>Ga0256840_1001539_pt1 | contig 21508 bp, 17 predicted proteins | sample 355202metaG_FD_185969 | JGI IMG/M metagenome (GOLD analysis project Ga0256840, IMG submission 185969) | Hydrothermal vent microbial communities from Mid Atlantic Ridge, Atlantic Ocean - 355-202 | ecosystem: Environmental > Aquatic > Marine > Hydrothermal vents | place: Atlantic Ocean: Mid...
AGCACGTTTCCAGTCAGCACGAAAGAACAGCGCCACAATAATTGCAGGAGCAATAAAATGAAAAGTAATATGTAGCATACCCATCCCCCCCTTTTTTTATATATTTTGTTTACACGATACCAGCGGCTTGTTCATCTGCAAAATAAGATGATCTCACCATGGGCCCACTAGCAACATGAGAAAAGCCCATCTCATAGCCAGCAATTTCCAGCTGTTTAAATTCATCAGGCGTTACAAAACGATCAACAGCAAGATGATCAAGGCTAGGTTGCAAATATTGTCCAAGAGTTAACATATCACAGTCATGATCTCGCAAATCTTGCATCACCACTTTAACCTCATCAAGCTCCTCACCCAGACCCAGCATCAAACCAGACTTAGTAGGAACATTAGGGTGTAAGCGTTTAAAGTTTTTAATCAAGTCGAGTGACCACTGATAATCAGCACCAGGGCGCGACTGCTTATATAAACGTGGCACAGTTTCAAGATTATGATTAAACACATCAGGCGGTGCTTTGCCCATAATATCCAGAGCCAATTCCATACGACCACGAAAATCAGGGGTCAGTATTTCGATGCGAATATCAGGGTTTAGCTCGCGAACAGCGAGAATGCAATCAACAAAATGTTGTGCGCCACCATCGCGTAAATCATCACGATCTACCGAAGTAATAACCACATACTTTAAAGCCATAGCCTTAATCGTTTCAGCAAGACTACTAGGCTCATTAACATCAAGTGGATCAGGGCGACCATGACCCACATCACAAAATGGACAACGGCGAGTACAAATATCCCCCATAATCATAAAAGTAGCAGTACCTTTAGTAAAACACTCACCTAAATTAGGACAAGCCGCCTCCTCACAAACCGTCACCAGTTTCTGCTCACGCAATACTTTTTTAAGGCGTTTAACCTCAGCCGTCGTCGGTGCTTTAGCACGAATCCACGAAGGCTTTCGTTTAACCGAAGTACTAGGAACAACCTTAATGGGAATACGCGCAACCTTTTCAGCCCCGCGTAATTTAACACCTTGCTCTGCTTTTTTGATACTCATTATCTATTCCATTAAAAACTGATCTGAAGTATACCGATTTTTAAGAGCCTGATGAATACCTTTAGTTTTTCAAGTGTAACTATTTACTGAATCCGCATTGACCTCACGGATTGAGGTATTTAGCTCACCGAGTAGTTACTTTCAAACCAGTGGGTAGCCCCGTTGTTGCTGTCCTTTAGATATGTAGAGACGCAATGCATATAGAAACGCAAGCATTGCGTCTCTACCACAAACTAGTTTTAGTAATAAATCCCCCTAAATCCCTCTTTTTCTAGGGGGAGGCTGTGCATTGATTAGAGACTGAAGAGTTAAGGATTTTCTTAATAATGGGGAATATTTGTTGTTAGAGTGAAATCAATAAATATTTATAAAAAGAACAGACCAATTTAATTCTTATTTCAACTTAAAGTCTTGAGAAAGATCAAATCCTTATTAAATATTTTTTAGCCATAATTTCGACTTTTTTATATTTAGTATTTCCTGAATCTGTGAGGTTAATGTGGATTCAGGTATTTGTCACGAATACAAGATTGAGATTTTATATGAGACTTATTCCTTCATTTCTTAAACCTAAAACTTCTTTTTTTTGCCAGTCTATCACTGGTTTTTTTGGGGGTGATTTTATGGGGGGCTTTTAACACAGGGATGGAGGCAACCAATAATCTAGAGTTTTGTATTTCTTGTCATGAAATGGAGAGTACTGTCTATCAGGATTATAAACATTCTGTTCATGCTACTAATCCATCGGGTGTTCGTGCTACTTGTCCTGATTGTCATGTGCCGAAAGAATGGTTTCCTAAAATGGTGCGAAAAATCAAGGCTTCAGCGGAGGTTTATCACTGGATGATTGGGTCAATTGATACCCCAGAGGAGTTTAAGAAACGCCGCCCGTATTTAGCTAATCATGTTTGGCAGACTATGAAGAACAACGACTCTCAAGAGTGTCGCAATTGCCATAATTTTAAAAGTATGAATTTTGAAAGACAGGCTAGGTTTGCGGCAAGAATCCATAAAGAAGGCTTAGGCGCAGGAAAAACCTGTATCGACTGTCATAAAGGTATCGCACATAGTTTGCCAGAGATAGAAAAGCATAAGGTACCTGGCTTGCAAGGCGAAGCTCTTGAGGATGCACTAGCCTATGGAGAGGAGATTAATCAAACCTGTGCTGGTTGTCATGGTGAAAATGCAGAGGGAACACCAGATGGGGAGTATCCAAGATTAGCAGGCATGAGTACACAATACTTGACTAGACAACTGCGCCACTTTAAAACCCGTGAGCGCTTAAATATCCCTATGTTTCCCTATACTAATGACCGCGAATTGCCTGAAGAAGATATTACCGCAGTTGTTCAGTATATTTCATCCATAAAGTTGCCGACAAAACTAGGCGCATTGGATAAGAAAAGCACTGAAACCAAAGGCTTTAATGCGCTCAAGCGATTGAAAGATAGTCAAGCTATTATGAATATTGGGCTTTATCCAAAAGGAAATGTAGTGGCAGGTAAAAGAACCTACGGCAAAGAATGTGCAACCTGCCATGGAAAAAAAGGTGAAGGCAGTGTTGATGGCATGATTCCTGCTTTGACAGGTCAACATAGTGAATATATTAAGCGTCAGATTAACAATTTTCGCAAAGCAAAACGTTTACACGATGCACCCGCAGATAGTGAGATTTTTAAGAAATTTGGTGATGGTGAGATTGATGATATTTTGGCCTTTTTATCGGTTCAAGATGATTAATTCATCCTGTGCCGTAGTGTGCTGTAGTAACTTCATGGATTCAGGTATTAGAGCTAATCAGCTCATGATTATTTTACACAATTCTTAAAGCACAGTTTTAAGTTTGAAATAAAACGCTTATTTGCAAGCCATTTTTTTGCGGTTGCTTGTGCTTCTGGTGAGGAGTCTAAACGTATGGTTGTCATTGTGCTATCTTCATTTTCCCAGTTTTCATGCCAAGGGCTTATGGCGCTAAATTTTATATAGGGGTTATTGAGAATGGTTTTAAACGCATCTTCTAGCCATACGCTTTTGCTTCCTTCGCTATGGTGATCTGTGACACCAAATTCTAGCAAGGCTATTGGTTTTGATGTTTTTAGTGTCTTGAAGGAGGGGTAGTAGTCTTCTAGTTGTGTGGAAAATTCTAGGCCCTCCCATTCTTCTGATAAGGTTTGTGCGCCGTATAGACTAAACCCAACCCAGTCAATATAAGCGTCTCCAGGGTAATAGTACTTGGGTTGATTCCAGTCTTCATTGGGAAATGGGGCGTAGTTGAAGTGATAGAACCATGTGATATGTTTTACATTTTCTGCTCTGAATAAATCAATTATATGTCTGTAGGCGTCGCGATAACGCTCAGGACCATCAGGATAGTTTGGATCACCATAAGCCGTGGTTTTTTGACCGCCATTGAATACTCCGCTCCACGGAAACCAATCGCCATTTGCTTCGACTGCAAAATCAAGGAGTAAAGGAATATTGTCTTGCTTGGCTGCTTTTGCCCATGCTTTTAAGGATGTATCAAAATCACCATTAATAATATTTTGTAGTGAAAAGTGTTGTTCGGGCTGTCCTTGTAGGTCATTGCTTCTGGGCATTAGGCGAATATAGGGTGTTGTGCCGCTGTTGTGAATTGCATGGATGCGTGCCTTAGGATAGCTAATGCCGTTGTACCAATTATCGGAGAAAGCTGCCCATGCTATTTTCTTTCCGACAATTTTTTCAAAATCAGTAATACGCTGTGTGCTTACCTGATCTTCCGTTCCACCAAAATCAGGAAATGCACCGAAGTATATTTGTTGATTCTTGGGGGGTTGTAAATTTCTATCACATGCTACAAGTAGTGTCATGCTTATTAGTATCAGGAGTGTAGAATATTTCATTGAGTGCCTCTAATGGGGTATAGACTCATTATTATTATAATACCCATCCCCCCCTCTTTTTTGTACTTTTTCTATCAATCTCTCTGTTCTCGGTCAGCCTCAAGTACAAGTTTTTGAGGAAAACCTGATTAGATCTATTTTTGATTATGTTGCTGGATACTTAGCCAGAGTCCTAGCGCAATACTGAGACCTCCTACAATATGATAGAGTTGGATTTTTTCATCAAGAAAGATAATTGCCATAATTGCACCAAACAATGGCATTAGATGAATATATTGTCCACCGATGGATGCTCCAATTTTTTGTATTCCGTAGTTCCAAGCGAGATATGAAATAATTGAAGGAAAAATAGCGATATAAGCTAATGCCTTAATCATGTCCTGATCCCATCTGATGGGTTGTTCGTTAAAGGGGTTAATGGCTAGTAGTGGGACTAAAATTATAGTACCAATTATCATCATTATTCCTAGAAAGGGCATGGGCTTAAGGTCTTTTGGGCGCAGGTATTTGAGTAATATGGAATATAATGCCCAGTCTAAGGCGGCGAGTAGCATCCACAAGTCACCTTTGTTTATTTCAAGCTCAGCGATTACTTGTTGATCTAAGCGGGTGAGTATCACAATTACACCTATTAAAGATACTATAACGCCTAGAATTTGCTTTTTGGATATTTTCTCTTTAAAAAAAATGCCTGTAATAATTAAAATAAATATAGGAATAAAAGAGTTAAGTAGAGTGGCGTTGGTTGCTGTTGTGTATTGCAGGCTAATATAAGCGAGTGAGTTAAATGAGCTGATACTCAAAGCAGCTAGAATAAAAATCTTCCAAAAGTGTTTTAAAATTATTTGTCGTTGTTGCCAGATGGGTTTTACCACAAAGGGTAATAAAATGGAGCAGGCTAAAAACCAGCGCCAAAATGATAGCCCTATAGGTGCATGTTGATCTGAAACAGCTCGACCAACGACAAAATTACCTGCCCACAAGAGTGGTGGTAAAATCATAATAAGATATGGGAAGTATTTTTTATTCATTTTTTACTCATTGCTTGTTTCTTTCTTAGTCATCAATCATTGCTTTAAGAGTTTTAGATGCAAATTCACGTCGGTAAATGACTAAAGAAACAAGTATTGTTGTGAACATAAACAAAAAGGGATGGATAAACCAAGCAAGAGCTGCAAGGGCATATTCAAAAGCGCGCATACCTTCAACAAAATGTCGTGTGGCACGATTTAGTACGATTCCAAGATTGTTGGCATAAGAGAATAACTCTTCATCTTCATCAAAAACATCTGGAGCTGCTCCAATCATTATAACAGTAGAGTTGTATTGGCGTAGTGACCAGACTAATTTGAAGAATGAATAGACAAAGATTATTACTAATAACAAGAGTTTTAACTTTGTGAAAGCAGGGGATACGTGCTGGGCGTAGGGGATACCATAGATAATTTTGATGACATCATCGACTACACCAAAGATGGCGATTAAACTTGCCAGAACCAAAATGCTGGTTGATGCAAAGAAAGAAACACTACGCATTAAATTGCCAATTAAAGCAACATCAGACATGCGGTTGCTACGCTCTAGTAGGTGTAGCATCCATTGATTTCGATAAGATTTAGAAATACTACTGAGTGTGGTTTTATCATTTTCTTTATAATGTCTACCAATCCACGACATACTGTACCATGCAAGAAAAAATCCAAGAAGTACAATTATGTCGGATATTGTTATATCGGAAGGCATGGCAATCCCCAATAATTAGAGTTATGGGGGTAGTCTAGCAGAGACTTGTGTGATTGTTTTAATTATTACCCCCAGCCTTGATAAGGGGAGGGGGTCGATTGGTTTTTTATATTTTTTGATTTGCAGATTCTGGAGAATTAATCAAGGAGGTAGTCGTCTTCAAAAACTTCTTTGAGACTGCGTTCGAGAGCTTTTCGCTCAAGATAGTCTTCTACATTGCGACGGATGACGTGAGCTTTTACTTTTTTCTTGTCATCCATATCTTCCTCTATTTCTGAAAGAGTGGGGATTATTTCTATGTCTTGTGCGGGGTCTAGTGTTTGGTCATTATATCTCATTATATTTTCCTCATTTGTTGTTCTTATTATTTATAAATTTGTCATTATAAAACTAGAATAAGTCTATCTAATCTAGGCATATTTCTTCCGACATGGGTTTTATTATAAGGTTCAAAGCTGAATAGAAGATGAGTAGATTAGTTTTTATATAAATAGAGGAGGTGTTTTTTTTCTTTTGCTGTAAATAATTGTTGTTGCTGGTTTTTTAATACTCCTCCAATTTGCTTGCAGATTTTTTCAGAGAGTGAAATAAACAGAGAGATAGCTTCTGAATCATTTATTTTAGTGGGTGTGATCATTACAATGGATAAGCCAGCTAGTTTTTTATTGACTAAATCTTCTGCTTTTAAAGTCCAAGGTGATACACCGTTTGCTATTCTGATAAGGCTATATTTTTCTGAGTCAGGTAAAGAATCCTTCATAACTGGAAAATAATGATAAATATCCATATCCCCAAGAACTAGCCCATTCTTTTTTAATGCCTTCTGTACTAGTTTTCCATCCAGTCCATTGTCATCTTTCCCTGATATAAAGAGGATATGCTGTTGAGATTCAGGGGGTTCATTGTTTATTTCGCTATTTGTTTTATCAATGTTTTCATTAGATTCTTCACTAATAGTTTCTTGAACAATTTTGTCTGATTTTGGCGTAGAGCCATCGCGTGCGGGAATATCATCTAAAACTGAAGTAAAGTGATTGCCATTTTCATCTTTTAGGTTAGGTAGCCTTGAGGTTTGTTTGCTCGGTAATTTACTCTGGGATATGCGGCTTATAATATATAAGGCAATAATAAATATGATGCCTGCTAAGGTGATTAGTAAACTTGTAATATTCATTTGTGATTATCCTTAATCGTAAGTCCTAATTTTCATTTCATGCACCTTCCTTGGATTACTCATGAGCCATTCGCTCTGCTTCATTTACATCGACTGAAACGAGTCTCGAAACACCAGGCTCTCGCATGGTAACACCGATTAGATTATCAGCAAGTTCCATCGTTGTCTTGCTGTGTGTAATAAAAATAAATTGCACACGATCAGACATTTTTTTAACTAAATTACAAAAGCGTCCGATATTGGCTTCATCTAGCGGTGCATCAACTTCATCTAGCATACAAAATGGAGCAGGGTTTAGCTCGAAGATTGCAAAAACCATTGCCACTGCTGTTAATGCTTTTTCACCACCTGACATAAGATGAATACTTGAAATTCTTTTCCCAGGAGGTTGTGCCATAATTGAGATACCTGTTGTTAGTAGGTCGTCCCCTGTCATTTCAAGATAAGCTTTGCCTCCACCAAATAATTGAGGGAACATCTCTTGAATACGTGAGTTTACCTTTTCAAAAGTATCTTTAAAACGACTGCGAGTGTCTTTATCAATTTTAGCAATGGCTGATTCTAATGTTTCCAATGCTTCTATTAAGTCAGTATTCTGTTGGTCAAGGTAGATTTTACGCTCACTTTGTTCTTTAAATTCATCAATTGCCGCAAGATTGATTGCACCTAAACGTGAAACTTTTCTTTGAATATCCTCTAGGGCTTGTTGCTGTGATTTTAAACTTATTGATTCATCCATTGATTTTTTAAGTTCATCAGCATCAAAATCAGTTTCATCAAATTGTTCTTTGAAAGTCTGTTCTCTGACACTTACTTCTTGCCATTCAAGTTTCAGTTTTTCTAATAAGTTTCTATAAGTTTCAACTTCTTGTTCTGCTTGATGACGTTTTTGTTCAAGCTCCCGTACTTTGTTGTCTATAGTTTGTAAGCTGTTGCGTGCCTCTGAAAGTTCTACTTCGATTGTCGTACGGTTTTTGAGTTGCTGTTCTAGCTGGGTTGATAATTCACTAATAGAGACAGAGGACTCTTGAGAGTTTTGTTCAATCAAACTATTTTTGCGTTTTTCTAATTGTGATAAGCGTTCATCAAAGCGAATGAGCTGTTGTTGAGAGCTTTCACGAGTGGTTTTTGATCTTTCTACGAGTAGTTGAGTTTGTTGAACTTGCTCACGATAGCTGTTGCATTGTTTTTTATATTCATTAACCGCTTGGCGCAGTGGTGCATCTTTACCTTCCAACAACTGTTTTTCTTTTTCGAGTGTTTCTAATAAGCTTAATGCTTTGTTGCGAAGTAGAGTGGCGCTTTGATGGGCTTCTTGTTCGGTAATTTGACGCGCTTCAAGCTCTGTAATTTCTTGTAAAATGCGTTGTTCATTTGACTCAATCTGTTTAATTCTATTTTCAGTTGCATGAATCACTGATTGTGCTTGAGATTCTTCTCGGTGCAATGCATTCAACTGTGCTTGCAACTGAGATTGCTCTTCTTCATGCTTTTTACGTTTTTCTTGTAAAGATTCAAGTGTTGCTTCAAGTTTACTCAGGTTTTCTTGATGTTCTATTATTTGTTGTTGAGTTTGCTCGATTTCTTTTTGACGAGCCAGTATGCCTTCACCCTGATTAGCCTTATTTTGGGCTTGTAGGGTCAGCCAGTTTGCTCCCAATAAAATACCGTCTTTGGTGATAATGCGTTCATCTGCTTTAAGTCTATTTTGCTGTATTAATGCATCTTTAATTGTTTCAACGCAATAAATGTTAGAGAGTAGGGGAACTAACGATTTTGGCTGGATAACTTTTTCAGCTAATGAATTTTTAGCGAGTTCTTCCTCGTGTAAATTTGAATTAAGAAAAAATGAAGCGGATATATCAGGCGCATCTTCCATTAATGCTTGTAGTTTTTCTATTGATTCTAGTTGCACTGATTCAAGCTGATTACCTAAAACAGTTTCTAATGCTTTTTCCCAGCCTGATTCAACTTTGATGGATTCAGCTAATAATGGAGCATTATTGAGTTGATGATTGGCAAGCCAACGCTCTCGTATTTTGGCAGACTTACTTCCCTTGTCTTTGTTTAGCCCTGCTTTTTGTAAGACGTTTAAAGATGAGAGTTTTCCATTGAGTGCTTGCAGTATTGAGCGTGTTTCTTGGGTTTTTTGCTGTAACTGGCGGTTTTCATCATCATCAGATTGCGCTGATTGTTTGCAGTTTTTAAAAGCTTCTTTAGCTTCTTGATGGCTTATTTTTAAGTGTTCAAGTTTTTTTTGCTGTTCGACTAACTCAATTTTATTAGAATCAGTATTAAAAACTCCTTTATCGGTTTGTAACTTCAATAAACGGCTACTAATATGCTGTAATGCACTTTCTAGCTGCTCCATGCGTGCTCGTTCAACCTGTGCCTGCTGTGCGGGTTCAGCTAATTGTTGCCGCAATTTATTCCATGATTGTTGCCAGTTTGATAGTGCTTGTTCAGCATCGTTTAAATTAGTTGTAAATTTATCTAAAGCAACACGCTGTTCAATGAGCTTCGGCTCTAGTTCTTCAATTTGCTTTAGTGCATTTTCAAGTTGCTCTTGGTCTTCTTTGGCATGATGGTTAGCAGATTTAATTTCATTTTCAATTTCTTCTAGCTCACGGTTATAACGTGCTTCAAGCTGTTTTTGATGCTTAATAGTCTGCTCAATACGAGATATTTCAGAACCAATCTGATAAAAATCAGCTTGTACTGAATTAAAGTTATCACTGGCTTCGCTATGTTCAGCTCTTAGGCTTTCAATTTGATTTTCTAGTGAACGCTGTTCTGCTAGTTGTGCCTGATGTTTGGTGGCTTTTTCATTAATAATATTTTGGCGCGTTAAAATATCTTCTTGAACTTGCTTTAATTTTAATAGAATAAGCTCTGCACTTAGTCGCCTTTCAGTTTCTTTGTATATTTTAAAGCGTTCTGCAGCTTTTGCCTGACGATTAAGATGCGCTAATTGCTTTTCTAGCTCTTCTCGTAGATCACTTAAGCGATCAAGGTTTTCACGTGTATGCTTGATGCGTGTTTCTGTCTCGCGCCGCCGATCTTTATATTTAGAAATGCCTGCCGCTTCTTCCAAGGTATTACGCAACTCTTCAGGCTTTGCCTCAATCAAACGTGAGATCATACCTTGTTCGATAATGGCATAACTGCGCGGCCCTAAGCCTGTGCCTAAGAAAATATCCGTAATATCACGGCGACGACAGCGTGAGCCATTAAGAAAATATTTGGATTGCCCATCGCGTGAAATTTGCCGTTTAATACCAATTTCAGTAAATTTGGCATATTCACCACCTAGACTGCCATCAGAATTATCAAATAATAATTCAATCGATGCTTGACCAATTGGTTTGCGAGATGATGAGCCATTAAATATGACATCATCCATAGAAGCACCACGTAAATGCTTGGCGGAGCTTTCACCCATCACCCAGCGAACTGCATCAATGGTGTTTGATTTTCCACAGCCATTTGGCCCCACAATACCTGTTAGGTTACTGCGAAGGTCGATAGTTGTAGGATCAACAAAAGATTTGAAACCAGCAATTTTTAATTTGCTTAGTCGCATTAAATAAGAGGGTTGTGAGTTATCATAGGTATGTGAATAATAGGTAAAGTGATAGCTTGTTTCAACTTATAAAGAATATAAATAATTGGACTTGATCAGGGGTTCCTTATAGGGGTATAGCACTTCATGAGGTTTGTCTTGAATAAGCTTGTAGATACACCACCCCCCCTTTTTTTTTACATTTTTTATACCGCAGAGAGTTGCAGAGTTTTTTATCATGTGAACTTCATGGGTTCAAGTTAAAGTTTGAAATCTTCGCCTAAGTATATTTCACGGACAATTTTGTTTTCTAGTATGGTTTCTGGTTTCCCTTCTGCGATTATATTGCCATTACCTAACACATAGGCGCGATCACAGATACCTAGTGTTTCTCTTACATTGTGATCAGTAATGAGTATTCCAATTCCGCGTGTTTTAAGGTGAGAAATAATCTTTTGAATTTCTATCACTGATACTGGATCAACTCCAGCGAAAGGCTCGTCAAGGAGAATGAAGGATGGTTCTGTTGCTAATGCTCTGGCAATTTCAACACGGCGACGTTCACCTCCTGAGAGGCTAATACCTAAATTATTACGAATATGCGTTATTTGAAACTCTTCAAGTAAGCTTTCTAGCTTATCACGGCGCATTTGATTATTTAGATCTTTGCGTGTTTCTAATATTGAATAAAGATTATTTGCTACACTAAGTTTACGAAAAATACTGGCTTCTTGTGCGAGATAACCTATTCCATGGCGTGCTCTAAGATGCATGGGAAGTTTTGTTAGGTCGGTATCTCCATTATTTGTTTGAAGAATAACTTGACCCTTATCACAGCCTACAAGCCCTACAACCATATAAAAGCATGTTGTTTTTCCTGCTCCATTGGGTCCGAGTAAGCCTACAACTTCTGTGCTATTGATATTGAGAGAAATGCCTTTTAGTATTTCACGTTTGCCATAGCTTTTGTGCAGGTCAATTGCTTTGAGAGTCGCTGAAGAATGGGTAGTCAAGTTTATTACTTCGCTTTGTTTGATGGATAAAATATGACATTTACTCGACTTTTCCCGGGCGCTTTTTTATTCCCTGCTTTTAATTCACCATTACGAATGGAGTAGTCAATATGATTGCTACTAAACTTGTCGTTGCCCTGTGAAATAACTGCATTTCCATCAAGAAATAAACGTTTATCTTTGATGAGATAAATTACACGATTAGCTTTTCCTATTGCTAATTTTCCATCATCCATTTTCTGTTTAAAACTAACGGGTGATCCAGTTGCTGTTATTTTTATTATGTCATTTTTAGGTGCATTAATTTCAATTTTAGATGCTTTAATTTCCAATGTTCCTTGAACTATAGAAACATGCCCTTCATAAATGGCAAAGCCTTTAGCTTTATTAAAGACAACGCTATCTGCGCTGATGTATACAGGTTTCTCAACATCACTTTTTAAAGCCATTAGAGATGATGTAAAAAATAAAAATAGGCTTGCTATAGCTACTTTTAAGATTCTTCTATTTTTGAGGTTGGTATTTTGCCTGTACATTTGCATTTATCCTGAATTCCTGTTCATCTAGTTTGCTACTAAAACCTATTCCTTGAAAGGAACCCTGATCGGATGTAAAGGTTAGTCTAGTATTTGATCGTAGCTCCCTACTAATTGGATTATAAATTAAATCACTGGTTCGAATATTAAATCCATTAGAATTTTTATCATCTGCTTCTTTTTTGACGATTACAGTGCCTTGTAATTGAATTTCTCCATTTTTTTTTACTTGTACTGCTTTTCTTGCTACGAGTGAAGTGATAGTGCCATCGGTATTGCGAGCTTCTAAAACGGGGTTAAATATCTCGCTTGAACCAGTGTTTTGTTGGTGAATTAAATGCTGCCCCGTAACAAAATATTGCATTTCTCCACTTTCCTGAACCTTAAGAAGTGTAAAGTTGCTTAAGTAGTAGTCAATTTGTTTTTCTTTTTGAGTCAGCTGAAAATATTTAAAGCTAATCCACTGGGAGTTTAGCCATGTGGTCACAACAAAAAATATTATCGCACCTATTAAAAAGAAAATACCACTGCGGTTCAAGTTGTAGGGCTCATTTTATTGAAGATAGGCTGCATACAGAGAGTCTAGTTTCCCCTGTGCGTTAAGAATTAACTCACAAACCTCACGTACTGCACCTTTTCCGCCTTTAACACTGCATACCCAGTCAGAGTGATCTTTAACAAACCAGTTTGCATCTCCCACTGCTATTGAAAAGCCCACTCGACTCATAATAGGTAGGTCAATGACATCATCACCAATATAAGCAATTTGTTCTTTTTCATATCCTGTTTTCTTTAATAGATCAGCAAAAGCAGGTAGTTTGTCTCTATAACCCTGGTATATAAGCTCTGGGGAGAGTTTGAGATTATTTGCTCGGTGCTTTACCAATTCTGATTCTCTGCCAGTGATTAGAGCTACTTCTATTCCGTTTTCAAGCAATAGACGTATACCGTGACCATCTTTTGAATTAAAGGCTTTAAATTCTTGACCTTGATTATCAAAATACAAGCTACCATCTGTCAATACGCCGTCAACATCTAGTATGATTAATTTAATTTTTCTAGCAAGAGAGGCTATATCTTTATTCATTTAGACTATTCCTGCTTTGAGTAAATCATGCATGTGTATTATACCTATGACTTTCTTTAATGGAGAAGGTTCTTTAGAGTCGTCTTTATTAGTTTTAATAGTATTTTCGGTATACGTTTCGACAACAGGTAGAACGGTTATTTCTTTCTCTTGCATTAAATTGACTACATTAACAGCAAGTTCTTCTGCTTCTGTAGTATAACAATTGATATGTGCAATTTCACCAATAGTTATATTTTTCAAGTCAATACCTTCTTCAAAGCATCGGCGTAAGTCACCATCAGTAAAGATTCCCATCAGTATATTATCAGTATTAACAATTAATGTTGCGCCAAGCTTTTTTCCTGTCATTTGCAGAATAGCTTCTTTTAGTGAAGTCTCTGGCAAGCATAGAGGCGTATCTTTACCGCTATGCATAATATCTTTAACATGAACAAGTAATCGTTTGCCTAATCGCCCACCTGGGTGTGAACGTGCAAAATCTTCGGGAGTAAAGCCACGTGCTTCGAGTAAGGCTACTGCTAATGCGTCACCAAGTACCAAAGTCACCGTAGTACTTGATGTTGGCGCAAGCCCAAGAGGGCAAGCTTCTTTTTCTACACCAATATTTAAGTGAAAATCAGATAATTCTGCGAGAGGTGAATTGTTGTCCCCTGACATGCCAATAATTTTAGTACCCCATCTTTTGACGATAGAGCTTAGAGTTAACACTTCTTCTGTAGTGCCTGAATTTGAAATGGCAATAACAATATCATCGCTAGTTATCATTCCTAGGTCACCATGAAGTGCCTCTCCAGGGTGGACAAAAAATGCGGGAGTGCCAGTGCTTGCAAGTGTTGCAGCAATTTTATTGCTAATATGCCCTGACTTACCCATTCCTGAAATAATAACTCTTCCTTTACAGGCAAGAATTGCCTCGCAAGATTTTTCAAAGTTTAAATCGAGACGATTGCTAAATGCTTCAATCGCTTCTAATTCAGCTTCAATAACGGCACGAGCAAAGCCTATAAAGTCATGTTTTTTTGACATTTATTCCTTAAGGGTTTATTTGGAAATAAAGTAGTGTTTCGTAAGCGAGAAAAGAAAAAACCAGAATTAACCCTTTAACTCTGTTAATTTTAAGTCGACCACTTTTTATACAGCCAAAACTAAATAATAATAGAAGGATTGTTAAGGCAACCATAATAGGCATATCTCTAGTAAGAACACCTTCAGGTATTTTTAGTGGTTGAATGATGCCAGGAATTGCAAGAACAGCCAGTGTATTAAAGAGGTTTGAGCCAACAATATTACCAACGGCAAGATCAGTTTCGCCTTTGCGAGCACTACTTATGGTTGCCGCTAATTCCGGCAAGCTAGTTCCTATTGCAACAATAGTAAGACCTATAATTAAATCACTGACACCGAGTTGGCTTGCCACACTTGATGCGCCCCATACCAGCATTTTAGAGCTTAATAACAGAACAGCAAGCCCTACAATAGTCAAGATTATTGATTTTTTTAGTGGAAGTTTTTCGGGTAGTTCTTCAATGGTATCATCAATTAATGGATCGTGATGCTGTGCCTCTTTTTTAACAGAACTAATCATCCAACTCAAAACAAGGACTAGAGCGACTAAAAGAATAATTGCATCACTACGAGAGAAATAGCCATCAAATAAAAGAAACCATGATAATAAAGCAGCAACAAGAACCAGTGGTAACTCTTTGCGAAGAAGCTGTGAATGAACGGGTAATACATAAAAAACTGCGGTTAATCCAAGTACTAAAGATATATTAGTAATATTAGAGCCTAAGGCATTACCAATACCTAATTCAGGATTACCTTGAAAGGCAGCCGTTGCAGCAACAAGCATTTCTGGTGCTGAAGTACCAAAACCGATAATCAACATGCCAACAATAAGGGGAGAAATCCCTAAGTTTCTTGCAATACTTGTAGCCCCATCAACAAAAATATCAGAACTCCAAATAAGTAAAACCAATCCAATAACTATGGATAGAAAGAAAATAAGCATAAAATCGATTGAAAATTAAAAGGTTGAAAGTATACAGAAGTCTGCAATATATTCCTTAAAACTATGAGAATAAAATTATTATTTTTTACCGTAATCTATATTGGATTCTCGGTTTCAGATTTTACTCCTGTGCTCCAGTTAAGGAAACCCAGATCAAGTTCAATTATTTTTAGCTTGCCAAATCTGCCGATATTTCCCCCGAAGCTCGGTGCAATAGAATGACTATTACGTCTCGTTTCGTGAAAAATAGCGACAGATTCTTCTGCGCTAAACTCTAATCGACTTAATCAGGGTTTCCTTAAGAAATGTTGATATTCTTCAAGTTCACTCCAGTTTTTATTGTGTGCCATTTCTGCTTGAACAGGCCATGTTTTAGGTTCGTACTTTTGGTATTTTGAACCAGCATCACTAAGAATGGACTTAAGTGTATCTATAGTACTTTGTTTGAGGTCTTCAAATGTTAAAATATCAGCGTTATTAAGCACTTTTTCAATTTTTGAGTCTATGCCTTTAATTAATTTGAGATCATTTTTTTGTTTGGTCTTGGGCTTATCATCGCCTCTATGATCTTGGGTATCTTGCTTGAGTTGTTGTAATGCTTTGCTTTTACCATAAGAACTGTCATGCTTACTTATTAAATTATCTGGGGTGTTTTTATCAGTTTTCTTTACCACAGCCAGTCTATATAAACTTGAGGAACTTGGGTTTTTCTGCGTGTTACTTAGATTCAGTGCATCCGTATCGGCTGGATTAAGTGCCGGTGCTTCATTTTGGCTGAAGTTATAACTTACAAATGGTTGCTTCTTATCTGTTTTTTCAGGGTCAAATTTAGAACTTGTATTGACTTTCTCTTGCTCAATACCTTTCTCGAAAGTAGTTGATGGTGCCGAAGTGGTTTTGGGTTTTTTTATAGTTGCTGCTAGGTTATCACTATCTATTTTGATGTCATCCATAAACTCCTGATAAATAGCAAGCTCTTTCCACTGCTCTTTTTCTGCCATACTTGCTTGATGTGACCACGTTGCAGTTTGGTTGTTTTTAAACTGGCTATTTGCATTACTTATATGATTTCTAAGAGTTTCTGCGTCGGCTTTCTTCAATTGCTCAAAGGTGAAAATGCCTTTGCTGTTTAGTATCTGTTCGATTTGTGGATTAATGCCTTTTATTTTTTGTAAATTATTTTTTTTTGGATTTGTTTTGTTTTTACTTTTTATGGTCTTTTTTGTGTTATTTTTTCTTTTTTTTTCACTTTCTTCCTTCTTTGAAAGTAGAGCTTGCTCGATAAAATCTTGATACTCAGATAGTTTTCTCCAGTCCCCTTTAGCGGCTAATGCCGCTTGATGTGGCCAAGTTTTAATAATTTGTTTTTTTGTTTTTTCTGTTGTCGATGAGCTAAGGATTTCATTTAATGTTGTAGGGTTAACATTGCTAAGTGCTGAAAATGAATTAATATCCTTTCGTCTTAACAGCTCTTCAATCTGAGGCGTTATTCCGTTGATGATTTTGAAATCAGAAATGATAGCTCTAGACTTTGTAGTCGTTGCTGATTCAGTTTTATTAGGTAGACCATTATGATTATCTTCCTCTTTGGCTATCACCTGAGAGTTTCTATTGCTGTTTGCTAAGCTAGTATCGCTAGTATCAAAGTGCCCATCACCAATATTAACGGTGCTCTTTTTCATTAGAGACTGTCTGAGTAACCAGCAGAGTAGACAACCGAGTAAAAATGCTCCCATAAGCATAATCAAGATTTCTGTACTTGCATCCAGATGGTTATAGGTTTGTGTTACATTATTTTTAAACATATTGAATACTTCCTTAAAACTTTTGTATCATTATTACTTTATCTTGAATCTGTGAGTCACTACGGCGCAGTGATTAAGCTAGCCGCATTGGACTCATTGATTCAGGTTTATTTTTTTACTGGGCTGTAAGGTGTAATTTCTACACGTCTATTTTTCCAGCGTCCTTCTTTTGTTTTATTATCAGCAATTGGCAGTGTTTCACCCTTGGATAAAATCTTGACTTGCCTTTTCTTTGCTCCCTTCTTGACTAAGAACTCTTTTATTGCAATAGCTCTCTTTTTTCCGAGGGAAAGGTTGGCACGTTCAGAGCCGACGTTATCCGTATGACCTGTCAGTAAAATGATATTTTTGGGGTTTTTATCAATCCAGCTAACTACTTCACTAAAATACTTAGTAGCTTCATCAGTGATTTTTTGACTTGTAGATCGAAAAGGGAAATAGACTCTTGCTGCTTGAATATCTTCATTACTGGATTTTCCAATTCTTTCTATAGTGATGATTTCTTTGCTATTGCTACTACTATTATTACTTACTGGAGTATTTTTTAGTGCTTTAGATTTAAGCATTTCTTGTTCTTTATAGTCGTTAATTCCATCTCCATTAGAATCTGCAGAAATGGGATTAGTTCCTATTTTGGACTCATAAAGGGTGCTCAAACCATCATTGTCATCATCTGTATCATTAATATTTAAGATGCCGTCCTTGTCGGTATCTAGTGGCTTATCAATATTATCACCCACCTCTAATCGATCATTAATTCCATCTTTATCTGAATCAGCTAGATTTGGATTGCTACCAAGTTTTTTCTCTAATGCATCACTCAGACCATCATTGTCTGCATCGCTATCATTACTGTTATCAAGCGCATCAATAATGCCATCGAGGTCAGTATCTAAAGGTGAGTTAATATTAGTCCCAACTTCCTCGAGATCACCAATGCCATCTCCATCGGTATCTGGATTAGCAGGGTCTGTATGAAGTAAAGCTTCAGTTTGGTCACTAAGCCCATCGTTATCTTGATCACTGGGAACGTTTTTATTTTGATCAGTGTTATCACTATTGTTATTAGTAGTGGTATCAAGAGCATCAATAATACCGTCTTTATCTGAATCTAGTGGTTTTTCAATGTTATCACCTATCTCTATAGAATCAGATAAACCATCCCCATCACTATCTGCAAGCAAGAAGTTTGTGCCCAGTAATATCTCTTCTTGGGTTAGGATGCCGTCGTCATCATCGTCTGTATCTAGGGCGTTATTAATTCCATCCCCATCAGTATCAAGAGGTCTTTTAGGGTGTCTTCCAACTTCTTCTGAATCTGAGAAGCCATCTTGATCTGTATCGGTGAGAAGAGGGTTAGTGCCAATTTTTATTTCTAAGCTAGTTGCTAAACCATCGTTATCATCATCAGTATCTAGCGCATCAATTTTTCCATCGTGATCCGTGTCTAAGGGTAGAGCAATATTGCTCCCAACTTCCTCATTGTCAGGAATGCCATCATGGTCAGAATCAGCAAGTAAGGGGTCAGTTCCTAGTTTTTCTTCTTCTTTATCGCTTAATCCATCAGAGTCAGAATCAATAACTGGTTTAGTTGATTGTTGGCTTCCACAAGTATTTTTAATTTTGCAGCTGTAGTACCACCAGCTACCAGCAAACCATAGAATAGTTGCTAATAATGTTAGTATTAGTAAAAGATTCTCAGAATTTCTCTTCATGAAAATTGGACCTTTTATTTCTTTAAAGGATCAGGATTGAGGATTAATTTGTGATTGCTAATGATCTGTTGGATTAAGCTATTGCTAATCAGATCTGCAAAAAAACAGATTTAACCTCTACTCAATATTTTTAATTTCTCGAATCATGCTTAGTAGACCCACATTCGAGAAGCCCCATATATTTGTGAACAATTAAATGCTTTATAAGTGTTATTAGTGCTTAGTAAGTACCTTATTCTGATTAAACTTAGTCTTTAATTGACGAAAGGTCAGTTAGTCCCTGTTGTTTCTCTTTGTCACTTTTTATGACTGTGATCTGCTGTTGAATTAGCTTGGGAGAGTAAATAAATCCAGTAACTAAGGCTCATTGTTAGTAAAACTGAAGTAGCAAAGGTATAAAGCCCATAATGTACATCGACCTTAGCAAGAGCACCAAGTTTTACAGAAACAAGTAATAAAGCGACTACAAACACATCTAGCATTGACCATTTGCCAATTATTTCAATAATATGTAATGCTCTATCAAAAAAAGAGCCTTTTTTATATCCAACATTAAGGATTAAAACCAACCCTGTTATCTTAATTATAGGAACACAAAGGCTAAAAAGTGTAATTACAAGAAATAAAAACCATTCTTTTTGATAAAAGAGTTCTTGTACTGTTGAAGCTAAGGAGACAGTATTATTGAAAAAATACATCTTTTCCAATGTGAGCAAAGGAGCTGTAATGCCAATAATAAGACAGGTTAAAGAAGCTAATAACAATAAATTTATCAGGATGCCCTGTTTGGGGTATGTGTGAATAAGAGAACGCATTTTTAATACCTGTAAATACCTTAAATTTAAAACTTACACTTGCCACTTTAACTTGTTTAGATAATGATTAGTACTTTTCAACCTGAATTTGTGAGTTCAGGCTAGGAGGCTGTCTGAGAACTAGGATTGAAGCGAAAATGCCAGAAATATTATAAGGTGGGCTTATCAAAAGAGGCGAATAGTTGTTCTATTTAACGAATTTGATAAGCTCAGATTATGATGTTTATGGGATTTGCAGTCAATTCTTGGTTCTCGGGCTGCCTCTTAGAAACATTATACAAGGATTAAATTGTGTTAGATATATATCATCAAGAGCTTGCAGGGCGTGCCTTACAGGGTATTCCAGCAAAACCATTATCAGCCAAACAAACAGCAGAGCTGGTTGAATTACTTAAAAATCCAGCTTCTAGTTCAGCTGAGATGGATAATGAATTACTTGATTTAATATCCAATCGTGTCCCTGCTGGAGTAGATGAAGCGGCTTATGTTAAAGCAGGTTTTCTAGCTGCCCTAGCTAAAGGTGAAGCGACAAGCTCCCTCATTGATTCAGTAAAAGCAATCGAACTTTTAGGCACTATGTTAGGTGGTTATAATATACAACCTCTGATTTCGGCACTTGAAGATAATGAACTAGCTCCTGCTGCTGCTAAAGCACTCTCAAAAACACTGCTTATGTTTGATGCCTTCCATGATGTGAAAGACTTGGCACAAGCGGGTAATGAACAAGCTCAAAAAGTAATGCAATCATGGGCAGATGCTGAGTGGTTTACTTCGCGTCCTAAATTAGCAGAAAAAATAACAGTAACAGTTTTCAAAGTACCAGGTGAAACCAATACTGATGATTTATCACCTGCTCCTGATGCTTGGTCACGTCCTGATATACCGCTTCATGCACTTGCGATGTTAAAGATGCCGCGTCCTAATTTTACTGATAAACCTTTAGAAACCATTGAAGAGCTAAAGAAAAAAGGATACCCAGTGGCTTATGTTGGAGATGTTGTTGGTACTGGATCTTCGCGCAAATCTGCAACCAATTCTGTGCTTTGGCACATGGGTAATGATATTCCCTTTATCCCTAACAAGCGTGATGGTGGTTATTGTTTTGGGAATAAAATAGCACCTATCTTTTTTAATACAATGGAAGATGCAGGTGCTTTGCCTATAGAAATGGATGTCTCCAAAATGGAAATGGGTGATGTCATTGATGTATACCCATTTGAAGGTGTAGTCAAACGTAATGGCACTGATGATGTTATTGCAACATTTGAGTTAAATACCCCTGTTTTAGTTGATGAAGTGCAAGCAGGAGGACGGATTCCTTTAATTATTGGTCGAGGTCTAACAGCACGAGCAAGAGAGGCACTAGGGCTACCTGCAATAGATTTATTTGCCAGTCCAATAGCTCCTGAAAATTCATCCAAAGGATATACACTAGCACAAAAAATGGTTGGTCAAGCATGTGGCTTAGAAGGTGTACGCCCAGGTCAATATTGTGAACCTAAAATGACCACGGTAGGTTCTCAAGATACCACAGGGCCGATGACACGGGATGAACTTAAAGACCTTGCCTGTTTAGGTTTTTCCGCAGATTTAACCATGCAGTCTTTTTGCCATACCGCCGCATATCCGCGCCCCATTGATATTGACACACAACACACCTTACCTGAGTTTATAATGAATCGTGGTGGTGTATCTTTACGTGCAGGTGATGGAGTTATTCACTCATGGTTAAATCGTATGCTATTACCAGATACCGTTGGAACAGGTGGTGATTCTCATACCCGTTTTCCTATTGGTATTTCTTTTCCCGCTGGCTCTGGTTTAGTTGCTTTTGCGGCCGCTACGGGTGTTATGCCTTTGGATATGCCAGAGTCTGTTTTAGTACGCTTTACAGGTACGATGCAAGCAGGGATTACATTGCGTGATTTAGTTAATGCTGTCCCTTATGCTGCGATTCAAAAAGGCTTATTAACCGTTGAGAAAGAAGGAAAAGTCAATGTTTATTCAGGAACAGTGATTGAAATTGAAGGCTTGCCAGATCTAAAAGTAGAACAGGCATTTGAACTCTCAGATTCAGCTGCCGAGCGTTCTGCCGCTGCCTGTAC
>Ga0256840_1001540_pt1 | contig 21479 bp, 22 predicted proteins | sample 355202metaG_FD_185969 | JGI IMG/M metagenome (GOLD analysis project Ga0256840, IMG submission 185969) | Hydrothermal vent microbial communities from Mid Atlantic Ridge, Atlantic Ocean - 355-202 | ecosystem: Environmental > Aquatic > Marine > Hydrothermal vents | place: Atlantic Ocean: Mid...
CTTTAAATTCTGGTGAATGGTTTCTTCGTTTTTTACTCATTTTCTATTTCCTCATGTAACAATTATAAACAGAAAATAGTTCTTAAGTTGAGGCTAAAACTGTCCTAAGGATGGGGTACAGTTCAATAGTCAGAACATAATTCCAATGCGTAACCTCTTTTTATAGATAAATTTTTCTTTTTCTGTAACAAGATAGTAACATTTTGTTACTTTATATGTAGTAACTTATAAGCGTAAGTAATATATCCTTTCGCTTGTTGATACTTAGGGTTACAGGAGAACTTATGGAAAAAATAGCTTACATATCTTCTGGAATTACTAACTTTATAAACTTAGATACTTATACCCATGAGAGTTTTATCTCATGGGTTGAGAGCCAAGAATTTGACTTCTCAACCTTTATGTCTTCTGATGATTCTTTCTCTTTAATTGTAAAAGGAGAATATGCTCGTTTAGCATCCATAGATACACAAATAGTCGGTTATGCTTTTTCGTGCATGATGTATGAATCCTATCTAAATACAATAGGAAAACCTGCTTATGTGAGTGGGTATAGCATGGGTGTTTTTTCTGCGTTGTATGCAGCAGAATCCATCTCACTTGTAAGCGGGTTATCTCTAATTCTTCAGTTGAATGAGCTAATTAGTAATTCTGATTTTCAGAATGAAGATAAATTCTCAATGGCAACAATCATTGGTTTAGATAAAAAAGCTCTTCAATATTTCACTAAAGATATAAATAATATTGAAATAGTAAATCAAAATGCTGATACAAACTTTATTATTTCTGGAGAGGAAGTTGCTCTAAGGTTGCTAGAAAAAAAAATATCAGATAACAGTAGCATTTTATTTTTTAAGTCCCTTCAAATTGACACCCCATATCACTCTAAACTATTAAGTAGGTTCAAGAAAGACTGGGCATCTATTCTTCGTTATCATGAAATTCATTCTCCTAATATTCCTGTTGTTTCTGCTACAACACTGGAAATACTAACTACAAAAAGTAGTTCAATTTATGAGCTAGAAAGAAACTTTTGCTCTTCTTTTTCATGGCTAGGTGTCCTCAAAAAAATGCGGGAGCTAGGAGTAAAAGACCTATATCAATGTGGTGTGAATAAAGAACTCTACAAGATAGGTAAGTATTCAGGAGTAAATCATAACTATCATTGGATCAATAAAAGTGAGTAAACAATTAAAGTACTTTGAAGAAGGTATTGAAATCAATAACAGTAAGGCTGTTATTTGTGAAATAAATAATGGAATTGGTTATTTTATATTCAATAATCCGCCATCAAATCTTATGGATGAGACGTGGAGCACCCAGGCACAAGATGCTATTAATATTTTGGGTGCGTGGGCAAAAGATAAAAAAATACGAGGCGTGATTGTTACATCAAATGGCAGGCATTTTTCTGCAGGAGCAAATTTACAAAGTCTGGAAGATGCGGTTGTCAAGAGGCAGAAAAACTATCTCTCAAGCATGTTGGGAAATAGTATTTTTTTTGAAAAACTTTACGATCTTCCTATACCTGTAGTCGCTGCTGTACGAGGAGTATGCATTGGGAGTGGTTTTGAGTTTGCCCTAGCCTGTCATTGGAGAATATGTGACACGAGGGTAGTAATGGGTTCTGTTGAAGCAACATTCGGAATTATGCCGGGGTGTGGGGCAACAATACGTTTGCCTAAAATAGTAGGCGTTGGTAATGCACTTGAATTGATAATGAGTGGTAGGAGAGTAGACGCAGAAGAAGGATACAAAATGGGAATCATTGATAAAGTTGTGGACCACAAGGATTTATTGGCAGAGTCAATTAATTTTGTAAATAAACTGTATCCCTTTTATAGGTCTGTAAATAATACTATGGAGAGAGCGTAATGGAACGTGTAGTTATAACAGGATTAGGTTTGGTTAGTCCTTTAGGGGTTGATCTTAAAAGTTCTTGGGAAAATTGTATAAATGGCAAGTCGGGAGTAGGTGAAATCACACATTTTGATACAAGCGGTTTCAAAATAAAAATAGCGGCCCAGATTCCAAGTGAGTTTGAAGATATTGTTACACAAAGTATAAAGAAAAGAATTAGAAAACAAATGACACGCAGTGTTCAGGTCTATGCAGTGGCAACGCAAATGGCTGTTGAAGACTCGGGCTTTGATTTTGAAACGGGTGATTCTGAAAGATACGGTGCGGCTATTGGTGCGAGTGGGACTGATTACCCCAGTGAGGATATGTCCAATGTGACAGCTTTTGATAGCGGACGAATTGTTAAGTCCATGTCGAATGCTTTTCCTGCCTGGACTAGCTTGCAGTACGGCTTGACGGGGCCGACTTTTACAGTGAGCACCGCCTGTTCATCTGGGGGCTATGCAATGGCTCTGGCTTTTGATCAGATTGCTATGGGTCTGTGTGATGTGATGATCAGTGGGGCTTCCTGTTGCCCCATACTCCCTGAATTTATTGCGGGATTTGGTGATATACAGGCAATGTCTGAAAGAAATGTTTCCCCTGAAGAAGCTTCCTGTCCTTTTGATGTGAGCCGTGATGGTTTTGTGATGGGCGAAGGAGCTGGGGTTCTTATTCTTGAGTCAGAAACATCTGCCCGAAATAGGGGGGCTCATATTTATGCAGAAGTCCGAAGACCGGCTCTGTTGGGTGAGGCATATAACATTGTTTCCCCTCGTCCTGATGGAGTAGGTATGGCACGCTGCATGGAAACGGCGTTAAAACAGGCTGGTTTGAACACCTCCGATGTTGACTACATTAATGCACATGGAACATCCACCCCTTTAAATGATGCCTATGAGGCAAAAGCAATCATGAGTAGTTTTGGCAATGATGCTGGCAAGCTTGCAGTTTCATCGACTAAATCCGTGACAGGGCATTGTCTGGCCGCAGCCGGGGGGGTAGAGGCGGTTTTATCTTGCATGACACTGGAAACGGGTGTTATCCCTCCAACAATGAATCTTCATGAACAGGATCCCGATGTTGGTCTGGATTTTGTTCCAATGGAAGCACGAAATGCAAAAGTGGACGCTGTTTTATCCAATTCATTTGCATTTGGCGGACATAACTCGGTAGTACCATTTATTCGATACGAATAAGTAGTATTAAAAATACAATATAACTGAAACAAGGACTAGAAATGACTGAAATAACAAATGCAATGAAGGAAGAAGTATCTTCATTTGTAAAAGAATATTTTGCAGATGAGTGTGAGGTAGAAATCAGTGGAATAAATGATGGCACCCTGATTATTGAAGATTTAGACGGTGACTCGTTAATGTTCCTTTCCTTACTGGAAATAATAAGACAAAAGTATGATGTGGATGTGGAAATAAAAACCATCGGAAAACGCTTGATGACAAAACCGGCTGAGACCATTGGAGACGTGGTTGATATGGTTCTGTTGGTGATTGAATATGGCGAAAATATTCCCGAATAAAGCCGGCAATAAAATGATAAAACATGCGAAGGATATGAAAAATATGCAAGCTGCAAAAATAATTGGAACTGGTTCGTATCTTCCCGGTGATCCAGTCAAATTTGATGATATTCAAAGCTATTTAGGTGAGCTTCCAGATGCCCCTAAACGCGTCACGAAGTGGGTGAAGGATATGACCCCCGTCATGAAAGAAATGTTGGCAATGGAAAATTATTATTATGCCTTTGATGGAGAAACTCGCGAATTCACCGATGATAATATTTCGATGTCGGTTAAAGCGGCAAAAGAAGCTCTTGATGCTGCTGGACTGGAGGCGCCAGACATTGATCTGATTTGTTATGGATCTGCCCAGCAAAATCAGATGCCCCCAGCTACAGTGAGAATACAGGAGGAACTAGGCATTCCGAATTGTGCGGAGTTTTCAATTTATTCCAACTGTACCTCTGCTTATAAATCACTGTTTATTGCTTCTGAATTGATTAAGAGTGGGTATTGTAAAAATGCTCTGGTTATTTCGTCAAATATAGTGTCTTCATCAATGATGCCTGAATATTACAATCAGGAAAAATTAAACCGTGAAACAGTATTTATGCGCTGGTTTCTTTGCGATGGTGCGGCAGCGATGATTCTGACATCTGATGAATCAGAGAAACCAGGATTGGTTGTTGAGGGTAGTTTTCTTGAATCCATTGGTTGTAATCGTGAATCCATTATGCATGACCATAGACTTGCAAGACCTGTCTCTCCTCTGGAAGAGTATGAAACAGCGGCTCACCATGTGCAGCAAAGTTTTCGCAATGCCTTGCACTCCGGTACGTTTCAGGAAGCAAGCGGTAAGTCTGTCATGTTTTCTGGTATGAAGCGCATGATCGAAAAACTCGACCTGAACTTGGATGATGTCAAATATTTACAAATTAATCTTCCCAGTAAACAGGTTACAGAAATTTTGTTGGATGAGGTGCTTGAATTTGGTATCGACCGAACAGCTCTATATACCAAGTTGGATAAGCTTGGCTATTGCGGTCCACCGATGGCTTTTATCGTGATTGACCAGATAATGAGTCATGAAAAGATGAAGGATGGTGACAAAATATTAAGTTTTGTTACCGAGGTGAGCAAGTTCATGCAGGGTGGGTATTTGCTGCGTGCAGATGGGTTCTCAACATAGGTCAGAAATTATCATGGATAACTGTATTGCTGTAGTTGGAGTGGGTCGAATGGGTAAGTCGATTGTCGATTTTCTTATTGCAAAAGACCTGAAAGTTATTGCTGTTACCCGTTCGGAAGAGCAGGCAGAGAAGCTAAATAGAAAATGGCATAAGGGGCTGGTTAGTAAGCAAAAGTATGGTGTTATTACTGCAGATAAAGCAGATGAAATGGCAGGGCAATTCTTTGCCAGTTCGAGTATGGAAGTGGTAGCTGGGGCAGATATTATTATCGAGTCAGTTTATGAGGATGTTGAGATCAAGCGAGAGGTTTTTTCCCAAGTTGGAAAGCATATACGTAAAGATGCGATTGTTGCAAGTAACTCATCTTCAATCTCGCCATTGGAATTAAAAAACCCATCACTTGATATATCTCGGCTGGTCGGTTTGCATTTTTTTTTCCCAGTTTCAGTGAGCAATATTGTTGAGTTGGTCACGCATGAAACTCTCGCTAAAGATGTGTACACCCGCATTGATAACTTTGTTACCCACCACGGAATAGTTAAGGTTGAACAGGGTCTAAACAATGCCTTTTTGCTTAATATGCTGAGTATGGCGGTAGGTGGAGAAGCTTTTCGAGGAGCAATAAAATTTGGCTTTAGCAAAGCCAACGAACTGTCGAAATCCGAGATATTTCCACTAGGGGTTTTTTCGCTGTTTGACCATGTGGGTATTCCGGTCATCCTAGAAGCGACGATGCGTTATGCAGACCACGACCCCCTTGAAAACAAAAAGTCCTATGAATACCTATTGACGTTTATGAGAGTGATGGCAGATGGTGAAAACCATGACATGGTGTTTGCTGACATTGAATACCCATGTGATTTAGCTAACTGGGACGGTGAAGTACCCCCTCTTTATGATAACGAAGATGAATTTAAGCAGCGATTAAATTACCTCCATATTAATACCTGTTTGTTTGCCGTTGAAACAGGGCTTATCGATAAAAATATCCTCGATAAAGCCATTATGGCCATTATGGGAACAGACAAGGGGCCAATTCAGTTGGCGAGTGAAATTGGACATAGAAAAATACAGTGGGCGCTGGAGGTTTTTTATAATGAAAGAGAAGCCACTTACTATCGACCCACCTCTTTACTGGAGTATTAATAATGGATGATAAAAGCGGAATAATTGTCTTTCAGAGAAAGGATGATATCTTGATTCTTACGATAAGCAATCCACCTAGAAACAGGTTGCCGGATCCTGTTTTTACAGATCCTGATGTGCTGTATACAATGTTACACGAAGAGGGACTCAGAGGAGCTATTCTGGCCGGAGAAGGCAAGAACTTTTGTGAAGGTGCGGCCATCGGCAACAATATTCCTGATGATCTTGCAGACCGCATGAGGGAAGGGAAAAGGATTCTGGATATTATAGAAGAAAGTCCAGTTCCTGTTATTGCTGCTATTAATGGTGCCTGTTTTGGTGGGGGGCTTGAAGTTGCATTAGCCTGCCATTTCCGGGTTGTTGGAGAAAGTAGTTTATTAGGTTTTCCTGAAGCGGAGCTTGGCATTATGCCTGGTCTGGCTGGAACCCTGCGTTCGGTAGAAGAGCTTGGCTATTCCAATGCCTTACCTCTTTTGCTTTCATCGGATTATGTTTCGGGGGAGAAAGCTGTAGAAATTGGGCTGGCTCACTATGCAGTACCCCGCCAGGAGGTTTTCAGAAAAGCCTCCCAGGTACTAGAGCACCTTATTGGGGATAAAACCCCTAAGTCTATCAATTACATCATGATGTCAATTCTGGCGAGCAAAAGAATGGATCGTAAAGATGCTCTGGAACTGGAAACCAGACTGGTGGTCGAGTTGGTGGAAGACCAATACAACGATAAAAGAAAAACAGTGGCATAGGCATTATGGCTATTCAAGGAGAACATACAAATACAGTGAGTTATTACCTAGAGGGATCGGTCGCTCATATATCTTTGAATCGGCCTGATAAGTCCAATGCGTATAACAGCGAAATGCTTGATGGATTGGCAGCAATTATTCAGTCAATAAAAGAAAACACTGAAATTTCAATGGCTGTTATCAAGTCTTCATCGTCGGTATTTTGCTCCGGTGCAGACCTGAATGAAATGCGGAACAGAACATTTAAGGAGATATTAAGTTTAAAAAGCAGGAAGGTTTTTGAAACAATTCGTCAATCTCCCTTTATCACTGTTGCCGTGGTTGATGGCAATGCTGTGGCGGGTGGTTTTGAACTGGCACTTTCCTGTGATTTTATTTTAGCAACAGGAAAAGCCTGCTTTTGGTTACCGGAAGTCAGTTTGGGGCTGTTACCAGCAGCGGGCGGGATTTCAAGACTGGTAGAGCTTGTAGGAACATCGCGAACCAAGAATATAATAATTTTAGGTCATAAACTTGACGCACACAAAGCTTATCAACTAGGTATTGTCACGAAACTAGTGTCGAATGATGAAGTTAATAAATATATTGAAGTAATGGCAAAGGAAATATCTGATAAGCCAGATATAGCAGTTCAAATCGCGAAGAAGGTAATTAATGATGCAGTTTTAGCACAAAACTCATCATCTGAACTTATTAGTCAAGCATTACTGAATGAGTTGCGGATGAAAACTCATCATTCAACAAATGATTAATAAATTGGTTGGAGATTGTTAAAAGTGGAAAAGGTTAAACAAATGGAAAATAATCATAGTACTTATCCCCGTATTATTGGGCTTGGTACTTCTAATCCTAGTACTTGCTACAGCCAGACTTCTGTGGCAGAGATGTTTGGGCATAATTCCCCGAGGATTAGAAAGCTTTTTGAAAATTCACATATAAAAACCCGTTACCTTTATTTGCCCAAACCAGACGAAGACGGTTTGATACAGCAAGAGGACAGTTTTACCTTGCAGAAAAAACATCTGGAAGGAACGGTTGAAATGGGTAGCGATGCTATTGGCATATGTCTAGCAGAGAGAGGGCTGGAAATTAAGGATATTGATTTCCTTGTCTGTGTTTCGAGTACTGGGTTTCTTTGTCCAGGAGTTTCTGCCTATATCAAAAAGGAATTAGACTTTAAGGAAAACGTAAGAAGAGTGGATATTCTTGGGATGGGGTGTAGTGCGGGAATTAACGGCCTGAAACTGGCGACAGACTTTTGCAGTGCACATCCTACCAAAAACGCATTGGTTTTAATGACGGAAGTTTGCTCGGCTGCCTATTTTGTAGATGGCACATTGTCTACCGCTGTTGTTAACTCTCTGTTTGGTGATGGTACTGCGGCTTTGCTGGTTTCTTCCGATAAAAATCATTTATGGTCAGATGGGCCAGAAGTAATTGATTTTGAATCAGAAACCATCTCTAGCAGCATTGATGCGATGAAATACAACATAGTCGATGGGATGATGTCATTTTATCTCGATAGAGATATTCCCTATGTCATTGGTTCATCTATTCACAAACCGATAGAACGGATATTGGAGCGCAATGACTTGGAGGTTAGAGATATAGACCATTGGATTATCCATTCTGGAGGTAAAAAAGTTATAGACAGTATCAAGTACAACATAAATATTACCAATCATGATGTGCGTCATACACTCGATGTTTTACGCGACCATGGCAACATGTCTTCGTGCTCCTTCATGTTCAGTTATAACCGATTGCGCCAGGAAAATATTGTCAAAGAAGGTAACTATGGTCTAGCCGTTACTATGGGACCAGGTGTGGCAATTGAAACAGCGTTACTTCGTTGGTAACCACTAGACATCGCAGAACTAAATAAATTAAGGATTATTAGAATGACATACAAAACTTTGAAATTGATCGAACAGGATGATATGGCACAGATTACATTTGATCAGCCTAATCTGGATGTTGAAATGATTGCTGAATTGAAACAGGTGCTTGAATATCTTGAGGATGAATCAAATTCACATTTTTTACTGCTGCGGGGACAAAATGGTGTTTTCTGTAATGGATTAAAGTTTGACAATATAGAAGAAGCCATATTGGTAGATATTAACCGATGGGAAAAAGTGGTCAAAATGGTTCAAAATATTAATAAACTGACGGTCGCTGTTATTGATGGAATCTGTTCGGGTGCCGGCATTCATCTAGCACTTGCCTGTGATTTAAGAATTGCTTCGGATTCAAGCGTTTTTTCCCATAACGAACTTTCTGTCGGTTTTTTACCAGGTAGTACTGTTATGCAACTTGGAAAGTATTGTGGTCTCGGGCGTACCATGGAATTACTACAGACAGGGGCATCATATTCAGCCATGCAAGCCGTGGAGATGGGGATAATAAATTATTGTGCCAGTGACGTTCAGAAAGAAACCTATAAGCGAATTAATCAATATTCACAATTTAACCCCAAGCTACACCACTTGACAAGAAGGCTGGTAAGGGAAGCGTTTGAAATGTCAGATAGTGATTTTCTGGGTTGCTGTCAGGCTGCCCAACATCAAGCAATTATTAGTCATCAATCGAAATAGTAGACGTATTGATAGCGTGGTTAGGTAAATATATCTTTAAAACGAAAAAGAGTATAAATGTTATGTCTGATTATTTGATTAGAGTGGAATTTGAAGATGTTGATAGTTATAAAATTGCGCATCATACAAAACTGCTCGCCTATCTGGAGAGGGCCAGAACCCATTATTTTCGAAATATGGGTATCTCCCTCGGAGAACTTCCTTTTGCAGTATTAGTTCAACAAGTTTCAATGCGATTTATTAGTTCAGCAAAATTATTTGATGAAGTAACTGTTAGTGCTGCCATCAAATCCTGTGAGTCCTATAAATTCGTGGTTGAACAAAAAATAATGCGCGGTTCGGAGTTACTTGTAAAAGCACAGGTTACCCATGCACTGCAGGATTTTAACAATTCAGAAGTTGTTGCAGTACCCGATACTTTTTTTGAATTGATGAAACTTCATAAGTAATGATTACTTGTGGCATTGATATTGAATCGTATGACAGAGTGAAAAGATTGTATAAACGGTACATTATGCCACTCGGATTATTTTCTGAGTGTGAACAGAAACACATAAATTCCTACCAGAGTGCTACTTATGCTTTTACAGCAAAAGAAGCTATTTTAAAAGCCTTTGGTTCAGGGTGGTTTAATTCAGAGATTGAACCCCATGATATTCAGTTGGAATTTAATGACCATGATATACCAGTTGATGCTGGTTTTTCTGGAAAGGCAGGGGATCTTTTCAAGGAAATAGGTTCTCCCTTCACATCACTTGTATTTCATCAACTGGGTGGTGATATTTTAGCCACCTATACAATGTCTGACTCTTTTGTTGGTTCTCTTGATGCAGGTCTTGTTGCCATAAGTCGCCCTAATTTAAGCGTTGTTAATGTTTATACCATGCAAGCGATTCATACAGAAAAAACAATGGGTATGAGTGCCTGCTCTACAAGAAGTTTAGGTGAATTAGCTATCAATCTCGCTATTCAGGAATGCTGTGATGTTAAAACAGGGGCATACGAGTCTGGGCGTGTGGGGAAAAATAAAGATGGAGCACCACACTGGGATTTTTATTCTGGACACGACGAGCATGATAATAATAAAGAAATTGCTATTTCTATAACACATAACAAACAACATATTTGTGGCATTGCACTTGGTAAGTAGATGTTACAAACATAGCTATATAAAGGAGTTTCAATTGAGACAGCCAAAGAAAGTTTTAGTCTTATATTACTCTCAGACTGAAAAGACCAAAGATGTTATAGATTATATTATTGATCCATTGCGTGATAAGGATGATATATCAATAGAAGAGGTTTTAATTGAACCAGTAAATCCCTTTCCGTTCCCATGGCCAAAAGTTTATTTTTTCAGCATATTTCCAGAGTGCGTTTATGAAGTGCCAGTTGAGATAAAGGAACCAGTCTTTAAAGAAAATAAATACGATCTTATCGTTATTGGTGGACAAGTCTGGTTTTTATCTTTATCAATACCACTAGTTTCATTTTTTATGCATAAGAAAAGCAAAATAATAAATAATACAAAAGTAATTACGATTTTAAATTGTCGAAAGATGTGGATACATACACAAAAACGTATGGAGGAATTTATTAGTCTAGCAGGAGGGACTTTAGTAGATAAAGTCCTGATTACTGCGCAGGGAGAACAAATGCAGACACTCACTGCTACAAAAGATAACCTATTTAAAAGCAATGGTGATTGTGACAAGAAGTGGGAAGTATCACCAACGGCGCTGAAACAACTCAAGCAACAAGGGAAAGATTTATTGGATGCACTCCAGTCAAACAAGTTGTCTGAAGAGGGTGTATTTACGACTAAATCAACTGCTTTTAATAACACTGATTTTGACCACCCTGAGATGGTTGCCCGCAAAAAATTTCTTCAGATAGGAGGAGTAATAAAACGTTTGTCAAAATCTAAATCCTATTTCAGATATTTTCTTACCATTATTTTTCTTTTCTTTTTCTTTATCATGGTTTTCATTGGATTACCACTATGGCCGCTTGTGAAGCGTTTAAAAGATAAAAAAAAATCGGGTACTGCAGTCTAGATTCAAAAAAAATAAGGAGTTCACATGTTACATCTGATTAAGTCGTTGCGCATCAAATCACAGCAAGTATTATATAAAGTGGCAAGTGTTTTCTCATCTTCAGTACATCCAGTTTATGCCTCTGTTTTATGTTTTCTTTTTGCTATTATATATGTCTCACCACTGTTTGCTTCTGATGAATCCATTAGTATATATAAAGAAAAATGTGCTTATTGTCATGGAGATACTGGTGATGGACGTGGTTCTTCCATCCACAGTTTACAAGTCAAACCAACTGACTTTACAAAGGGTGTTTACAAATACCGTACAACTGCATGGGGAAAGTTTCCAACAAACAATGATATTGAGAGGTCAATAAGTTATGGTCTGAAAGGCACTTCTATGCCTGCTTATAAGGATTTATTGACTAGTCAGGAAATTAAGAACCTGTCTAAGTATGTTAAAGGCCTATCAAATAATAAGAACGGAACTCTATCTGTTCCAGTTCAGGTTCCGTCAAGCTTTAAAGATGCTAATGTTGGTAATGGTAAAAACTTATACAGTAAAATGGGGTGCATACAATGCCATGGAAAAAAACTAGATGGGCTCGAAGATCGTCTTGCTATTATAAATACAGGAAGAAACCTGCCTGGGCGAAGTGACCGAGTACCTGCAAGAGATTTAACCGACTACAGGAATTATCGTAGAGGGTCGTCAATGGTTGATCTTTATACCTCAATATATACTGGGCTCAATGGAACCCTTATGACAGGTTACGGTTCTGTTTTATCAAAACAGGAAATCATTGATGTTGCAGCATACCTGACTCATACTTTTCAAGAGGCAGAAAAAACCCGTTGGTTATCTCCTGACAAAGAAAACAGGGTTGCTCGTGGAGATTATCTTCTTGGTGCTGGAGTCTGTGAATTATGTCATACCACAATGAACAAAAAAACTAACTTTATTGAGGAACTTTCATATTCAGGAGGCATGAAAGTTTTTTCTCAAGATGGAATAGTTTATTCGCGAAATATTACTTCTGATAAACTATCTGGAATTGGCCAACTAAGTAATGATAAGCTAAAAAAGGCTATAAAGTTGGGTGTATCCCCTAACGATGGGGGGGTGCTCTATCCTTTTTCCATGCCTTGGATATTCTACCATACTATGACGGATGGTGATGCTGAGGCAATATCATCAGCATTAAAAAGAATTCCTCCTATCTATAATAAGATATTGCCTGCTGAACCTTCTTCTTTTGGCTCTAGCTTCTTGGATAAAGCAAAAGTTATGTTGAGTTTGAAGAACCGCCTTTTAGTTTTCTCAGAGGGAAACTACGGAGAAAAGGATCCTGAAAAGGGGGGAACTATCCCCGATAGTTCTGAAGATAGGCTTTGGAGTATTAATCCTCCTATAGGCATTGTTTCTGCTAGGGATACCATAGAAAAGTCTGGATTTAAACTTCCATTAGTAGAGATAACAGGTTCACCTCAGGAGGATGCTAAAATTCGACATGGACGGTATATGGTATCTATTACTCCTTGTGCATTATGTCATACGCCGACAGTTGGTAAAGTAAGACTTCGATCAGGGAAGAGTTTATCAGGAGGAATCAAAGTTTCACTGAATACTTTCAATACAGTTTATTCTTCAAACCTTACCTCCGACTTTGAAACAGGTTTAGGAAGTTGGAGTGACACTGAAATAAGAAGAGCTTTAAGAAGTGGAATAAAAAAAGATGGTTCATTGATGCATTATATGGCTATGCCATGGGCTATGTTTGCAAATATGACTGAAGCAGATACCGAAGCTATTATTGCCTATTTAAGAACACTTCCAGCAGTTAATAAGAAATTACCTGAAAGCAGGCCAACAACTCTTAAGGATTATTCGCTTTCTGATGGGGATTTTGGAATCAAGACATCTGTTCAAAAACTAATGGGTTACTGGGTGTGGCTTGTATTGATTATACCTATATTCATATTAACATACATGATTCACCGCAAAAGACATGGGAGAGGCCTTATTCAAAGAAAAAGATAGTATTTACTATATGTATAGTTAATTACTAGGTAGTAAATAAGGATATAACGACTCATATTATTTTTAAGCAGAGGAAGCACTCCATATGTTAAATAACATTATAAAAAAAATGAAATATAATTTTGATAAAAAACTGGTCAAATTTATTTTGAAAAAGAAAATCTATCAAAAAAGAGACCCTGATCTACATCAATTTATATTGATGTTTGGATCACTTGTTTTTCAGTTATATAGAAGCGGAATGGTGCTTGGTTTATATGATTTACTAGATAAAGAGGAAGGATTAAAATTTGAAGAGCTTTCTCAAAAGCTGCAAATTGAGAATTACCCCTTAAAGGTTTTATTGAACAGCCTTGAGTTTTTACAGGTAATATTGAAAATTGGAGAAAAATATTATAACAATCCTACCATAACTTTTTCTGCCTTGAAAAAACATAATAAGTTATTCTCCATGAATTCAACCATCGAATATTTTAATATGGTTGTTGATCCAACTTTTACAGAATTACCCACTTCTATAAAAGAAAATAAGCCAATGGGTTTATATAAAGTTTATGGCGAAGATTGTAATAGCTTCTATGAAGAAATATCAAATGACCCTACAAAGGTTGAATATTTTTCAACCTTTATGCAAGGGTTTACTAATGTCAACACAGACGAAGTAACATCTGAATCTATCTTTGGTAAATGCAAAAATATACTTGATGTTGGAGGGAATAAGGGAGTTATATCAGTTGCCCTAGCTAAAAAACATCCAAAACTAAAAGCAACTGTATTTGATTACCCTGAAGTAATAAAGCTGGCACAACAAAGATTTGAGAAGCATAATTTATCCAATAGACTCAGTGTCCTTAGTGGAAATGCTCTAGAATCGATACCTGCTGGTTATGACTGCATGACAATGTTTCACTTTATAGATATTTTTTCTCCGGAACAAAATAAGATAATTCTAAAAAATATTTATGATGCTCTTCCTGACAAAGGGATTGTATGTATTTTTACTCCCATTACATACTTAAACAAACGGTGTGTTAATGACTTAATGGGAAGCTATTTTCTAAATTTAGCAAATGGGAAAGGTGAGTTTTATAATGTAGAAGAAATTAAACATTGGTTAGGATCAACAAAATTTAGCATTATAGAAGAAAAGTACTTCACATTTAATGAAGTATTTCTGGTTGCACAAAAAAATATAAGCTAGGACAAGAGGTATAGGAGAGCAGGATATAAATAATTATTGTAGATATTTCATTAACTATTGAAAGGAAAATTAAAAATGAGATTTGCAGCAGTATTTCCAGGGCAGGGGTCACAAACTATAGGAATGTTAGATGATTTAGCTAAAAACCATAGAGAAATAGAGCACACCTTTCAAGAAGGTTCTGATATTATCAGAAAAGACTTATGGAAGTTAATAACAGAAGAAAGTAGTAGAAGTTCTCTTAATCAAACAGATAATACTCAACCTGTAATGTTAGCTGCATGTGTTGCTGTATGGCGTGTATGGTTGTCATGTGGGGGTTGTTTGCCTATTGGGATGGCAGGACATAGTCTTGGAGAGTATGCTGCTCTAGTTGCTAGTGGCAGTCTCTCATTTGATGATGCGATGCTGTTAGTTTTTGAACGAGCTAAACTAATGCAATTATCTGTACCTAAGGGGAAGGGAGGAATGACAGCAATTATAGGATTACAAAGTGATGATGTAATTCAAATATGCAATAGCGTAGAAGATAAAAATCATGGTGTTGTTGAAATTGCTAATTTTAATTCTTTAAATCAAATTGTTATTTCTGGCAATAGTAATACAGTTGATATTGCGGCTTCAATTTGTATTGACGAAGGGGCTATACGAGCAATAAAGTTACCAGTAAGTGTGCCATCACATTGTTCTTTAATGGAAGATATAGCTGAAAATTTTCATGATATATTAGCTAAAATAGAGCTCTACAAAGGAAATCTTCCCATATTACATAATGTTGATGCTTCTAGTCATGATAGTAAAGAAAGTGTGCGTGTCGTTCTATCCGAACAACTATATAAACCTGTACGCTGGGTTGAAACTATTTTAAATTTCAAAAATCTACATAAAGTAGACACTGTAATCGAGTTTGGTCCTGGCAAAGTTTTATTTAACTTAAATCGTGGCATTAATAATAAAGATATTAAAAATTTATATATATGTAATCAGTCCTCTCTAGAAAAATCTTTAAAACTATGTGTTTAGTGGATTACACATCTACTTTAACTTTATATTAATTTCTTGATTCCTTGATATCTCAAATGCAGCCTTAGTAAACGTTGGTTTTCCTAAATATTCTTGGCCACTTGTACCCATTTTTTCTTTTGGTATTTTAAAGAAATTAAAATCAAGTTTATTGTTATCATTTTTATCTTGAAAAACAGCAATCGCATAAGTTCCTTTTGGAAGGTCAAGCTTATGTTGTTTAATCGTTGCTGGAAAAACTACTTTCTTAATCGGAGCGCCATCAGGAAAATCTTTGGCGTTATTATAAACCGCTATTAATAGCTTACCTTGATTAGGAGTAGCACCTGTAATATTAATGGTGAGCTCGTCTCCAAAAGCTACAGCATCCATTAAAATCAATGACAATATAAACCCATTTATAAAGCAGTTTTTCATATCTAAATACATCTTAAAAATCATGTTTAAGTCCTATAGATACTGTATTCTCTTGGTCTAGACTTCCATAAATTGAGTTATCATCACCTGAATATTTTGCAAACTGTAGTGACAGCTCTGTATTTTTATTATACGTGTAGCTCGCTTTTACTTGCACTAGATTGCTGTTATCGTTTAAATCAGCTATCAGCATACCTGTTAGGTCTAAATTATCTATAACTGCGTCATTCCAAGTAGAGTGCAAGAATAATCTATGTTTTCCTAAGGGTTCTCCTCTTGCTTGTGCTAAACCTCTAACTGCAAGTAATTGTCCTACTACAGCAGGGTTCTTTGTGTTAATCCCTAAGTCAAACCATGCATTGGTATCAGACTTTGACAGCCCTGCTTCGTTATAGTGATATTCAAGCTTGGTGGTCACATTAAAAGATGAAGTGTAAGAAGCCCCTACTGATATTTGCTGTAAATAATTTTCACCTTCATCACTTCCAAATTTTTGTAAAATATCAGGATGAAATTGCTTTGATTCTCTTGCATGATGGAATGCTTCATCAATTAATTTGCGTCTTTGACCTATATTCCATTCAGCATAGGAATATAATTTTTTTGTGATAACTTTGCTAATATTTAAACCAAGGTTATGCTTGCCTGATTCATTATAATAAATAAATTCTGGACTAAAACCATCGCTTAGCTCATGGGTTACTTTTAGTAATAAGCGTGAACGGTCATTACTTTTATGTAAATTTAGACCTACAATAGCTTTATCTGTCGTCCAGTCATCACCCTTATTACTAATATTAGGGGATGCTATTAGTGTTGCTGAACCACCTTCCCAAAGCTTTTGCCCTTGAGCAAGAAGTGCGCCTAAACGGGCATCACGCAACTGGCTAACATCTTCTGTCGTTCGATCTATTACCGTTCCTACTTTAAAATAATCAGTAGGATTAAAGCCAGTAGCTACGCCATTTTTAATATTAATTCGACCCACATCAAAAAATACTGTTGGTGATTTTTGCCAGCTTAGATAGATCTCTTTGAGATCTATACGCAAATCATTTGAAGACTTAAATGATTCATTCTCACGCGTATAAGCATTAAGCAATAAATCTGTTTTCAATGAAACTGTTTGACTGAGCGGTGAATCACCTTGTAAGCCTAGCCTGCTTAGGTTATTCCAGTCAGCATGTTCAGTTTCAGGTAGCTTAAAGGCCCGGTCAGTTGAATCGTTCAAATGACTTATCTGAGTTGTATTATCAACTGTAAACTTAAATGATTTCCTCTTTATTGTTTTAAAATCCTCTCCAAGTTCTGCCACATTTGAAGTTGCAGTTGCTTCCCCTTCTACTGGTGGCAGAAAACCTAAATCATCATCTTCACCGTTGTTGGCCCAAACGGGTGAGGCACTAACAATATAAGCAATAAATAGGCTGAATAGTTTAACTTTCATGACATTTACCCCTTAAAATGAGGTAAGTAATTACGTTGAAACCAAGCCTCAGGGATCGTTATATTTTGGTAGTTACTCATCTGCATACGCGTGACTTTTCTGGTATCCACTCCATCAATAATTAACACTTGCGTTGGGCGCACCTGACCTAGTTGTTTTTGAAATTTGGTGTAGTAAACAATTTTCAACAAACGCTTGCTACTGGAATAAAACTTTGCTTTAACGGGGCGGTTGGTTCCTTTCTCGACCCAATAATCCGCCGATGCATAGGTCACACTCTTTGTTTTAGCCGTCATGTGTAAGTGATAAACAGTTCTAGGTTTCTTTGTCGCATCTTTAATGTTTTCTTCTGCAAGTAGTTTCACATGGTAATCTAGTGCAAAGTTTGAAGTCATTACATCACCATTTGATGCCTGCCCCATTAATCGTTGTTGTGCAGAAAGACGAATGCTATTTTTTGCAGCTGGGTCATAAAACCATATTTCATTACCGTTTTGGAGCATCAACTTTCCTGAGTCACTTTGTGGTCTTAGAAATTGTACCAAACTTCGGAACTGACCATTATTAGCATTTGCTTTTGAATTTACTTTAATAATAGAACGGTTAGCCTCTTTACCTTTATTGTATTCAATCAAAGTAATTTGTGTTGAAAATGGCTTGCTCGGGTTTCTCAATTTATCGGACTGCTCTAGTATTTTTTCTGCTGAAAGTTGAGTATCTGCTTGAGCAAAAGAGGAAAATGCTAAAAAACCGATTAGCATCACTAATATTATTTTTTTAAATAGTATTTTCATAATTTTTACCTTGTTTATAAGTTAATAGATTGTTTATTAATTATTTCGAATTGCATTTACAATATTCATTTTAGAGGCATATCTAGCGGGTAATAATGATGAAACAGTGGCAACCATTGTCATCAAAATCCAAGCACCTATTAATAACAAGGGGTTAGTAAATAAAAGAATTTTTAAATTACTACTGTCAACACTCCCTGGAGGCGACCAGCTAAATCCAGACTGATTAAACACCAGTGTAATGATGATGGAGACAATGATTCCAAGCGTTGCTCCAGCAACACCAATCACCGCCCCTTCTAATAAGAACTGCCAGCGTACTGCGCTACGGCGCAGGCCCATGGCGCGCAATGAACCAATTTCAGAGATGCGCTCCATAACGCTCATGGTTAATGTATTGACTGTTGTAAAGAGAACAACCAGTGAAATCATCAATGCAATAAAAATAAAGATTACGATAAACATATCTATGATTTGAAAAAACTCGGTATTAAACTCACCATAGTTTTTAACTTCAAATGTTTGCTTTTTAACATTCGCTTTAAGGTACTTACTTAAATGCGCTTGAGTTTCCTTAATCATTTCAGACTTTTTTAGTTGTATGATTAATGAGCTGACACGAGAGTCATCCGCAAAGACAAGTTTTTGTGCTTGTGTTAAATGCATCGTGACATAACTATCATCCAACACCTTATTCGGCATTTTTCGAGCATTAATAATGGATAAAGAAACCACATTCGGCGCACCGCTTCCTGTTGATGCTAGCAAGTCAATTTGCACACTTTTTTTCTTACTATCGCTCTCTTGCTGATTTTCTTCTTCAAGTAATGAGGAAAGGGCTAGAACTTGCTCATCTACCTCCTCATCCTTCTTACCTTTAACTATTTCAACAGGCCTGTCTTTGCAATCAGGGATTATTAGGCTTTCACACAGGCCCAGCATTTTTGCCATACCCACTCCCACAACGCCTTGGGTAGTATTATTATCATTTATACTCAAGGGTTTTTGGTTCTGACCCAATCCATATTGATCCCACGTTCCCATTTTGTTTTTATCTGATGGAATGACACCGGAACCTATGAACGTCTTAGAACTATCTGCGGAATAGTTTCCTGCAATACCTGCCAGATTAACAACAGGGGTAATGACTTTAATTCTTTGTTTTAAGAAATCATCTTTATTGATTTGGGAGATAATATTTTCATAATCATCAATGTAATAGTCAGTAGGTCGACTTGGGCCAAATTCTAAATAACCTTCTTTGTATATATGCAAATGCCCCTGAGTTTGAACAATCCCGGTTTGTAAGCCAGAGTAAATGCTCGATATAAAGCCACCAAAAAGTAGCAAAGCAGTCATACCAATAACCATGGCGAAAATGGTGGTCAAAGAACGACGACGATTTCTAATTAAATTTCTAACGGCTAATTTTAAATTGTTCATGTTGAAGCCCTCTCTTTTTGAGCTACATTTTCTATTTTTCCATCCTTAATGGTAATAATTTTATTAGCATGCTGCATGACTTCGGTATCATGCGTAGAAAAAATAAAACTAGTTTTGTAACGAGACTGCATTTCAAGCATCAAGTCTATTATTTCAGAGCCTGTTTTTGAATCTAAATTGGCTGTTGGTTCATCTGCTAAGATTAGTTCAGGGCGTTTTACTAATGCCCTTGCCACAGCGACACGTTGTTGCTCACCGCCGCTTAATTGAGCAGGACGATGATGCTTGCGTTTAAATAATCCAACAGAATCAAGTATTTCAGTGACTCGGTCATGACGCTCGCGTTTGGGTATTTTTTGTAATAAAAGCGGATACTCCACATTTTCATAGGCAGAAAGAACCGCCATCAAGTTATAGTTTTGAAAGATATAGCCAATATGCTTATTGCGGAAATCAGCCAGTTGATTGTCTGTTAGCGTGCTTATCTCCCGCTCTAAAACAGTAAACTTGCCACTGGTAGGAACATCAATACAACCCAATAAATTAAGCAATGTTGTTTTGCCACTACCTGATGGACCAACAATAAAGCTAAATTCTTGGCGCTTCAGGATAAGATTAATCCCACGCAAAGCTTCAACTTTTACTTCTCCTGTCTGATATACTTTTGTAACATCTTGTAGCTCTGCTAGAGCGTGATCGAGAGGCATTTAATTCTCCGTGTTTAGTTGATAGCGTCAACTATGATAGAGGATTGATTGATAATAGCAACTATTTAATGATGAATATCACATATTTTGAAAACTACTATGTCTAACTCAATAAAAGAAATTTCTATTTATAATGATTTCTTTAATTTCTTAATTTTTATGGATTTGAGGATGAAAGATAGCATGCAGGAAGAAGACGCAGGTCTATCTATAGTACAAATTTCTGTACTAAGAATATTAGCAATAGAAGGAGAAATATCCCTAATACAAGTAGCTAAAAAAGCAGGTAAGGACAAGTCTCAAATTACTAGAGTTATTCAAGATCTTGTTAAGAAAGGACTATTAAGAAAAGATAGGAGTGATATTGACCGCCGTAGCTTTATACTTAAATTAAACCCTAAGGTTCAAGATAAAGTATCTTACTACATGAAAAAAGAAAAAGAACTGATTACTGAAATGCTTTCTACGTTATCTAAGAAAGATAAACAAAGGTTTAATGATATATTCGTTACAATATACAAAAATATGGGAATTACTCGTAGCGAGAGACTGTAACTAACTCTTGGTGTTATGTTAAGTCTCCTGCTGTTCTAATAACTCCGCTATAGTGACTAAGTTGTTAACCAAGACTTAACTTTCGGAAACCCAGTACCATGTCTGAAACGATATGATATGGAAAGCATGATGGGGTCTGAAGTCCACTGGTACGAAAACGTACGCTAAGGAACTGGAATTATCTATAATTCTAACTCCTGAAGCAGCTTGTACACTGTTGAACGACCAATATTCATCTGTTTAGCAATCCCAGAAGCCCCTAGACCCTTACTATGCAGAATTTGTAATTTTTCTCTGTCAACGGTGCGTTTACGACCAAACATCACGCCTCTGGCCTTAGCATCCTCTCGTCCTTCATTGGTTCTTTCTAAAATACGTCTACGCTCTGCCTGAGCTACGGCACTAAGAATTGTTACAACCATTTCACCCATCGTACCTTCTGTATTCACTCCATCATCTAAAAATCGAATGGCTACGCCTATTTCATCAAAACCTTTGATTAGCTGAATCATATCTGCGGTATCTCTACCTAGGCGATCAAGCTTGGTGACAAGAACAACATCTCCTTTTTCGACTTTAACTTGTAATAGTTTTAGTCCTGGTCTTTTAGCCTGACTGCCAGATATTTTATCTGTAAAGATACGGCTTTCTTTTGCACCAGCTTCTTGAAGTGACTTTATTTGCAAGTTTAAGGATTGTTGACTGGTTGAAACACGAGC
>Ga0256840_1001541_pt1 | contig 21454 bp, 20 predicted proteins | sample 355202metaG_FD_185969 | JGI IMG/M metagenome (GOLD analysis project Ga0256840, IMG submission 185969) | Hydrothermal vent microbial communities from Mid Atlantic Ridge, Atlantic Ocean - 355-202 | ecosystem: Environmental > Aquatic > Marine > Hydrothermal vents | place: Atlantic Ocean: Mid...
CAGTGGATAACATTTAAGACGCTTGAGCCAATTGTGATATTAACGACTAATACTTGCCCCACTGCAGGTAAAATGACTGTTTCTACGGGTGGTAGTCAGTCATCTATTACCTACAATAACGATCAAAGTATTGATATTAGCGGTAACGGAACATCGCAACATTATGATAACTGTAATGACTTAGACAGTATTGATGATACAACTATGTGTAAATAGGCTTGTTTGTCTTTTTTATGGTTTTGTTTAATAAAAAGCCCTGAACGTTCAGGGATTTTTATTGCTTGTTCACAAATGCTCCACGCCAGCATTCAACAAAACTGCGTACTATTTGCCGATAGTGAGTTAGGTTGTTTATCACTATTACCTCTCCATAAGAGTTACAGTCATCTAAGACTAACTGTAGAAATACTTTAGCATCATGTGGATTTAAGCTAGCGACGTTACACAGCGTAGCTATATCCCAGTAAGGTGATGCCATGGCGGAATACTCCCAATCTATTAGCCATACTTTAGCGTCAGCGTCGTTTGAATCTTGGATTAATAAATTATCTGCCATTAAATCGATATGGGCAGGTACGGGGGTATTGATTGGGAGTGCTGATAACTCGATTTGATCAAGCGCCTGCTGTGCTTTTCTGTAATTTATAACAAGTTTATTTTGTATATCGTTTGTGCATTGCTTGAAGTATTGATTAAGATAGCTACGTAGGACAGATGCATCACTAAAGTTACCGATGAAATCATATTGGCTGTTTTGTAAAATTTTAAGTGATTTTGCGAGTTTTTTTAGTATTTCTGGCTGCTTTATACCTAAAGGTGTCAATGTGCGACTCTTTGTAATATACCGACTTAAACTCATTCCTTGGTGTTGCGGTGAACTTCCAAACCATAAGGGTTCTGCGGTTAATTCTAGATTAAAAGCCAGAGTTGTATTAAGTCTTTCATTGTCTCTATTAACCCATTGATTTGTATCTATTTTCGGTGTCTTTAAAATATAATATTCATGCTTGCCGTGTTTGAATTGTATTTTATAGGTCTTATTAGTATTGCTCGGTAATAACACAAATTCTAAACTTGCCAAAAATGCTTCGTTGGCTTGTGAAAAATGAGGGATACTTTGGATAATATCGAGTAACGCTTGTTTGGTCATGATAGTCCCAAATAAGCTTTTATTTCAGCTTGCTGAGGATGTTGTAGGAGTTGCTTGGTTTCATCAATGATTAAGACTTTTCCTTCATTAATAAAGGCGCAACGTTCAGAGGCAAGAATTGCATCACTGGGTTGATGACTAACCAATAACGCCATAATATTCTCATTGATAACAATCTGTTTGAGTAACTCAATAATTTCTTCTCGCATCGCAGGCCCAAGTGCTGCTAGAGGTTCATCCAATAATAAGACCTCATGTTTACGAACCAAGGCACGTGCAATGGCTACTCGTTGACGTTGCCCACCTGATAATTCTGCAGGTTTACGTGATGAGTATTCAAATAAACCGACTTGCTCTAATGCTAGATTAATTTCAAGCTTATCATCGTGACTAAGTTTTAGGGACGGCTGTATGCCAATCGCTATATTGGTGAAAACATCTAAATGCGGAAATAGATTGTGTTCTTGAAAAACGGTTGTAACAGGGCGTTTTGAAATATCATATTGGTTTATATCTTGATCATGGAGCAGAATTTCCCCTGACTTTGCCTTATCGAATCCCGCAATGAGGTTAAGTAATGTTGACTTTCCAGACCCACTTGGGCCAACAATACTCAGAATTTCACCAGCATTTACTGTTAAATTAAAGCACATTGGGTGTGTATTTGATGTGTTTTTTTTAGCCTTAGAGGTGGTAACAGGGTAGCTGAATTTTAATTGTTCGATTTTAAGCATATTGAGTCTTTTGTTGCTTACCAATGAAATGTTCTAATAACCAAAAGGTCACTAAACAACTCATTAGTAAAAACACTGCAGTAATGGTTGCTTGTGGTATTTGATAGGCCGATAAACGCTGATACAACAAAAGCGGTAAAGTAGCTGTTTCTGGCGTCCCAAATAGCGCAATTACCCCTAAGTCCCCCATTGCCATTGCCGTCACTAATGCCATAGAGAGCCCAATCGGCTTCCGTAAAAGCGGAAAATCAATCTGTTTAAATTGTTGCCAGCCGTGTAAGTCTAAACTGGCACAAAGCCGTTGGTAGCGCATTGTGTGTTGACGCATAGCAGGGCCTAAGGTGCGGATGACAAAGGGCAAGCCCATTAAACCGTTAATGATAATCACTAAAGGAATTGCCCACTCAAAAACATTAATAGTTTGCGATAATAAAATAAATAAACCTGTGCCAATTACCAAAGGGGGGACGACATAAATAATCGAACCAGAAAGCTCAAATAATGATGCCAGTTTTTTATTGCCCCAATAGGCGTGCTGAGTGCTGGCTGAGAGTAAGCTCCAAGCTAGACTAACTGAAATAAGCCCCGCACACAGTCCTATCATCAGGCTAAATGCTGCTGCCTGCCAGAGTTTAGAGTCTGTTAAAACTTCATTTATTGGCCCTTGAAAGGCTTCAATAATCATCGCAAGCAATGGCGAAAGTACAAATACACTTGCTACGGCTATTAATAATCCGAGAAAGAGCTTACTCGATGAATGAGGAATCTGCGTATTGAATGTATTTAATGTTGCTTCGACATCAGGTTTATAAGTGAGCTTCGTTGCAAGAAGTGCCAAAAGTAACGACATTCCAAGTTGTAAAAGGGATAAAACAACGGCTAACGAAGGGTCAAAATCAAAGCGTAATGATTGATAAATTGCCACTTCCAAGGTGGTACTTTTAGGTCCGCCACCTAGACTTAATACAACCGCAAAGCTGGTTAAGCACAGCATAAAGATCAAGAGCACAACACCGGGCAGTGCTTCACGTAATGCTGGCCATTCTAGGTGTTTCCACTGTTGTCGAGTAGTCATACTGAGCTGTGAGCTGATCCGCCAGTGTTGTTGCGGTATGCTTTGCCAGACGGGTAACAACAAGCGGATAGCTAAGGGTAAATTAAAAAATAAATGTGCCAGTAGAATGCCTGTTAAGCCATACAGTTTGCTTCCTAATGGCAGCCAGCCATGTGAGCCGTAAACAGAAATAATCCCTAATACAGCAACGATAGCAGGAACTACCAAGGGTAATCCAAATAAACTGAGGATTATATGACGCAAAGGGAATTCGCCAAATCGAGCAAAAGCGCGTGCTACAATAAGACCTAAACTTACACTTAGCAAAGTGGAAAGTCCCGCTTGTAACAAACTGAAGACTATGACTCTTTGTAAATATGGGTCATTCCAAAATGATAATGTAACTGCTTGCGCTTGCGTGAACTGACTGCCCAAAAGGTTACTAGCAAAAAATAAACTGAGTAAAGGCGCACTAATGAAAAATGCCAATAGAACCACAACGAAAAGTCCTGTTGCTGTTTTTCTATTGGCTAGGTTAAGCATTTAAAGTTTGTTTGAGTTACTTAGCGAGTGTGTTTAACCATTCTTTAACCCAAGCTTTACGGTTTTTAGCCACTTCGGTTTCATCAAATAATAAAGCAGGGCTAGGATCAACCAACGACTTATAGGCATCTGGTAATTTATCTTTTGATAAAGAGGCTGGATACATCCAATTGGTGGTTGGAATTAGGCTTTGGAAATCCTCGCTTAGCATAAAGGTAAGAAATTCCTTGCCTAATTCTGCTTGCTTGCTCGATTTAATTAAACCAGCAACTTCAATCTGTTGGTAATGTCCTTCTGAGAATTTAGCAGCTGCGTAGTTGTCTTTTTTCTCCGATATGATGTGATAAGCAGGGGAGGTGGTATAGCTTAGTACCATCGGTGCTTCACCCTTAAGAAATAAACCATAGGCTTCACTCCAACCTTTACTTACTGTGACGATGCGTGGCGCTAGCTTTGCCCATGCTTCGTTGGCTTTATCCCCATAGACTTTTTTGACCCACAGCAACAAACCTAAACCCGGTGTGCTGGTGCGTGGGTCTTGTATTAATATTTTAGGTGCATCTTTATCTTCAACTAATTCTTTTAGGCTGGTGGGTGGTTTTTTTAGTTTGGTTTTATCGTAAACAAAGGCAAAGTAGCCAAAGTCATAAGGTAAAAAGCTGGAATTTTTCCATTTATTGGGTAATGAGGATTTTTTGATTGTCATCTCATGGGGTGCAAATAAGCCGGTGGCTTCGGCTTCTGCCGTAAGGTTGGTATCAAGGCCTAAAACAATGTCGGCTTTAGTATTTTTGCCTTCTAGCTTTAGACGGCTTAACAGAGAAACACCATCTTCGAGCGATACATATTTTAATGTACAACCACAGTGCTTTTCAAAAACCTCTTTTACTTTTGGACCTGGGCCCCAGTCACTGGTAAATGAATTGTATGTGTAGACCGTTAATATAGGCTTGGACTGATTGGGTTCTACAGCACTAGCAGTTTGAAAAAACAAAGAAAATAAAACAGGAAGAATACATGGGGTATATCGCATAAAAAACCTCTATAAATGATAAGCGCCAGAGGTGTTTGCAGTGAAAAGCACTCACATTCCTCCGCCAGTATTAACTGGATCAGGTTCATCGGATTGGCTAATGCCTCTCAGCTCGATTAGTAAGTTAACCAAGCACTCCGTTGAGTCATTATTAGTTATAATAGTGTTTGAAACTAATAAAGCAAGTAAGTGTTTTGTTTTACGACTAATAAGCCCTGTTAAAAGTGGCTGTTAAAAATACCACCTAATTCACGTAAAGAAATCGTTAGTAAAGTGATACCACTAATTGTTAGACTGAATAATAATAATTGTGCTTGCGCACCCACTAAATGTATTGCTAAAAAGTTGATTGCGCCACTTTCAGTGAGTGATTTAGAGGTATTAAATATTAAGGTGGGAATAGGAATAAAGAATAATAGACTCATCAGGCCTAATACAAAATTGTAGTTTTTCATAGCGTATTTTTATTTTAGGGTTGTGAGCGGGAAATATACGTCAGTTTTTTGCTAAGGTAAAACTTTACTGATTAACGGAAAAACTAAGCTTCTCTAATAAGGAATGAATTCAGAGCAACCTAGTTGGCTTCTGTAGCTCGCCGCTCTTATTAGCTAACGTCAATTTTTCAAGTTCGCGACATTATATTTTATATAGAGACCTTTGCACGAGTCGGTAGCGAAAGAAAAATCGGATGAAACTCCACTGGTGAGGCGGGAAATGAAGCTAGTAGCAGGTTATTAGCAAGTTTTCCAACGAAAATCAGTGTGATTTCAGCCATTTTTACTCGTCATCGACGAGTGCAAAGGTCTCCACATAGTTTTTCTATGGTAAAAACAAAGACTAAGAAGTTGAAAAATTTACTATGCTACGTTACCAGAATCTAGCTAGGTTACATTGTTTAGACTAGGGTAAGGTAATGAATGATATCAATATTTTCTTATTAAATTTTTAAGTTCAAGCATTGAATCAATCACAACATCGGGTTTTGAATCTCGAATATCTACACCATGATTATAACCATACGACATACAAATAATGGCGAAGCCTGCAGCACGCGCAGCTTTTACATCGGAGGTTGAGTCACCCAACATTAAGGAGTTTTTAGGATCTGCACCTAACTCTTTAGCGCCGTGTAATAATGGGAGTGGATCGGGTTTTTTCTTTTCTAAGGTGTCGCCACTGATGACAATTTCAAAATCGTCCCAAAGCCCCATATCTTTTAATAAGGGGTGCGTAAATTGCTCTGCTTTATTTGTGATACAGCCAATTTTAATACCAGTACTGAGTAAGTAATCAAGTCCTTCACGCACGCCAGGATATAAAACACTACGCTTTGAGGTGTTTTCTGCATAAAGTGCATTAAAGATAGGCATTGCCTTTTCAAATAAGGCCTCATCATGAGGGGCATCAAGGTCATTGGCTACGGCACGCTCTGTTAAACGTATAACTCCATTGCCTACCCAGTCGCGTACCGCAGTTTCACCGCGAACGGGTAAGCCAATTTGTTTCATTGTTTCGTCAACACAATATGCTAAGTCAGGCACAGAGTCGACTAGCGTACCATCAACATCAATCATAATGAGTTCAGGTGTGAATATTTTAGACATAACGTTTTCTCAAGATTTAATTATTTTAGATTGTAAAGTGATTCACTTATAAACAACAAAGGACACAGAGTTACTGTGTCCTTTGTGTTAAAGCTTTACTTTGACGGTTTATACGTTAGCTTTCGCCAACTCAGAACGAAACTCAGTGATAATTGAATCATAATGATTAGGGTCGTCAGCATTATGCGCACCAAAGATTGCAGAACCTGCGACAAACATATCGGCACCTGCTTCCTTAATTTCTTTAATGTTGTTAGCCTTAACACCACCATCTACTTCAAGGCGTATATCAAAACCAGAATCATCAATCATTTTACGCACTTGTTTCAGCTTAGTGAGTGTAGATGGGATAAAACTTTGACCACCAAAACCTGGGTTAACTGACATCAACATAATCAGATCAACCTTATCCATCACGTATTCAAGTACATCAAGTGGTGCTGCAGGATTAAACACCAAACCAGACTTACAACCAAGATCACGCGTTAATTGTAAAGAACGGTCAACATGGGTAGAGGCATCAGGGTGAAAGGTAATATAGCTCGCACCCGCTTTAGCGAAATCATTAATCAATTGGTCAACTGGCGTACACATAAGGTGTACATCAATTTCAGCGGTAACGCCGTGTTTACGAAGCGCATCACAAACTAAGGGACCAATAGTAAGGTTAGGGACGTAGTGGTTATCCATTACATCAAAATGTACAACATCAGCACCAGATTTAATAACATTGTCAACTTCTTGGCCAAGGCTGGCAAAATCAGCTGATAAAATAGAGGGAGAGATAAAGTCGGGGAGACGAGCCATAAGGATATCCTTTTTTTAATCAAATAATTAACCTAGACTTTACCTTAAAAGGGCGAGAGATTCAGTAATAATTGTTATTATAAGGCTATTATCTGACCTGTCGTGTTATAACGCTTCTAGTCGGTAAATTACTTGGTTGGATTGCCTTGAATGATGAGTTTATGCATAGAAAATATACACTTGCCGAATATCAGTAAAGCGAAAGTAAGATTCTTTATGGTTCGTGCTGATTTGATACATCCGCTGGCGAGCGGAAATAAATTCTACAAACTTAAGCCTACGATAGAACGGGCAAAACACCATAAAATAAATACCTTGCTAAGTTTTGGGGGTGCATATTCTAATCATATTCATGCACTGGCTTTAAGTGCTAAGGCGCAAGGCATGGCTAGTATTGGTATTATTCGTGGTGAAGCGAGTTATGCTAAAAACCCAACATTAACGGATGCCCGCGAAGCTGGAATGCAGTTACAATTTGTTGATAGACTTACTTACAAACGACGTACTGATACTCCTTACTTAAAACAATTACAGCAACGTTATCCTGCTGCCTTGATAATTCCAGAAGGAGGAAGTAATCAAAATGCTGTCAAAGGCTGTATGAAACTTATGGCTGAAGTTAATGAGCTTGTGGATGCTAATATCGTTACAGTAGCCGCAGGAACAGGAGCAACAGCAGCAGGACTAGCCTGCGGAACAACAAAGAACCAGTCTGTTATTGCTTATGCTGTTTTAAAAGATGAAACACTCAATAAACGCATAAAAAAATTCATTGATATTGAAAATAAGTCTGTAAAAGTAAACGTTGAACCGGCTGATTTTGGTGGCTATGCGAAGCTAGATGAGCAAGTTTTATCATTTATTTTGGAATGGTTAGATAAGACTGGCATTTTATTAGACCCTATATATACGGGCAAAATGTGCATGCGCTTAATGCAGCAAATAGATGCTGGAATGTTTAAGCAAGGAACAACGATAGCAATGTTACACAGTGGAGGGCTGCAAGGTTGGCGTGGTATGCAGCAACGTGTCATCCGTTTAGCAGGACCCAAAAGCTGGAATACAATACAGTCATATCTTTGTCGTGATATTGCTTAACGCCTTCTTTATAATCTCCCGATGTTATCAAAAATATTCAATAAACTACTTCATTATTTATTGGCGGTATTAATCGTTGGCTATATTGTTTTTGAAGAGTTGGTATGGGAGCGATTTGCTCAACCTATTATTCGATTTTTTAGTCGATTAAAGTTATTACAAAAGCTAAGTACCTACCTGCAAACAGTTGATAGTAAATTAATTTTACTCCTCTTTGTGGCTTTATTTTTGGTTGTTGAGTTTCAAGGGCTATATGCAGGATCATTATTTTTACAGGGAAATGTAATTCATGGTGTTTTAGTTTATGCAGGTAAGGTCCCTATATCTGCATTTACCTTTTGGTTGTTTCGAAATGTTAAACCGAAGCTCATGGAGTTTATTTGGTTTGAACGCGCTTATTTATACTTGATGATGTTGATTGATAAGATTACGCATTCGCAAACTTATATCGAAATAAAAAACAAAACAGCGCCCATTAAACAGTATATAAAGTATAAAATGAACCTTAGTAAGGGTACATTTAAACCACGGGTTGAAGCACTTTATGAGAAGTTACGTTACCTTTTAAAGAAACAACTTTAACAATGAATCTATTTGAAAGTGTTAACCTCAATAGCCACCTATCTGGGATTATTCGCAGTCAGCCGAGTGATTTTCAAGTTGATGAAATTCAATCATTTACACCATCAGGGCAGGGTGAGCATGTTTGGTTACAGATTAAGAAAATATCTCAAAATACTGATTGGGTAGCAGGGCAACTGGCTAAAATAGCAGAAGTTCCTCGCCGCGATGTAAGTTTTGCGGGTATGAAGGATCGCCATGCAGTCACTACGCAATGGTTTAGTGTGCAAATGCCAGGGCGTGAAGCACCTCATTGGCAGGCTCAACTTCCTGATGGAATAGTAATTTTAAATGAAAAAAGACATGATAGAAAGCTTAAACGAGGAACGTTAGAGGGGAATCAATTTAAGTTAGTGATTCGAGATTTTAAGGGAAGTGAGGATGAACTAAAATCAACTGTTAAACAAATTTCAGAGCAAGGCATCCCTAACTATTTTGGAGAACAGCGCTTTGGGTTCTATCAAACTGATCAAAATACATACAATAATATTTTGAAAGCAGAACAATGGTTTAATGGTGAAATTAAAGTAAAATCTAAACAGCAGCGTAGTATTTATCTATCGGCTGCACGTTCTTGGATTTTTAACCATATTCTATCTGATCGGGTTGCAGCAGGCACATGGAATCAGGCGATTGAAGGTGATGTCTATATGTTGGATGGCAGTAAGTCATGTTTCTTTGAAAAGATTGATGATTCTATCCTCGAGCGTATTCGGCAATGTGAACTACACCCTACGGGAGCACTTTGGGGTAAAGGTGACTTACGAAGTAGAGATAAGATAAATGAGAATGAGAAAAAATACGCTGAACGTTTTGCAGTGTTATCTCAGGGCTTACAAAACAAAGGTTTGAAACAAGAACGAAAGGCATTACGCCTAATAGTTAAAGATTTATGTTATACGTGGCAAGGTGAGCAGGAAACTGTCCATTTATCTTTCTCGTTGCCAGCGGGTGCTTTTGCAACTAGTGTCTTGGCTGAGCTAGGAAAATTTACGACGTCATAAACTAGGACATTTAATGAATCAAACATTCATCATAATTTTAATTGCTGCTTTAGGTGGTATTGCTGTTGCAGTTCAAGGTCAGTTTATGGGCCTACTTGATAAAGGTTTAGGCACAAAAGAAAGTGTTTTATTAACCTATGGTCTTGGCGCTGTGGTGATGTTTGCATACTTTTTGTTTGTGCCATCCAGCTTTCATTTTAGGCTTTCTGGCACAACGATTCCTTGGTATGCCTTTACCTCTGGTTTACTCGGGTTAGTGATTGTTGCCTCAATTTCATATTCGATTCCACGATTAGGGTTAGCAACAGCTTTTACTATTGTGATTGCCGCCCAATTTATTATTACTGCCTTAATTGAACAATTCGGCTGGTTTGGTGCACAAGGCGCAGCAATGAGCCTCTCTCGGCTTGTTGGTTTTATCGCTATTATTTGTGGGGTTTGGTTGGTCGCGAAGAACTAGTAGCTATTTTTTATGCTGTTTAGTGCAGACAAGGCGTAGCACTAAACTCATACCCACTAATATTACTGCAGTAGCAAACCACATTTTTGTGGTAACGACTTCATCGAGAATTAAATATCCCCATAAGAATGCAAAGATAGGAATTAAAAAAGTAACACTTACCGCACGTGAAGGGCCGATATTTAAAATTAATCTAAAAAATATTAAATAGGCAAGTGCAGTACACACTAGCCCTAAAATAAGCGCATAAAGCCAATCAGTATTCGATATTTTTGAAAAATCTGGCATGAAAAAAGGCAACAGAAGAAGCATAAACAAGGTAGCAAAAAAGAGACTGCCAGATGTTGCCGTAAGCGGTGTAACTCCTGATAAATATTTTTTGGTGCCGTTTGAAGCAAAACCATAAAACAATGGCGCTGTTATCCCCGCTAATACAGGAAGTAAAGATGGGGAGCCAATTTCAAGTTTATCCCAGACTAACAATAGCAAACCTAATATACTGATTCCTAAGCCTAGAAACTGCCAAGGGGTCATTCTATCTTTTAACCAAATATGCGCAATGAGTGTGGTTAATACTGGAGTAATCGCATTAAGTAGCGAGACATTTCCACCGCTTAACGATAAACTTGCGTAAGCAAAAAGCACAAACGGTAATGCTGAGTTTATGACTCCAATCCAAGCCAAGTTGAACCAGTTGTCAATAAACTCCTTACGCCGTGATTGTGTGAGTAAAAATACGCTTAGAAATAATGCTGCCACCCCGACTCGAACCGTGATGAGTGCAATTGGCCCGAATGACTCAGCTGTCGCGCGCATAAACATAAAAGAGCTACCCCAGATAGCAGCTAGGATAATTAAGAGCAGTGTATCAAGGGGCTTCATTCTGATTTATTTTCAAGGTTTAATAAAAACTGTTTTCTATCCAATCCACCGCCATACCCTGCAAGGTTACCATTTTTAGCAATTACGCGATGACAAGGAATAAGAATACTGATCCGGTTTTTTCGATTTGCACTAGCCACGGCGCGGAACCCTTTGGGTTTGTTAATCGCATGAGCTTGCTGTTGGTATGAGCGCGTTTCACCATAAGGTATTTTTAATAAAGCATCCCAAGCTTGTATTTGAAAAGGGCTTCCTTTAATGTCTAAAGGTGTTTTAAAGTTTTGAAGGCTTCCATTAAAGTAAGCATTTAACTCGAGTCGTAATGGCTCAAAATATTTACTTTCAGCTTCGATGATTTTTGCTGAGAAGGATTTTTCTAGGGAAGCATACTGCATATCAAGTCGTCCCGTATCAGTAAATTCAAGCATGCAAATCCCTTGGCTAGTTGCTCCAGCAAGCATTTCACCAAGGGGTGTTTTTATGGTTTGTGTGACGATATGGTGCATAATGCTTTTTCATTAGGACGATGGCTATAGTTTAACTGGTATAGAAGGATAGGGTATAATTATGAACAATCTAATTGCTAAAATGACGTTATTATTTTTGGTTTTACAACTGAGTAGTTTAACGTTTGCAGAAAACCCTTGGACATTAAGCAAACAAGCCGGAGCGATTAAAGTCTTTGTGCGTGATACTCCAGGTTCAGCGATTAAATCGTTTAAGGGTGAGCTAATAGTCAATGCAAAACTAACTGCATTAGTCGCTTTAATTGATGATACAAAAGTTTATCCGCAGTTTTTTTATCAATGTAAAAGCGCGCAAAATATTAAAGAAGTGGGTAATAACCAATCGTATAAATATATTGTGACTGGGATGCCTTGGCCGGTTAAAGATCGAGACACAATTGTTCATTCGGTTATTTTACAGAATAAACAAACCAAGCAGGTTGAAATTAAGATGAAGGCCGCGCCCACATTGATGCCGTTGAAAAAGGGCAGGGTCAGAATTAAGAAGATGGCAGGGCGTTGGTTGTTAATACCCGAAAAAAACGGCATGACAAAAGTAGTTTATGAAATGACGGTTGACCCTGCTGGCAGCTTGCCAAAATGGTTGGTCAATACGATGTCAACGGATATGCCATTTAATACTTTGAAGAACTTAAGCACATTAATTAAAAACCCCAAGTACCAAACGGTTAAACATGCGTTTATTGTTAATTGAGACATCATTATCGGAAAACCTTTAAGATTGGCGCTGTCTTACCACTTCATATAAACAAACACCGGTAGCGACCGAAACATTCAAACTAGAAACTTGCCCTGCCATTGGAATTGAGATTAACTCATCGCAATGCTCTTCAGTCAACCTTCTCAAGCCTTTACCTTCAGCGCCCATTACAATGGCTGTAGGAGCTTTAAAATTTTGAGTGTATAAGTCACCGGTCGCTTTATCACTGGTGCCGATAAACCAGATGCCGAGCTTTTTGAGCTTTTCTATGGTTCGTACAAGGTTTGTTACTGGCACGAAGGGTACGGTTTCTGCTGCGCCTGAGGCAACTTTGCGTACGGCTGGGGTTAAGCCAACAGCGTTATCTTTTGGTGCAATGACTGCAATAACGCCAGCACCTTCAGCGGTGCGCAAACATGCCCCTAAGTTGTGTGGATCGGTGATGCCATCAAGCACAAGCAATAGGGGAGTGTTTTGATTTTCATCTAATAAGGCTAATAGATCATCTTCGGTATAACTGGCGGGAGCATTATATTCTGCGACGACACCTTGGTGTTGGTGTGTTTTTGCCAGTTTGTCGAGCATTTTAAAATCAGCTGTGTGTGAAATTAAGCCGCGTTTTTGAGCGTGGTGGATAAGCTCTTTTATGCGTTGATTCTTTTTGTTTTCAGCAAACCAGACCTGCACGATATTATCGGGGTCATTTTTTAAGGCGGATTCAACTGCATGAATACCGGTAATTAAGGTTTTCATGGTTATTCGAAAGAGCCCACTTGCTGAAGGTTTTGACTATTGATTGAGCCTTCTTTATAACAACTAAACCATGCGTCTGCATTGGGAATATTAGCCATTTCTTTTTCTGAGTTTTTCGCATCTTGTTCACTTTGCCAATAAACAATATCAGTATAAGTTTCTTTGTCGTTAGTATCTTTATGAATCTCCCAACGAATAAAACCAGGCTGTTTATTCATCCAACTTTCTATAATGTCACCCGCTACTTTTAATAGCTGCGCTTGGCTGGTGCCATCGGCAAGTTGATAACGAATGACATCTTTATACATAATTAGTCCTCGTTGCTTTTTGCTTTTTTATTACGTGCTTTTCTCTTATCTTGCTTTTTCTTTTTCTTGGCTTTTTCAAACGCAATGTCTGCATCACTTTCTGGCAAGGTAAAATCTATTTTTCGATCATCCAAATCTACGCGAGCAACAATAATTTCAATCGTGTCACCGAGTCGATAGCTGTTACCTGAGTTCTCACCTTTCATTTCATGCTTGCCTGCATCAAAATGATAATAGTCGCTTTTTAGTGCAGAAATATGTACCAAGCCTTCTACGTAAATATCATTCAGTTCAACAAATAAGCCAAAACCGGTAACCGTTGAAATTACACCCGTAAAAGTCTCGCCAACCTTGTCCAGCATATATTCTGCTTTTAGCCATGCCATGACATCTCGGCTGGCATCATCTGCGCGTTTCTCACAAAGCGAACAGTGTGCGCCAAAGCCTTTCATTTGTGGGTAATCGTAGTAATAACCCTCGGCACTGCCATATTCAATGATAAACATAATGGCGCGATGCACCAGTAAATCAGGGTAACGACGAATGGGTGAGGTAAAGTGTGCGTAATGCTCGCGTGAAAGTCCGAAGTGACGGGTACTTTGTGGGTTTTCTTTATCAACTGGCTCGTATTGTGCGCGGCTCATTGAGCGTAACATGATCGTTTGAATCAGGTGTGCATCAGGGCGATCCTTGACGCTGGCGAGTAAATCCGCATAGTCCTTAGGTTGCGGATCATCACCGCCAGCCAACTTTAACCCTAAACCATTTAAAAACTCGTGTACTTTGGCTAACTTTTCTGGGGTCGGCCCATTATGTACACGGTGTAGTGCAGGTATTTTGTGTCGCTTTAAAAAGTGAGCGGCACACATATTAGCGGTGACCATGCACTCTTCAATTAGCTTGTGGGCATCGTTACGCTCAGTGGGTTTGATGCTTTCAATTTTACGGTCTTCACCAAAGATGATTTGTGTCTCGGTGGTTTCAAAGTCGATTGAGCCACGCTCATCGCGGGCTTTGCGAAGGACTTTATATAAGGAGTAAAGATCATCTAAGTGATTGACAATATTTGCATGTTCTTTGCGTAAGGCTTTATCCTTATCAACCACGATTGCAGCCATTTTGGTATAAGTAAGGCGCGCAGCAGAGTGCATTACAGCACTCATAAACTGGTAGCTAATCATATGTCCTTCGGGGTTGATGGTCGCTTCACAAACCATACAGAGGCGATCAACAGCAGGATTTAATGAACAGAGCCCGTTAGAGATTTTTTCAGGAAGCATTGGGATAACTTCTGCTGGGAAGTAAACTGATGTTGCTCGATTCCAAGCTTCTTGATCCAGCGCGCTACCGGCTGGCACATAATGTGAGACATCGGCAATGGCTACCGTGAGCTTCCAGTTACCATCACTATCCTTTTCACAATAAACCGCATCGTCAAAGTCGCGTGAATCTTCACCATCAATGGTAACTAAAGGCATTTTACGAAGATCGACACGGTCTTTTTTATCTGCCTCTAATACCTCATCGCTTAGTTTTTCACTTTCAGCGAGGGTGTCTGCTGGCCAAACATGTGGTAAATCATGTGAGCGCAAGGCAATATCGATTTCCATACCTGGCGCCATATGGTCGCCTAAGGTTTCTAATATTTTACCAATCGGTTGATGTCTTGACGTAGGGTGCTCAACAATACCAGCAACAACAATTTGTCCATCTTTAGCATCACCCGCATTTTCTGCTGGGATTAAAATATCTTGTGTAATTCGAGAGTTGTCTGGTGTTACAAAACCGATGCCACCTTCATAAAAGTATCGCCCAACGACAGATTCAGTATTGTGCTCAAGTATTTCAACTATTGCGCCTTCACGGCGGCCCTTTCGGTCAATGCCCGTGATACTTGCGAGTACCACATCACCATGCATTACCTTGCGCATTTGTTTGCCGTGCAAATACAAATCAGCACTACCATCTTCGGGTAATAAAAAGCCAAACCCATCGGGGTGCCCTGTTACACGACCTTTAACTAAATCGGCTTTTGTTACAGGTACATATTTCTTGCTGCGATTAAATAACACCTGACCATCACGTTCCATCGCGCGTAGTCTATACTTCATAGGATCTAAGTCTTGCGGGTCATCGATGTTAAGCTTGTCAGCTAACTCACGAAAGCCAATAGGGCCATCGTTTTTTTCCATGACTTCAAGCATTAATTCACGGCTAGGAATAGGGCGGCCATATTTTTTTGCTTCACGTTCTTTATGTGGGTCGTTGTATTTACTCATAGGGCGGTATTCTACGCTAATTATGATATTAAGGAAGTATTCAAATTAGTTTATGATGCTTTGTACACAAGACAACTTTATTTGTAAATATTGTTTGTTTTTTAGTCACTTTCAACTGATTTTATTACAAGTATTATAAGATTGGGTAATTACGCGAATTAACTGTTACTTCATCTTAAATTTAAGAAAGATTAAAATGTCTAAAAAAAACATCAGTAGTGAAGTTTTTTACTGGGATGCGCCGAGTCGATCGCTACACAAGCGTGATTTGTTTCCTCTTCAAGTAGAAATTGAAGGTCGGATCTATGATGTTCCTAAGTGGAATATGGATTATTTTAAAGCGGTTGAATTTCCTCATCAAATCAATATAAAAAATCCTTTTAAAGCTAAATTAATTATTCGGTTTAAAAGTTTTAATATTCAATTTGAAACAGCAGCAAGCCAGATAAATTACAATCCGGCTAAAAAAGTGCTGATTGCACACTTTGAAAGTATTCCAGAAGAGCATCGTGAGTTGCTTGGCTACTTCTCTGAAGCTTTAGAAACAGGCGATATGGTTAATATTGATAATGTGTTGCGTCGTGTTGATATGCCTGTTACCCCCCCAAGTACCCAACTTGCTGAGGTGGAGAATAAAAAATCTTTTTTCTTTAAACGTTTTTTATTTAGTACGGTTTATATTCTTCTTGGGGCTAGCTTAATCGCTTTTAGTTTATCCAGTTTACAACGAAAATTGTCGGAAGTTGAAGTTAACTATGCTTTTTTTTCTAAACCACTTGTTTCTGTTCAATCACTTTATCAAGGTAGTGTTGAAGAAGTATTTGTTAGTGAAGGTAATACGATAGTCGTTGGTCAATCATTAGTCAGCTTAACAGCACAAGAAGATAGTAATAATATGGTATTTCAAAACCATGAAAGTCAGCAACTTTTAATCAAGGCAGAGCTAAGTAAAAAGAAAAATGATGTAGTGTCATTGGGAATTTACCAGCGAAAAGTAGAGGCAGCACAAGCAGCCTTGTCGGCAGCTTTAAGTACACAACAAATTAAGTGCAATGTTCGTTATGAAAGTGAAATTGACAGACGTACACCCTTAAAGCGTAATGCCGAGTGTAACGCCACAAATGACAAAGTAACTTCTGCAAAAATTAGATTATCACTAGAAAAGCAACAATTACAAAATGCCCACCAAAAACGTTCGCGCAACAAAAGCACCGTTCTTGCTTTAAGCCATAAATTAAAAAAATTACAGTCAGATATTGAAACAAGTAAACAAGAACTTAGAATTGAGCAGAATAAAAAAATACTGAAAAGTCTAGTAGCTGGTAATGTAATCAGTGTACTTGATGAACACCATCAATATATAACTCGTGGACAATCAATTGCACTTATTCAGCCCGAAAATAGCCAAGAACTTATCGAGGCATATGTTACTCAGCAACAAGCACTAGAATTAAAAGTAGGTGATAAAGCATGGGTAACTTCAGCGACCTTCGAGCAAAAAATATCAGCCACTATTGATAAAATTGAGTACACATTAAATAGTTTTAACCCTTCAAATAAAGACCTTCTTAATTGGGTCGTCCCTAAAGAAAATACAGTAAAAGTGACGTTAGCGTTTGTCAAAAACCATCGTGTTAATGTTCCGTTGGGACTACCGGTTACTTTAATTATTAAAAAAAATACTCAAAATAAAAATCTTTGGTGGGGAAAAATCACAAGTTTCTTTGCGAATATAGATAAACAAACCTTATCAGCCGTAGAGACAGAGTCAGAGGCTAGTAATATTTTTGGTGCTGCATATGCGGATAATGTGAGTAACTCAATAGCAGTACCTACGTATTGCAAGTCTAAGCTTCGTTTGTATCCTAAAAATACACTTCGATATGTTAAAAAAGCTGATAAATTAGTAAACTTATTTTTAGATATAGAATGGAAGAAGGTCTTATTAGAAAAGTCTGATAAGAATATGAATGTAAAACCTAGTGCCCTTAACACACTTACAAGTTCTGGGATTACGAATGTTAATGATAAAGCTCTTAAAAAGACTAGAAAATCTTTAAGGGACGCTGAAATTACATCACTATTAAGTCTTGCTTTTGTTTTGACGAATAACACAAGCTATTTAGATAAGGCAAAAGAGCTATTACTTGATTGGGCAAAAACCTACAAAAGCAACGGTCACCCGATTAATGAAACGCGGTTGGAAGGTTTTTTATGGTCTTATGACTTACTGCGTTGTTACTATACTTTTGATGAGCAAAAAACCATTACTTCATGGTTAAAAGAAATACAAACCGCTAAGCATCAGTGGAAGTTTGGTCCGAGTAGCTTCCAAAATAATTTACAAACCCATCAACTTAAGATGCTGTTGATGCTAGACCGATTGTTAGATGATAAAGCAGCGTTACGTTCTGATCGCGAAACGTTACAAGTACACGTGTTGAATAATATGCATGATGATGGTTCTAGTTTTGATTATAAAGAAAGGGATGCCTTACATTATCATCTGTATAATTTAGAGCCCTGGCTAGAAATAGCGTTATTAGAGCCTGAATATAAAGATGTCGTTAATAAATCGTATGACTTCTTAATCAAGCAAATTAAAGACAATAATATTCATAATCAGTTTGTGAATTCTCAACAAAAAATAGACAAAAAACGTGCCGCAGGTGGTTTTAAATATGCTAAACAGGGTGGCAGTTTTGACCCTGAAAGAATTGCCCGCAGTGTGATTGTGCATGGCACGCTTAACCAGCTTGCAGTGGATGACAAATTTGAAAAGAAATACCTGACAAAAAAACAAATAAAGAAGAATTTATTTTTTGTCGCACGAGATGCATTGTGGAATCACTAATACAAATAATTAACTGTATATGAGAACAATAAAACTTTCGGAACTGCCAACCCAGCGAATTTTCAAGTGGCGTTTTACTGATGTATTTAACCTCTTTATTTATATCAATTGCTTATGGTTACTGATCTTTTTCATGTCGGCTAAGTCACTTGACCTGTTTGAACATCGCATGGTCGTATTGTTCGCAGCAATTGGTGTCTGGCGTTATAGCTGGTGGTTTATTAACTTTTTTCGTGCGCTTATTTTTGAATTTGTTGCATTTCCTAAACTCCGTAAAAAGGCTAATCAGTTAAGCGCAAGCGGCTGGAAGCCACCACACATTTATTTTGTTATTGCCTGTTATAAAGAAGACAGGGCGACCTTAGAAGATTTACTCACGGCAATGATTCGCGAATGTTACCAAATTGGTGTGCCAGCAACGTTATTTTTAAGCGGCGATTACGACAGTGAAATTATTGTCAGAGATTTTGTAAGGTCAAATATCAAACCCACGAGTCATAATCAACGACCGATGTTTCAGGTTGTTGCTATTCGCCAAACATTGCCTGATAAGCGTATTGCCTTAGGGCAATGTTTACGCTCTTTATCACGCTACGGGGTGATTGATGATTGCCCGGTTATTTTAATGGACAGTGATGCCATTATGAGCCGAGGCGTACTAGAACGCTGTGTCCCTTTTTTTGAGTTAAACCCCAAACTACAAGCCTTAACAACCGACGAACAAGCTATTTTTAATGGCCCAAAGTGGATGTCAGAAATGACCGAGTTGCGTTTTGCGCAACGTCATTTAATGATGCAATCACATGCTTTATCAAAACGTGTATTAACCCTAACGGGGCGTTTATCCATGTTTCGTTCACAAATCATTACCGCGCCAGAATTTATTGAGCGCCTTGAGAATGATTATATCGATCACTGGTTATGGGGGCGCTTTCGGTTTTTATCAGGGGATGATAAAAGCACTTGGTTTTTACTCTTAAAACAACAAGCCGAAATGCTTTATGTACGGGATGTAATGGTCTATACCGTAGAGCATATTGAGGGTAATGGTTTTGCGCGAACCCTGCAAAATCTACTGCGTTGGAGTGGTAATATGTTACGCAATAATGGGCGGGCTATTGATCTTGGTCCGAGGATTGTGCCACCTTATATTTGGTGGTGTTTATTTGATCAACGCTTAGTCATCTGGACATCATTAGTCAGCCCAATCGCAGCCATTTTAATGACAATTCATACTGGCTGGGCTTTTGTGCCAGTTTATCTAGCTTGGCTCGGGCTATCGAGACTTGGCTTATCCCTTATTATTTTTAGATATGCTGGGCGCATTCACTTATCATTTCCTTTCCTCATCTATATATTACAAGTCACGAATGCGCTGATAAAAGTGTATATTATATTTCGCTTGCCACGACAGAAATGGGCGAATAGAACAGGGGCACAAACTAACTTAAGGTCTGATAAGAGTTATTGGTTTGAACACTTGATGGCAAAATATTTAACGGTATTGTCCTTGTCATCGTTAGTGCTAGTTTTAGCAGTTTATATAGGGGCAATGAAATTACCGTTTTAGATTTAACTCTAGTCCCAAGATAGAAAAAACGATGATGTTACAGGTCTTTATTTTTCATAGTATATCCTAAAAAATACACATCAAAGGCACTTCACACACCAGAGGGGTTACACGGTTAAGCTAGTCGAAGGAGATAGCAGTAATATTAAAGTCACTCGCCCGAGTATAATTAGTATAATTAGGACAGCCATCTAATTATCAAGCTATAGCCTCTGCGTTATAAAAGCTCTTACTTTAAGTACTATTTCATTTAAAACAGTCAGAAATTTCTAACAGCGGCTTGATTGCTTTCTATAAGATAGGTTTGGCTAGTTTTTTTATTATTGCAAACGTGATTAAACCTCACTTACCAATGCTTTTATAAATGATATTGGGTTTTACTAGAAGGGTATCGGGCTAAACGCTTGCCCCATGCCTTTAATCCAGCTTCTTGAGGTTTTCTCAGCGAGTTGCCTGAGTTTATCGATATTGCCAGCCGCCGTAGGGAATTGTCGTTCAAAATAATGGATATGTTGAATCCAACTTTTTTCATCAATGCCTAATCGGTGAAGTATAGGTGGTGTGTTGGCGGGTATTGAACCGCGTTTATTTTGCAGTATTGCCCTACCTGACCAATCAACCAAGGCGATATAGTCATTTAGCTCAAAGGGTATGGCTGTTTCTTTGTTATCGCTGCAATCAACAAAAGGCAGTAAGTCGCAGGGCTGTTTTTTCATCACCTTTTGAATACGCTCTTGAATAGAGGTAAAATCTGATTGCTCGGGTGTTTTTGCTATATCTGCGCGTATCGGGTTTAAATCAACATACGCCATACAAGCGATTACCGCTTGCTCATCCAGTAATGCTTGGCTTTTAAAACGACCTTCCCAGAACCGCCCTGTGACATTGTCTTCTTTATTTGACTCGCGCGCGATGGATTCATTTAAAAGGCGCATAAACCAGCTAATATCATGTAGTCGAATCCGCCATTTTTCAATAATTTCATTAACGACTTTTAACTCAGCGGACGTGGTGCATTCACCTTTGATAAAGCGAGAAATTAACACAGGAAGCTTGAAAAATGTATTCCAACGCTCAATCACCTCTAAGGAGTTCCACGATTTAGCTAAATCCTGATCAACACGTAAGACAATGTGATAATGATTGCTCATAACTGCATAGGCAGCTACATCAATGGCAAAGGTTTCTGATAAGACTTTAATTTTATCGCTAATCCATCCTCGACGATGTTCGTAGCTTATTCCTGTGTGGTTATCAACGCCACAAAGGAAGGCACGGCGAACACAGCGGTTAACGCAGTGATAATAGGGGGTTACTGATAAGTCAATTTGTTGCACGCGGGAGATTGTCATGCGCTTTATGATGCTGGATTTTGATTTATTTATGGGAAATACAGCGATTAGTGGTTGTTTATAACTGATAGAGTTTTGGATGTCCTTTTAATTAGCTTGGTCATAGCTTGGTCATGTTCAG
>Ga0256840_1001542_pt1 | contig 21444 bp, 26 predicted proteins | sample 355202metaG_FD_185969 | JGI IMG/M metagenome (GOLD analysis project Ga0256840, IMG submission 185969) | Hydrothermal vent microbial communities from Mid Atlantic Ridge, Atlantic Ocean - 355-202 | ecosystem: Environmental > Aquatic > Marine > Hydrothermal vents | place: Atlantic Ocean: Mid...
CATTTCCTTTTCCCTCCCGCTATTTCCTCTTTTCAATACATCATAGCAGGAAAAAGAAAATATTCTACCTTACTTCTTTTTTGATGCGGAAGGTAGGTTATATACAATATTCCAAAGTATACAGGGAATCCTGTGAAAGAATCTCTTGTTTTAAGATTAAGGAACAGCAACAGCAACGTAGTTGGGATCAAGGATAGTGAGGGGTCCTTAAATAAAATTATGAATTACAGAATAAAGTTGGGAAATGACTTTATTGTGATGACAGGGACAGATTCTCTTATAGCCCCAGCCATTATGATGGGCTCTGACGGAGTTGTAAGTGCTATTGCCGACGTTGCTCCGGAATTTTGTGTAAAGCTTTTTAATTTTGCTTTTGATGGTGATATCAAGAATGCCAAAAGGTTGCAATATGATATGCTAAAAATCAGAGAAATAACTAAGAGTTTTTCAGATTCAAGAGCGGTCTTAAAATATATCCTCTACCAGCGCAAAATTTTTTCGAGTTATAGGGTACGAAGACCACTTAAAGAACTTTCGGATGAAGAAAAGAAAAAACTTTCAAGAATACTAATTATTCGCGAAAATGGAGATTTTGAGATTCATACTGCCTAAAAGACCATGAGAAATGTCATATTTAAATTGTGATTTACTTTGATCATAGATAATACTCAAATTATGCAAGTTGAGTTAATGGTAAGAATTTCAGACAACAAGGACACGTGATGAAAAATACGATTTGAAAAAAGTTCAGATTTTCATTTTTTTAATATTTACGGGGCCTAAGGATGCTTTTTGTGTTGACGTCGATCTCCCGCATTTTTCGTCTTGTCATACATCGATACCGTAGGATTTAAGGATTCTGGTGAACATGTGGTCAACGCAGTTGATCCCCATAAGTTCGTTTGACTTTTAAAGTTGTCTGAGCATATTGAGGCATTTATCATAAGCCAATTCAGGTTTTACTCTCGTTCAAAATGTTAAACCAGCACCACCTATGATCATGGGATTTGAATAACTTACCATATCCGAGAAAGAATCGTAAGCCTCGACTTCCCAGTACGTGTAGATGTTGTTTATGAATTTGAATGAAATGCCACCGTCAACGCTTAGCACCGGGAAAATTTTGCCACCTGTCCAGAATAGACTTCCTCCATTTATACCTGCAAACATTTTAAATGGACCGATAAAGGTATGCTCGATCGTGTCAGAAGTGTAGCGCACACCAATTGAACTGATAAAAAAAACAGAAGTACCACACATTAGAAATGACCTTGGGGAAATGCAGAGCTCAAAATCAGTTGTCAAGGCAAAGTTGTTTGACACGGGTACACTTAAAGTACTATCCCCTGCTGTTATTATATTGGCTGGGAACACAGGTTCATTAGGATTACAAGGAGGAAGCATGGCCGGTGTTGTCAAAAACATGAAGTTAAAACTTCCTCCCATCTCCATGCTCATTCCAAATACCACAACGGAGATCATAGAAAACAGAATCATCATTATCGTTAACTTCCTAAGCATAAGATCACTCCCATTCCTAATTTAAGGATGTAAAATTTGTAATACTATGAAAAGAGGGAATAAAGCTACAAGTAGCTGAAACACAAATAACATCGCAGAAATCTCTGATAGAAGGAAAGCGGGATGAAACACACGCGAAAGTACTTCTCCACTAACAAAGCCTAATAATTCAATTGGCATAAAGTACTTTACGGCATATTTAGGAATAAAAATTTCTAACGGTGAAAAGCTCCTTCCGAAAGTTTCGCCATTTGAAATTCGTGTTGACTTTGTTGCGATTTGAGTGGCGGTGGCTTGAGCGGCCAGAACGGAAGAAATTCCTAACATACAAATTATTAGAAGAAAAACCACGAAATACTTCATACCTTACCTCCTCTTAAGTAAGAATTGATCGTGCCATTCAACAATATTGTGTGGGATTACGAAGTGGTAAGTGGAAGGCTTCTTTCGTTTTGAAATATGATCGAAGACATGACAGCATATGTAAAAAAGTCGGCATAAACCTGTCATCATTTTAGCACGAAGGTTTCTAAAAACAAAAATAAAAAACGAATTTGTAATATATTTTTCTTGTCGGCATATCTACTCCGCACATCCAAAGGATCACTTTGCGATACTTTGGATTCTGCAAACGTGATAGATAAAAACAAAAACGAACTGTTTAACCTTGTTCAATGACCAAAGGCGGCTCTGCCGCCTTTGGTAACACCACCTACCACAAATGGTTTTCCTTCCTTTTCAGGAAAGACTAATTCTATCAAGCTCATCGTTACCTATAACTTATGGTCGAATACAAATTTGCATGATGTTTTAAGTCCTCTTCAACTAAGCGATTGGAGGGGTGCTGATTTTCCGAAAACGAAAGGAACGTTCACACTTCTGCACATGGATCGCTTTCCCAACTTTCTGCCTTGCTTTTTAGATTGATTCCTCAAATCACGATCTGTGGTTTAACGCTGGAGGCGACGGTGGGATTTGAACCCACGAATAAGGATTTTGCAGACCCTCGCCTTTGGCCCCTTGGCTACGTCGCCAGATCCGCTAAGATTCTAACATTTTAAGGGCTTTACGTCAAGCCTTTGTATCTATTTTAAAACCGTTAAAAAGTTCAGAAAGGGTGTTTACCATTCCTCTGTGAGGCTGCCCTCTACGGTTATACGCTGCCATCTTCAGCAAATTGTTGAAGTCTTCAGGCCTTATTCCACTTCTCGGAGCTTGAGTTACAGATCTCACAGGGTTGACCACGGTGGGAATAACTCTATTTATTGATGGAAGACCTACTGGCTGCACTCTCATGGTGATCACCTCCTGGTTCTTATTTTAGCATTTCTGAAGCGTTTTTTAGATATCAACAAGCACACAATACTTACCACACCTAAAACTATTGTACCAAAAAAATCTATCAAACCAGAACTACGCCAAATTCCGTCCGAAATCAAAGAGCTGAAGCCAGAAGAAGTGTATTCAATCGTGTAATAAGCGGCAAAGATGGTGCCCATTAGTCCACCAGTTAAAACGTGTGCCATTCCACGCTTTTTGTTGGAAAAAATGTCTGCCAACCCAAATATGAAAACAAAAGATATGGTAAAAGCCACAAACGCGTCCATATAATTTGCGTGTAATGCCATAGAAATTCCAAGAAGCACGTATCCAACGCTCATTGTGAACGACAAAACTGTCAATTATCTCACCACCAAATGTGCGATTGTTTCAAATCCAAAAGTAATAATGTAAGCACTTGATAAGCTCCACAAAACAGAAAAGATCGGCCATTTATAACTTCTCGTTTCCATTTTCATAACCGCTTGGGTGGCAACGCAAGGTATATAAATTAAAACGAAAAGCATCAATGCGTAAGCGTCAATTGGATCGATCGTCATTTTAAGAAAAGATGTGATGTTTCCTCCAGCAAAGGTACCAAGTGTGGTAACGGTCACTTCTTTAGCTATTCCACCGAATATAAGTGCAAGTGTTATGTGCCAATCAAAATGCAGAGGTGCGAATAAAGGAGCAATAGCCTTACCTATTCGTGCTGCCCAGGAATGCGCTAATGATGCACCAATGGGCATATTCGAAAGGAACCAAACTATCACTGTCGCACCCAGTATTATGCCTCCTGCTTTTTTCAAGAAGTGCTTTCCCCTTGACCATGTATACAACCACAGTCCTTTTATAGTTGGAGTTTGATACCTTGGCATTTCCATGGTTAAAGGAGAACTCTCTTTATTTTTAAGAACAAAATTAAGGATCACGGCTGTTGTGAGTGCAAAGACAATGCTTATAATGTAAATTGAAAATATGGTGAGCCCAGCGAGTTTACTGAAAAATGCGGCTGATATAACAGCATAAACTGGAAGTCTTGCGCTGCAACTTGTAAATGGATTTATGAGAATGGATATCAATCTTTCTTTTTCACTTTCTATGGTACGCGTAGTCATTATAGCCGATGCATTACATCCAAATCCAAGCATCATGGGAATAAAAGCCTTGCCACTCAATTTGAATTTATGCATGATCCTGTCTATCAAAAAAGCTGCACGCGACATGTAACCAGAATCTTCAAGTAATCCCATAGCAAGAAAAAGGAAGAAAATCAATGGAACAAAGACAAGAACGGAGCCAACACCGGATATCAATCCATCTCCAATAAGAGAGCCAACCCACCCGGGAATTTGATGAGCGTATTTCCCAAGAAAGTCAAAACCATCACCCACGAGATCACTCAGAGGTACTGAGGCAGAAAAAGCAAACTGAAACATCATCCACATGATTGATATAAAAAGCGGCAACCCCAATATTTTATGTGTAAAAACGTGATCAAACGCATCGGTTACTGTCCAACTTCCCACGGGGCGCTTTTCAACTTGTTTCAATATTGAAGATATGAACTCATACCGAGAACGTGCTATGATCAAAGAAGCATTCTCATCTTTGGAAGAGAAGCATTTTACTGCCTTTTCCAAGAAACCAGATTCTTCCAGAATGGATTTTGCCAGCTCGTCTCCTTCTGCAAACGCAAGACCAAGCCATCTTGACGGAATATTTTTCAATTCTCGTGAATTATCAACAATCCTTTCGAAGTTTCTGAGAGATTTCTCGAAATCTTCGGGATATATTTCATATCGTACCCTTGGAACATTAGATAAACACGCTTCCATTATCTCGTCTATATCAACACCTTTAGTAGCAATGGTTTCCACCGTTTGAATACCCAATCTCTTTGAAAGCTCGGATGCATTCAGACTTATATTCATGTTTTCCACTTCATCCATTTGATTAAGAACGAGGACGGTTTTTAATCCCATTTCAGAAAGTTGAATGGTAAGATAAAGATTTCTACTGAGATTGGTTGCATCTACAATGTTTAAAACGATATCCGGATGTTCCTTGATCAAAAAGTCTCTGGAAACACGCTCGTCTACAGAACGTGCACGAAGGGTATATATTCCCGGAAGGTCAACAACATGCACCGTGTAATTTCTCCATCTGAAAATCCCTGTTTTTTTCTCAACAGTAACACCTGGCCAATTGGCCACATATTGATGGGCTCCGGTAAGAGCGTTGAAAAAAGCAGTTTTACCAACGTTCGGATTCCCGACGAGGGCAATTTTAAGTTCAGACATCTATGGGCTCCACAAAAATCTTTTCGGAGAACCCCCTACCAACTCTTAAAACACGATCGTCTATTTTAACGGTTAATTTTCCCCTAAGTACGTTATCGATCACATAAATTGTTTTTCCAATCGCCAAACCGCTTGTTTTTGCGCGCTCAACGAATCGCGGACCGCCACCAAAGAATTCAACTATTTTATACGTTCCTTTTTCAACGATAGACAATGGAGCAGGATAAATAGGTTTTACAGTTATCAAGCGACTTTCCTCTTCACGAAGAAATATCTTGGTCGAATCCACAAGATATATAGTTGGATCCCCCATAGGAGCGCGACGTACAACTTGAATCGTTTTCCCGGGAATCCAACCCATTCCCATTAAGCGATTCTTGAGGGAGTCAGGAATCTTGGAGTCTATCAAAATGCATTTCGTATTTTCGGGACAATCTTTAAGTGCTATGATCATTTCCTCAGCTCCTTATTGAGAACGTTTCTCAACAACTTCAGCTAAAATCTTAACACCTATCGCGGACTTTTTCAATCTGCAGCTTGTATATATATAACAACTGCTTATAGCTCGATTTTCTCAGTTTGACGCGGGAAAAAATCTTTTTTACAAAAGAAGAGGTAACCTTAAAGAAATCTACTTATGAGATGCGAAATTCAACATAATCCCATAAAGAAGGGATATTAAGATCTCGTATTGTGCAAACATTGCAAGATGATCCAAAGTCCGTAAAGAAGGAGATTTAACATCTCTCGAAGTTTTCATCAAGACATATGAGCTCGCCATCGCCAAGTTCACAAGATGTGAGGAGTGGGATTGCACGGTGTGCAATGTCTTTCCCACTTTCCTGTCCGAGGCGGTAGCCGAGTGGGATTGCACAGTGTGCAATGTCTTTCCCACTTTCCTGTCCGTTCTGTTGTCCTTTACAGTGCGCGTAGGCGCTGGCGGTAGCCGCGAGGTGGCAGCTGCGACCAATGTTTTCTCGCTTTTACCACCGTTCTACTGTATTTTGTAGAACGCGAAGGCCAGGATGTGTGTTGGTATGCAGCGTGCCCTGATCTCTAATAGAGTCCTTGGCCGTAATGTTATTGTGGGCTTGACAATCATAACAGAGTCCTTGACCATAATGTCATTCCGGCCTACGAGCCGGAATCTAAGGATGAGATCCCGGAGCAAGTCCGGGATGACATGTCGGTTTAAGACTCTATTAGATGAATCAAGTTCAGGATGACCTATGGTCAGTCCGGGACGACCTACGGTCGGTTCAGGATGACGCTTAATAAGACTTCGAAAAAAATTCTTTTATCGCTTGAAAAGCGATGTTTATTTGATAAATACTCATAGGTTGTAAAGTTGACGTACAACGTGACTTAAGATTTAGCGGCCATATTCTTAATTTCCCACCACACTTTCGAAATTGGTAAACCTACAACTGTGAAAAAATCCCCATCTATACGCTCGACGAGGATCATACCCATGTCTTCCTGAATTCCGTAAGCTCCCGCTTTATCCATGGGAGAACCTGTTTGTATGTACATGTTTATTGTTTCTTCGTCGAGATCATAAAATTTCACCCGCGTTGATTCTACAAAAACTTTCTCTTTCTTCCCACGAATGATGCAAACTCCTGTGTGTACAGTGTGCCATCTGCCAGACAAGGTCTTTAGCATTTCTCGTGCTTCTTCAACATCACGTGGCTTTCCAAGAATTTTGCCATCTATTTCCACTGTGGTATCCGCAGCTACAATTGTGTCTGCGCTCTTTACGACATGTGCCTTTGCGATTGCAAGCCTTTTTACCATCTCACGTGGTGGTTCACTGTCGATAACCAATTCGTTCACTTTAGGATGAACAATTTCAATTTCCCCGAAGACCGATTCCATCAATTTTTTTCTTCTCGGTGATGAAGAGACAAGTGTTATCATACTTTTGCTCCCTTCATTCGTTTTGCTCAGCACAATCCCACTCGGCTACCGCCAGCGCCTACGCGCACTGTAAAGGACAACAGAACGGACATGGAAGTGGGAAAGATATTGCGCTCAGCGCAATCCCACTCCTTTCTTGACACGTTTCAAGAGTATTCCCGCCATTACAGCATTTACCACACCAGAGAAAATGGCTAACATTTCCATGTAAGGAAGATAACTTAAAATCGCCCAACTTGATATAATTTGGGCACCAATGATAACTTGGATGAGATTGTTGATCAACGCTCCAATCACACTGTGAAAAACAAGTCCCACCCTTTTAAAAATCTTAAAGGTCAGAAACATGGAAAATGACGCTGTGATAGAGCCGGCTGCTCCCATCATGAACGTGGGACTTAAAAATCTACCACTTAGCAATCCTCCGATAACAGCCTTACCAATGGCAAGCGCTAAAAGCCATGAAAGGGGGGTAGTGGGAAGTGCATAAACAATTACCATATTTGAAAAACCCCAACGAGCTCCTGGAACGGGAACTGGGAATGGAACAAAATTTTCAAGAACATAAATTGCAGATCCAACGGCTACAAGAAGGCCGTAAAGCGGAACCTTTTTGTTCATTGTGAAGTCATCAGATCATACGATGTTGATTTAGCTCCTTCTGTGTGAATGATCACACGGTTAGGCACACATACGATGACCTGACCATCCTTCGAAATCCAACCGGTATGAACGCATATCTTAAGTGGGCACGTGGATTTCACAACTCTAATAGCACCCGATTTGATTTGAACAGTCATGAGGTACACGCCCTTCCAAAAAATCTTAAATGTGGAATCCTTATCAAGAGATACTGTCTTATACATTTTCCCATGTACAAGAATGACAGCTTTATTTGAAGTCGGCCTAAAATATGAAAAAGTCAACCATCCACTCAAAAACACCGTAACGATCAGGATCAAAATAATATCGGTACGTGCAAAAATCTTAAGGTTTCTCATAATCCTTCCAAAGAGAATTCTTTTGAATCTTTCCTTCCTCGTTGATGCTCATGTAAGCAACACCAAATTCATTTGCCCATTTCCCAATTTTAGAAGGTCCTCCTATCATCGCAGCAGTACCAAAAGCGTCTGAGAGTATTCCGCTTTTTGATATCGTAGTTACTGATTCAAAATAATTTGAAGAATAACCTGTTTTTGGATTGAATATGTGGTAATATCTTTTACCATTCACAATGATATACCTCTCGTAGTCACCAGATGTGGCTATGGTCCCTTTGTAGAGGTAAACATAAGAGATTGCATCATTCATAGTACCTCTGGGGTTCCGAATGCCTATTTTCCAAGGTTGATTCCCGTACTTTGGACCAATTATTCCTATATCCCCACCTATATCAACATACCCAGTTGAACTTTTATCATTCGCTTTTGCCATAGCTAAAAGTACATCAACAGCATACCCTTTGGCTATTCCACCAAGGTCCACCCAAACGTTGTTCAAAAGCCTAACTCTGTTGCCGTCGAATTCAACATTTCTATATCCCACATCTTTTAAAGCATTCGCTATCTCATAAGGAGAAGGCAACTTCCACTTGTGTGGATTGTCAGTGTTGAAGCCCCAAAGTACAACAACTCTTCCCAAAGTTGGATCAAAGTCTCCATTTGTATCGCGCGCAAATTTGATCGAATACTTTAAAACGTCAAGAAGTCTGGGATCTACTTCCATCCACTTTCCATTAGAATGATTTAATTTGTAAAGCTCAGATCCAGGCTTGTACGGATTAAAGATGTTGTTAAGCTTATTGAGTTCATCAAACATTGCATTGACAACTGCTTCGGCGTTTTTCTTTCTGGTTGCATACGCGATTTTAACATCTGTACCAAATGCAATGCCCCGACGAACGTAATACTGTGGTGGCCTCCTTGATATCACAACAAAAATCACAACGGCGACCACTGCAAGCGTAAAAATCGAAAGTATTAAAGTGCGTATTCTCTGTATTTTTTGCATTTTCACCTACCGAATTGCTATTTCACGATTGCAATTTGTGCATCGACCTTTTTCGTCTAATCCAACGATTTCAACGTCGTAACCACTACGCTTCACAACAATTTGTCCACAAGATGGACATACAGTATCTTCATGTATTCCTGGAGCATTTCCAACGTAAACGTAATCAAGATGTTTCTTGGCAATACCCCAGAGAGTTTCCAAAGTATCTAAACTCGTTGGAGGGCGATCATATTTGTAACTTGGATAGTACCTTGATAAGTGAAGTGGTATTGAAGGGTCAATAGATCCCAACCAACTTGCGAGCTCTTCCATTTCCTCAGGAGAATCATTATCACCAGGGACTATTAAAGTCGTCACTTCAACGTGTACACCCATTTTGTGCACAAATTCTATGTTCTTGAGTATCACATCTCGTTCACCACCAAGCACTTTTCGGTAGTAACCAGGATTGAAAGACTTCAAATCTACATTCATTGCGGAAAAGTACTGTGTTAAAAGTTTCAAAGGCTGCTCTTCTATAAACCCATTGGTGACAATGACATTGTACAACCCATCTTTCAGAGCGTTCCTCGCACAATCGAGTATGTATTCAAACCATATCACCGGTTCAGAGTAAGTGTAAGCTATCCCTTTAGAACCGTTAACTTGTGCGATAGAAATAGCCTGTAAAGGAGAAAAACTGCGAATATGCGGTTTCTCCTGGGAGATTTCCCAATTTTGACAGTAAGGACAGTGCATGTTGCATCCCCAACTACCTATTGAAAACACTTTTTCACCAGGGTGAAAATGAAAAAGGGGTTTTTTCTCAATGGGATCCATTGCTGCCGAAGATACCATCCCATAGTTCAACGAATAGAGAACCCCATCAACATTCTTTCTTACCTTACATATTCCCACATCGTCAACCCCTAAAACGCAATGATGAGGACAAAGTTCGCATTTAACTTTATTATCATCGTATTCATCGAAAAACAGCGCTTCCCTCATAATTTAGACCCCTTTTTTCTTTTCAAGACATGCATAAGCGTTATGAGTGTGAATGGATTCATAACTCGTAACTTTTAACATATACCAAGTAATGCGCTTATCTTTTTCGAGTTGAACGGCTATATCTCTGACTACATCCTCAACAAATTTTGGATTGTCATATGCATGCTCAGTCACATATTTTTCATCTTTTCTTTTAAGCAAAGTGAAGACAGGTGATGAAGCGGCACTTTCAGCAATATCTATGAGATCTTCTATCCAGACAAGTTTTTTCATTCTCACTGACACATCCGCTTTTGCTCGTTGATTGTGAGCACCACGTTCACTTATCTCTTTAGAACATGGACAAAGCGTTTGCATTGGAACTTCGACTTCAAGAATAAAGTCAAAGTCACCGTCTTTCTTACATATAAACTTTGCACGATATGGAGTGTAACTTTCTATTCGCGAGACCGGAGCTTTTCTTAAAACGAAGTAATCAAAATTCACCTCAAGGTGGGCTGTTTTAGCATTGAGATGATTTCTCATGTCGTCAAGAATTTTTTCCATATTCTTAATGGTCATCTTACCTCGATGAGCGTTGAGAACTTCGACAAATCTACTCATGTGAGTTCCCCTAAAATCTCCCGGCAGATCGACATACATGTTAATGTTGGCTACGGTGCTTTGATATTGATTGGTTCTATCTAATACAACTATTGGATAAACGAGATCACTAACCCCGACTTTATCTATAAAAATATTACGAGTATCCCCTTGTTTTTGAATATCCGGAAGATCTTTTTGGAGGTTCAAGTTATATTGCACCCTTCCTAATTAAGAATACATGCTAATTATAGCACTTTTAGAAAAAAAAGACCTACTTGTTTATGATCACATAACGAACTAATTTTGCGAAACGTTTAAGAAAATGGTGAATGATATTTGTTTGACATTCACGGCAACATAGTATATAATTAATTTATTAGTCACCAAACGACTATATAATCATAAACATAAATAAATTGAGTAGAGAAAGAAAGATCTAATTTCTTGAACACATTCGAGGGGGTGTTGTGAGTGAAGAAACTCATTTTGATTTTCATGGTTGTTGGACTTAGTCTTGTACTCTCGGGATGCTTGAGCTTAACTCAGAGTGTCTTAAGTGTTGCGTTTGTCAACGACTATAGTGGAAGTATGTCGTCTACTGCAATAACAGATATGGAAACGGCCGTTAAGACCTTTATTGGGTATATGCAATCCAATGACAGGGGAGAATATCTTGCATTTGGTTCCAACATAGTCAACGAGTCAGCAGGATTCGTCGCACCTTCTGTGCTTGTGAGTTATGTCAAAGGTGATGGAGTTGGCGGAGGCGCTACAAAACTGTACGATGCAATCTATCAAGGGCTAACGGATTTAAGTGGTCAGCCAGCGGGGCATATCAAAGCTCTAATAGTCATGACAGACGGATATGACAACTACTCTACTCACACGGCAAGTGATGTGATCAATTATGCGAAGAGTTTAAAAATACCTGTTTTCACAATAGGACTTGGCTCATCTGTGAATGAGTCAGTGCTCAAAAACATAGCAAATCAAACTGGCGGAAAATATTATCGTGCAGCAACTTCTGCGGATCTTCTTGCGATATATCGTTCTTTGATAAAAGTGGTAACTGGCAGGATCTACCTGTACTAAGGTGGTGATTGAGATGAAAAATTACATCATCGTGTTAATGATCATTTTAGCAATTACAACTGTAGGTGTTTCAAAAACAAGCATAGGAGTTTTCGGAGCGATGGAAATGCCGAATTCGTCGCCGATCTGGCTGGGAGCAACTCTTCGTTCTATAGGAGAGGGAGTTGTTGGTTTTGAAGTTGCGGCTATGATCGAGAAAAATGCGTTATTTGCCGGAGATTTCACATCTTTCCAAGTGATGCCAACTTTGTATCTTTGTATTCCCATGGGCTCATCTTTCACAATCTATGCGGGAGCGGCTCCTGTGATTTACATTCTTGGTACTTCGATCAATCTCAAGCAAGATGCATTTTATGTAAGAGGTGGTACACAGTTTTCAGCTGGAGCTTTTGAATTTTTTGTAAATGCTTCTGAGCTTTTCTTCGTTCAAGGCTTTACCCCATCAAAGAAATTCGGAATAGAAGGGGGTATGGCTTTAAGTTTCTGAATATGAATCTATATCAAAATCGGCCTCTTTAGGAGGCCGATTTGTTTGTCCACATTCACACCTAATCACCATTTGTTAAAAGAGTACCTATCTCTTCACCCATAACAGCACGTAAAAAATTCCCGCTTTGAAAAAAGTTCATAACGATCACCGAAATAGAATGAGCCTTACACAATGCAAAAGCAGATGTATCCATAACAGTTAGCCCAAGTTTTATTGCCTCATCAAAGCTTAAATGAGTGAACTTTTCAGCGTTAGAGAATTTTTTAGGATCCTTAGAGTAAACCCCATCTACTTTGGTACCTTTTATCAAAATATTCGCACCCATCTCGGCAGCGCGAAGAGCCGCTGCAGTGTCGGTGGTGAAAAGAGGATTTGATGTTCCACCGGCAAATATGATGACTTTGCCACTGGAAAGCGACTCTTCAATGAGATTGTAAGTAAGTCTTTCAACTGACGGAAGATTTGCTATGTGAGATGCAACCACAGAACTTATTCCGTGCTTCTTAAGAGCAGAACAAAGATAAAGAGAATTTATCACTGTACCCATCATTCCAATCTGATCGGCATAAATTGACCCAACGTAGGAAAGTTCCTCACCACGAAAGAGATTCCCAGCTCCAACAACTACGCCAAGTTTTACGCCTCTCTCAACCACGCTGGATATTTCTTTAACTATCCAATTTCCCATATTGGGATCCAGACCCTTTTTGCCTTCTCCAGAAAAAACTTCTCCACTGAGCTTTAAGAGCACTTTTTTATACATACATGCACCTCGCCTTCACAAATAAAAAAGGTGAGCCTTCGCTCACCTCATATCAATGACCAAGCTCGAATCTAACAAATCTTCTCACCGATATATTTTCACCCATTTTTGAAATAGCCTCTTTGATCATGTCATCGATCGTTCTGGAATCATCTAAAAAATACTTTTGTTCCATAAGGCAATTTTCAGAGTAGAATTTCTCAAGTTTGCCTTCGATGATCTTGTTCACCACTTTCTCTGGTTTCCCTGAATCAGCAAGTTGCGCTTTGTATATTTCCTTTTCCTTTTCAAGTGTTTCAGAATCGATCTCCTCTCTGGAAATGTATTTTGGATTTTCCATGGCTATGTGTTTGCATATGTTACGTCCAAGTTCTTTGAACTCGTCTGTTCGTGCAACAAAATCCGTTTCGCAATTAAGCTCCAGCATAACTCCTACTCTGTTGTTAAAATGAATGTAATCAATTATCACACCGTTTTCAGCTATTCGTCCAATCTTTTTGTTAGCCTTACTGAGTCCTCTCTTTCTGAGCACATCTTTAGCTTTCTCTACATCTCCATCTGCTTCGACAAGCGCCTTTTTGCAGTCCATCATTCCCGCACCGGTCTGATCTCGAAGCTCTTTTACCATTTTGGCAGATATTTCCACTTACTTGTCCTCCTTTCGAACTTGCGTCTTAACACTTCCATAGGATTCTAACATACAATGCTAAAAATTCAATTAACGTACAGAGATTCGAAGATCTCTTGAATTTCCTTACTTTCTCTAACAGTTTCGAGCGCGATCTCAGCATGGCCCGTCATGTAACCGTTACCTATGATCATGTTAATATCTTTCCCTACACCTTCAGCACCGAGTGCTGCCTTTGTAAAGGACGTCGCCATCGAGAAGAAATAAACGGTACCATAATCTCTTGTCGCTAAAATGGAAGCCATTTCCGTGTTAGGAATATTGACAACATTTATCGTGACATCGGCCATTTTCCCATTTGTGAACTCTGCGACAGCTTCTTCCGTTTTCACCGCATCCGTTGCGTCTACTTCCACTATATTGGTTATCCCCAGCTTTTCAAGATGTTTGGCCCTCTTTTTAGAATGAACAAGCGCAATGACCTTTCCTGTGGCTCCTGCGTACTTTTTAGCAACATACGAACAAAGGGTGCCAGACTTTCCTGAAGCACCTATTATGGCAACTGTATCTCCGGGATTTACCAATCTCGCTGTTTGAGCCGGGGCCCCTGCTACATCCAAAACGGCCAAAGCAAGTTTCTTATCCATATCCGATGGAAGTTTTGCATAAACACCACTTTCAAAAATGATTGCCTTTGCTTCTACTTCAACTTGATCTGTATCCAGGTGAACTTTCTTGATTTTTTCTATTTTAAGAGGTGTTAAAGAGAGAGAAACAAGTGTTGCTATCTCATCTCCGACTTTGACCTTAAGCTTATCTTCAAGCGCTCTCCCTATTTTTGAAATCTTACCTATAAGCATGCCCCCAGAACCAGTAACGGGGTTGTGCATTTTACCACGTTTGTTCACTATTTCTATTATTTTGTTGGCAACTTTTTCTTCGTCTGAGCCTACTTCATTCTTTATTTGAGTAAAAGATGCCGCATCGATGTTCAACATGGAAACATTTACAAGTATTTCATTGTCGTACAATACATCCATGTTGTTATCAATTTTCAAAGCCGGCTGAGGTAAAACTCCCTTCGGTTCTAAGACTCTGTGTGTACCATATCTGTTTCCAAGCATTTACTTTCCTCCTCACTCTATTTTTTATTTTTTGAATTGCAAAAGCCTTTCGGCAATCTTTCTCACACGTTCTCCAGAGGCTTTCCTCTTGAGTTCTTTCATCGCAGCTCCCATAACTTTTCCTATTTCTTTCGCGGAAGTGACATTCTCCTTTTCAACAATTTTAGACACAATGTCCTTTACTTCCTCATCAGAGAGTTCCGGCATGGCGAACTCTTTAAGAATATCTCGTTCTTTTTCTTCTTCTTTTAAAAGATCTTCACGCCCACCACGCTTGTAATCTTCTATCGCTTCATTTCGTTCTTTTATTTGCTTTTTAACAATCGCATCAAATTCATCTTTAGTCAGAGCTCTTTTTTTAGAAACCTCTTCGTTCTTAACAGCGGAAATCAGTAACCTAAGAACCCTGGTCCTAATCTCATCTCTTGCAAACATAGACTCTTTTAACCTTGCTCTCAACTCTTCTGTAACACCCACACTGTTCACTCCTCCCTGAACATATTATCCAGCTTTTTCAACACGTGATCGTTGAAATAATCATACGCCTCCATGGCTTTTCTTGTTCCAATCTCTTGAGCGTATATCATAAGCATATAGCCGAGCAAATAAGCATCCGCATCGGTTAACCCTCTAAATTTTTTCACTCTTGACCTAAGTGAGCGCAGACTCATGCGATTAGAAAAGGAGCGTGCGAAGTCTGTACGTTTTTTCAAGTGATAGTTTATCGTATCGATTAAAATGTTTGGACCTTCATCAATTATGAACCTTCTCAGCTCCATTGACGCTTCATTTTCCATATTTCGAACATCAAATTCCTACTTAGGAATATGGTGCTTTCGCTCCCTCCATTTGCTTTACTCGTTGCAAAGTGCAAGTGGGATTCTCCCATTCTTCATTTGCAAGCATGATTTTACCTTTCTCCGTAACATCCTAAGCCAAACGTTTTGGGACCTGTGTGTGAGGGAATTGTAGGCCACATTTTCAAAACTTCTTGCGGAATTTCCTCAAAGCTCTCAATTTTTTCACTTATCATACGTCTTAATTCTTTCATTGGCTCTAAAGTGGATTGAGAAGAATAACCGAATATCACTCTCAGTCTTTTACGATCCTTTAAAAAGTGGTAGCATATATCTGCCATTTTGGGTAAGAGTTTCTTTTTCCCTCTTACCACGGAAAATGTTCCCGCCTCTCCATCTTTGACGGTAAGAATAGGTGACAATTTCAAAATAGAGCCAACAAGTCCTGCAGCTTTTCCAATTCTACCATTCTTTATGAGAAAATCAAGGTTTTCTACCGTAAACAGCACAAGTACATTTTCTCTAATGCTATCTACTTTCTTAATTGCCTCGCTTAGAGTCATTCCTTCATCCACAAGCTCCACAATTCGTCTTAACATTAAATAAGCCCCAACGGATATGTTCAAACTATCAACCACATGTATTCGAGAAGGATCTACACTGTTCGCGGCAAGCCTCGCAGCATTATATGTTCCACTAACTTTGGATGATATATGAAAAGACAATACCTCATCGTATCCCTTGTCAAGCAGTTCTTTGTAAAGTCTTTCAAAATCCGCGGGAGATGGATGAGATGTTCTTACATTTTCACCAGCCAAAACCCGCTCGTAAAATTCATCTTTGTTAAGTTTTCCATCCTCGTATTCAACTGAATTCAGAAAAACTTTTATTCCTATCATAAAAAAAGAATCCCTTTTCCTGAATTCATCACTGATACCACAACCACTATCCGCTACAATGGCAAACATGCACGTCACCTCTCATCTGTCGTTATTATACGATAAGAATCATCATTTCTAAAATCAAACTTTGCAAGATCAATTATCACTATTTGTGCATGTTTCCAAAAATTTAGAAAAGATCGGATGTGGCATGGATACTTTTGAAATGTACTCGGGATGGTATTGTACGCCAATGTAAAAGCTTTTTTCTGGTAATTCCACAGCTTCCACGAATTTAGACATTGCCGATACGTTCAGTCTCTCTGGTGGATCTGATTCCTTCATTCTGAAGATGCTCTCGAAAGCATTTGCGTTCACTTCATATCTGTGCCTATGCCTTTCAAATATACGTTTAGAGGAGTATATCTTGTACAAATTAGACCACTCAAACACTTTTATTTCTTCAGAACCCAGACGCATAGTTCCACCAAGTTTCATTATTCTTTTTTGCTCTTCCATTATATCCACAATAGGATACGGTGTGTTTGGATCAAATTCGGTAGAGTTGGCTTCCTTTAATTTTGCCACATTCCTCGCATACTCGATCGTCATGAGTTGCATTCCAAGGCATAACCCTAAAAGTGGCACATCGTGTTCACGCGCATATCTTATAGCGCGTATCATTCCTTCTATTCCACGCTTACCAAAACCACCTGGAATTATAATCCCAGAATAATCTTTAAGAATGCTGTTTAATTCGATGTCGGAAAGCTTTTCAAGTGTTTCAGAATCGATCATCTTTGGTTTTTTATATCCACAAAGAGCCACGCTCTCAAGGACGGATTTGTAAGCATCATCCGTGGACAAATATTTCCCAATCATGGCAATTTTTGCATCTCTTTCTGGTTTAGGATAATCCCATGAAAAAGGCGAAAGAGGCTTTAAACCAACCTTGTCCATAACAAATTTATCTATTCCAAGTGTATGAATTTTTTCTGGAATAGAATAGACGTTTTCGGAATCTTCCAATCCGAACACTGCGTTGACAGGAACACCACCAAACAACGCAACTTTATTGACAGTTGCTTGCGGAAATTTCTTCTCTCCTCTCAAAACGATGACATCCGGACTGATTCCGGAACGCCTTAGAATCTGAATTGACTGTTGTGTCGGTTTTGTTTTGAATTCGTTTGTAACTTTTAAATAAGGCACGTAGGTTACATGTACAAAAAGAAAGCTGTCATGACCAACCTCCATTGAAAATTCTCGAATTGCCTCCAAAAATATCTCGGATTCTATGTCTCCAACGGTTCCGCCTATTTCCACTACAGCTACATCACCTTTCAATTGGGAAAGTCTGTGTTTAATCTCCGAGGTAACATGGGGAATCATTTGAACTGTGGCTCCAAGATACTCACCATTTCTCTCTTTTCTTATCACATTAGAATATACTTGTCCAGCAGTAAGATTGTTAAAACGTGTCATGTTCTTGTGAAGAAAACGTTCGTAATGCCCAAGATCCAGATCAGCTTCGTATCCATCCTCTGTAACAAAAACCTCTCCATGTTGATTTGGATTCATCGTTCCAGCATCAACGTTCAAATACGGATCTATCTTTAGAACATCGACGCTCAAGCCTTGCGCTTGAAGGGCAGCACCTATAGAAGCAGCAGTGATTCCCTTTCCTATCCCACTTAAAACCCCACCTGTGATCGTTACGTACTTCACCCTTGATCAACCTCCATGATTTTTTCTATATTTCTGAGTACTTCTTTCAAATTTTCAAAAGAATAATCTGGAGAGACGCCATTGTAACCTCTCTTTTCAACGCCACTAATATACACCGCTCTCGCACCCACCTGTTTTGCGCCCAATATATCTGTCTCAAGTGTATCCCCTATCATTACAGTCTCTTCAGGTTTGACTCCAAGAAGATCAAAAGCTCTTCTAAAGATGTGCTCATTGGGCTTTCCAAAGTATACTGGTTGTACAGCAGTTGCGTAAACAATTGAGGCTCCCAACGAACCACTATCCGGATAAAATCCATCTTCTTTCGGAAGCAAGCGATCGGGGTTCACAATCCATAACGGTTTCCCGTCAAGAACAGCTCTTATTGCTTTTGTGATTTTCTGAAAATTGTAATCCTCATCGTATCCCACTATAACAACATCTGGGTCATCAGATACTGAACATCCCACTTCTTTCAATTCTTCGATAAGACCATCGCGCCCAATCACATAAGCACGCTTGTAACCTAATTCCTTTGTACGAAGTGCCATTTCGTAAGGCGAACTCAAAATCCGTTCGACTGGAACATTTATACCCATGCGATTCAACTTTTCAGAATAATATCTTCTGTGAAAGCTCGAATGATTTGTTATCACACAATATGAAATGTTATGAGTTACCAAGTAGTCGAAAAATTCAACCGCACCTTCCCTTATCACTTCTCCTTTATAAACCACACCATCGAGATCAACCATGAAGGCCTTTATCAAATTCCTTCCTCCTCTCTGAACTTAAAAAACTCGGTTCCCAGGAATCCAATCCTTTCGCTCCAATCGTTATTGTTCACATTCTCAAGTGCGCTGATCGCGGCATTCAGCCTGGCGTCCATTTCATCGACAAAATGAACGAGGATAGCTTCCGGAATCTTTGGTACAATGGGTGAACCATACTCAAGGCTTCCGTGATGGCTTGCCATTATGTGGGTAAGAACTGCCTCGAGTTCTTTTGGAAAACCGGGTATCTTGTCCATGAATCTCGCGAGCATTTTTATTCCTATAACAATGTGATTTTCCAATTTGCCATCATTTGTGTAATCGTATTCTGGCCCAAAGGTGTATGTTTCTACCTTGCCAATATCATGGACTAAACAACCAACTACGACCAGATCACGATCGAGAGAGGGATAATTCGAGAGAAGATTCAACGCATTTCTCGTAACAGATATCGTGTGAAAGAGCAAACCTCCACGTCCAACGTGATGATTTCGAGATGCGGCTGTGGATTTTACAAAGCATTTGTAAAAATCATTATTTTCATCAAAAATAAGGGCAAGAAGCTCTCTTAAGTATTCATTTTTCACGCTTTTAACAAGATACTTAAGGCACTTCTCTAAATCTTCAATTCCATCAAAATGAGGCGTGAGTTTTTCTGTTATATCTGGAACCGAATTTGCGTCGACAATTTTTACAGGGTTCAACGAAAAAGAATGGTAAGTTGGACTGTATTCGTAATGCGCGAATACGAGACTTCCCCCTTTCACTACACCCCATATTTTTACTTTGGATTTCGTTGTGGAGTCGGTAGCCAGCGCTTCTGAGTATTCATTGCCATTCGAGGAAGTTCTAATAACCGAAGAGGTTATCAAAAAAATCCCGCTTTTTGAATCAACATAATCACGCTTAATTCTTTCTCTTTCCGGGATTTTCAAAAGATCACTGATTGTTGGATAAAAATTTCCGGCTATTTTTATCACTCTGCTCGCCTCATTTCGCTCACTGAATTTTACCACAATACATAGACAGTTCTTGCCTTTGAGTCGTTCTTTTTTCCGGGCAGCTCATCTTACAAAGGCAAAGCTAATCAAAAATCTGAAAGGGCTGGAAGTGCTAAGAAAATATCTCAAAATATTTTTAAATTGCTAAATCCGAACCAGTTTGAATGATTATCCCTATCATTTCTGGACCGCTGTAAAGTGAAAGAGCGGGTCCAATATGATACAGGTAACTTTCTACTTTAATGAGAGATGAAAAACGAAGCGCAAGTTCTTGGGCTTCTGAAGGAGACCCTGTATATGCAATGGCGTACCTCTTCACGCTGTATCTTTGTATCCGCTTTCTCAAAACTTTTATACCTCTCTTCTTTCCCAGAGAGATAGAATCCATGCTTATTCTTCCACCTTTCAACGTAAAAATAGGTTTCACGTTTAACGATTGTGCTATCTTCAATACGGCATTTGGCATTCTACCGCTTTTTTGCAAATACTCAAGCATATTCAACAAGAAGAAAGCCTTAACTGAATTTCTTCTTTTTTCCAACGCCACCACGATATCTAAAAACTTTTTCCCTTCTTCCACTAATTCTTTCGCATCCATGACAAGAAACCCTTGTGCCATAGAAAGAGTTTTGGAATCTATCACAGCGATTTCTAATCCTTTATAACTCTTAGCCACGGTATTTATCGCTGACCATGTTCCACTTAGCTTAGATGAGATTGTTAGAACTATTGCATGAGTATAGCCTTCACGCTTTACACCATCAAAGGCAGCAATTATGTCCTCGATAGATGGCAACGAAGTTCTTAGTGAATGTTCTTTGAGAAGCTCCATTACTTCTTCGGCGCTTATCTCGAACTTATCTTTATATTCGCGCCCATCATCCAAAATTATCTTAAATGGGATAAGCTTTATCCTGTTTTTTGAAACAAACTCATCACTTAAATCACAACTCGTATCTGAAATAATGGCAATTTTTTCATACATGATTTTCACCAGCGTTCGTACTATTTTAGCACGGAAAAACCACTACTCGTTTCTCGTGTTCACAAAGGAGGCTTCCTTTCGTGCTTTTTCATTCATAACCTTTTATTGGTTCTCTCTGAAATAGTGTGGATAAATTCATATAAATTGTCAAAACAAATGTTTAAATTTCTCAAAGTTCATCACCAACGATCATCTTTCTGAGCTTCTAAAGTAATAGAGTTAAAGCATATGAATACAAAAGCTCTTAAAGTCCCTCGAAGTTTTGTCAGGTCATATGAACGAGCCGTATTTTCTCCGCTTTTACGACCATGTTGGGAGTTCCTGCGGAACTCATCTTTCCAGCATCCTTGTTTGTTCTGTTGTTTTTTACAGTGCGCGTAGGCACTGGCGGTAGCCAAGAAGTGGCAGCTACGAAGCTCGAAGAGCCGGAGTGTAGTCCCCTCTATCAAGAGGGGTGGCTGGAGGCCGGGGTGTGTTTTATGCAGCGTGCCCTAATCTTTAATAGAATCCTTGACCACAATGTCATTGTG
>Ga0256840_1001543_pt1 | contig 21442 bp, 12 predicted proteins | sample 355202metaG_FD_185969 | JGI IMG/M metagenome (GOLD analysis project Ga0256840, IMG submission 185969) | Hydrothermal vent microbial communities from Mid Atlantic Ridge, Atlantic Ocean - 355-202 | ecosystem: Environmental > Aquatic > Marine > Hydrothermal vents | place: Atlantic Ocean: Mid...
CGTCCTCAGCCCCGATCGGCTGTGCACTGTGGGTCGCAAGCCAAGCATTCACCCTGTTGATAATAATTTCTTCTGGTGGTGACTTAAATCTTACTAGCCAGTTAGGATCTGGACTGATTTCACGAATATCACTTCGGATAGCGGCATAATTTTCTACCGGCTTCAGAGACTGGAGTAGTTTGGAATAAGCTGTCCTCAAGGCATCAATAATCGCCACCTCCTTGTCACGAATAAAATTTTCCATTTTCGACTTATGCACCTCGGGGTAAATATCAGGGTCAAGCCCCACGGCAATAAGGCTTGCATTGAAATCAGCAAAATCAAAACTTAGGTTTTCACGAAAGTCTCCAGGTCCAAGAGCGCTCCTACAAGCAGATAGAACATCGTCCGCCGAAAGTTCTGCAGGCTGGAGCAACGTAGAAAGCGCCCCATGAAGCAACGCCACATCCTTCAAAATGTCCGGACATTCACGATCAAACTCCTCTACGGCTTCTTCATCTACGACCAAGTGTAGTAACGCGCGTATCCAGGGCGCCTGTCGTTCCAGCCCAGCGCTAAGTGTACTGCGGGCCATGGTGCGTGCTTCCCGATCCAACTGCAGAATATCTGCGTATCGGTCGATGTCATCATCGGGACAAAAACTGGCTTCGTCAATTTTACTCTCAGCTCCGAAATGAGCGAGCAAAAGCCTTAGATGGGGTGAAAGGGCACGCTGTTCGATGGCTTCGCATAGCGCTGAAATACATCGGTCTATGAGATTTACGTCCCAATTACGGGCACTGCGCACAACTACAATTGGGTAACCATTATCCAAACTCAGGTGATATGCAGCACCCTCTTCCTGGCCGTGAGACACATCGAGGCCGTCAATCTTGAATGTAAGGTTTGCAGCCTTTTGCAGTTTGAGCAGGTCGAGTTTTGCCAGCACGATAGAACGGTCAGCAGGCAGACGCTGAGCTTCGGTACCCTTTAGAGCTTCCATCGCCACTGCTACCATTACCCGCATCCTTGGACAGATATCGAGCACTGCGGCGATGTCACCCTGGCCAACATCCCGACCGTCAGCAAGAAAGGTGTATTCTGCTTTTGACAGCCTTGTTACTATCTTGCCGTAGAGGTGTTCAAAAATATCCCCAATTTGTGTGTGATTGCCTTCCTTCACTTCGAATAAGAGCTGACCGCTCGCCTCAACAAGGCGCAACTCAGCCTCCCGTGCGGTGTCTCTAACATATAGCCGTTCAGGTTCATTTCCCTCCAAGCCCGTCCCTCTAAGTGTCTCGACATGTGAGCCTCGCCGCACCAGGATTTCATTTGGTAATAAGAAATCGTCGTCATCCAGCTCACCCTCAGCCCATGCACTCGCAGTCAACGCCCAAGTCTGGCTGTAGAGGTTGAGAAGATGTCGTTCGAAATAACTGTCGAAACCCTCGCGAGTGAATTGCTCTACTAAGAATATCAGCTGTTCACCAAACGTCGTCGGGTCATTGAATGTGCGCAGTCCGGAATGGGTTTCGAGATTCTCAATCAACTCCTCGGATGCCCGCTCAAACGCGCGCCGAAGTGGTAGCGAGGGGCGGCGAAGAAACGTGGGAAATCGTTCACCACCCGATTTGTGAAACCAGACTTCAGAAGGTTGGACAGTGATCCGTTCCGCGCCTCCGCGAGACGGTTCCTCAACAGGGAGCCAAAGGCCAGAGCGCAAGAACGCGGCAATGGGAGTGGGCCAATTTCGACTGTCGGCACGATAGTTATAGCTGTGATGAATCTCCACCTCCCAGCATTGCGGCAATTCGCCAGAAAGCCAGATAACAATCAATTGTGCGTAGTATTCTTGGCACTCCCAAGAAAACTGTTCCACATTTGCCTGCCCGGGGAGCCACCATAATGAACCATCAACTACATAATCGGTCGTAGAAGGGAGATGTAAAAGCCCAGAATCCTGAACCTCAATATCGTCTTTCCAAAGTGTGGCAAATTCAGTCGGAATTCCATAGCTCTGAAGGAAGGAAAAATCATGAATCTTCCAAGCGCGGAATGTACGCGGTTCACTTTTTTTCTCGACTGGATGCAATCCGGATTTCACACCGAGCTCCCTAAGGAATTCTGTCCAGTCTTCAATCAACTTATCGCGAAATGCAGGATGATCCGGGGCCGCAAGTCGACGGTTCGAGAGGTCTTCCAGATCGGGAATGCCGGACGGGCTAGAATCCAGAAAATCTTGAAGCAGTTGCCCGCAGGTATCTTTAGGCCAGCCCGTAGAAAAAACCAGCTCCCTAGCCTCAACATAATCACCTGTTACAGAAGGCAGCCGGAACCGGTGTTGTGGCTGCAGCTTGAAAGGGCGACCGGTCGCCCGAGGCTGGCGCCAAAGATGAAACGCCCAACGCAATCCGCCTCGAAGCACTTCCTTGTTTTTTTCTTCCGCAAGAATTCTGGAAAGCTGTGCCAGAACAGCCTCGCGATCAAATTCAAGCACCAGTTTATGGTCTTCAAGGAATTTCCGTGATTCACCCAATTCATCATGCCAGGCAAGCTTACCAGATAGAAACGCGAAGCGACTACTTAGCTTCGCAGGTGGATCAATATCCAGATCGTCATCAGTATTTGTTCTGCGCGGATCCGGAGGGGAAAAAACGACAGTTTCACGCCTTGAGCGGCGCTTGGCTCGTTTTCCCTTAACCTCTGCACTCGGTATGGAGGTCAACGCAAAATACAGTTTTCCATCGTCACCCAGCAAAATGCGGTTGTTTTCCAAGGACTCCCCATAGTCACCCATAAAGCCTGGGAGATCTGCATAAAAAGCTGTCCACTTCGATATGTGGGTGCCCGGATCCGCGGCAAGTGATTTCGCTATACTGCTTACGAACACAGCCCGCTCATCACCGGTGGGCGGTCCCGGGTAGTTAGAAGCATGATCTTGCAGATAGGAATCCAATAGGTCCATCCGTTCTTCAAGCGCCGGCCAAATCGGCGCGATGCCTGTTTCAAAGGTAAACAATGTGGAAAATTCAGCTGAAAAAGATGTGGTGCCGTCAGGCCAGCGCCGCGCTTGATTGGCTGGGCTCCATGACAAAGTTAGGACATCTTCAGTTGAGGCGAGGCATGGTACAATGGGCGCTTCGCCGAAATCTGTCGCACCGAACCGTTCGGCGACCTTTTGCGCGACCTGCCCAGCGAAATCTTCATCTGTATCAAGGCTATCCACATCACCCCAGCATAGCAGGTCAGCAACTGCTGTGGCGCGAGCATCGACATCTAGCCATTGTACGATCGAACTGGATGGTTCCGCGCTCAAATGGTGGATTGCGCGCGCCGCAAGACCAGTTGCTTCCTCGAGCAGCATTCTGTTTAGCGCAATATTCGCATCGAGACTTTTACGGTTGGATCTGGGGAAAAAACTACCGTGGAGGTACCCTGGTAAAGGTGCGGTTGCTTGCTCTCCCATTGGCAGGAAGGTATAAAGCCGTGGGGTCCGCACTGAAGCATCAAGCCTGACGGCGAGCGCAACCTCTCCGGCTCCTTTCCAAGTGTTCCAGTTTTCGTTCAGTTGCTTCTGCTCAATGGCATGCGCGATAGCTTCTTTCATGGCAGTTTCCGGCACTGCCGTGCGAGCTAACAGATATGACCCGGCGAAACCAAGATCTACATGGGACAGACATTTTTCCGAACCGGAAAGAGGTTGTTCATTACGATCCAGAGAAAAACCAATCAATTTATCCGGGTCACTCCCGATCATTCGGAACCCAAGATGTGAAATGCGCTCAAGAAAAAGAATAATGGGGATATCTTGATCGCGGATAGCAATTATTTCCGCCTCCACTGCCAACCTGGCCGCCTCATCGCGCAAAGGTAGTTCGATGACGGTGGCAAACCCATCTACCGCAAACGCCGTTACAGGTGCCGGCTGCTCCGGGAGCCAGATTGGCACATGGAACGCTGGAAGATCGCGGCGTGCGAGATCGAGGTGCTGACGCTTATTGATAAGCGCCGCAAGGTCTTCGCCTTGGGCAAATTTGAAACAGAACCCCGAAAAACGAGTGTGATCAATTTTACCTATAGCTTGGGAAAAAATCCTTGGGGAATCAGTGATCTGAACAACGCTCCTGAACCCGAGCCCCTTATTTCCGATAGACTCTCCCAGAGGTTTTTGGGAGAGGCCCATGTCGCAAAGATCTTTAACGTTGCCTTGGGCGAATGGATTACCCTTATTTGCAATATAAAGCGTCCCGTTTTCACTCCGACTAAGATCCAGTACAATGTCGATCTGCCCGTCTTTCGTCCCAGGAGCATGTGCATCGTAGGCGTTCTGGATAAGCTCAATCAGGAAACGCCCACGGTAGTCGGTTGCGATGTTCTCGGTCAGACTTGCATTGCTTCGATAAACATCGTCGTAATACTGACCATCCTCGTCAATCATTCTCCGAAACCCCGTCAGTTTTCGAGAGGCCAGCTCCTCGACAAATTGACGATGGCTGGTTTTAACGAAGCTATCCATTAAGTTGCTCCTGTACGTCTATGTGCGGGCAAATCAGCGATAACTATTTGTTGGCTGGCATCATCCCAGCAATAGTAAATCCGAAGACATCTCGAAGGATCCCGGGTGTTCCCTCCATTTTTAATATGCCAATCTGCTGTATACCTGTTCCCTTGCCAATCAAATTCGAATTGGTCACCCCCACAATGAGCATTCCGGATACCGGCCTCCACTTCTGCCTCTCTGATTGATCCACCACCTTTCAGGAAGTGGTCCCTCCCTGTTCCAGCAAGCCACTTCAAACAGCGGATTGTGAGGTCAATATTTTCAAACAGGGGATTTTTTGAATTTTTCCGTGCGCGAGGGGCGAGGGCGACTAAACCTGACAAGTTTTCGTCAACCCATACTGTGAACTGTGGCCATGTTTCAGGAATGTCACTTTCGATTGATGCCGTGTCTCCCTTTTCCTTTAATTGAGCAGTCAGACTATGAATTCTATACCCATATGATCGGGCCTGGTCTTCCGCAGCTTCTGCACGTTCAATTGCGCTTTTGTGCTCGGTATCAAAATAGTCCATTTCCCCTTTGCTCTCGTCCAGTTCTCGCTCAAGAGCGTGGATGCGCGATTTTGCCATCGCAAGCTGCTCAGTTTCGCTTGCATCGCTCATTTGCTCCTGTTGCAAACGGAGAGATGTATTTCTGACTGAAGCGAATGTCAGAATATTTCTGTTTATCTGGGTTCGATGAATGCTTTCATTTGCAACTAAAGTTCGCATCAACCGAACACACTGCTCCCGCCCATTTTCATCCGAAAGGCGTTCGGCAACAATAAGCCGATGGGGGTACGGTGGTTCGTCTGGTGAAAAGCCGGGTAAATAGGCACGAACAGCCCCGCCAAATACGGAGTGCCTTCGCCCGAAATCTTGTGTGAGTCTCCATGTGAACTCTGCGGGAACGACTACAACATGAGCCAAACCAATAGTTGCCCGATTCAGAGCATAAGCATCGATTATCGGCATTTCCGTATTGGTGCTGTCGTCCGCGACTGTGAGTACAAGAATTGGAAGCTGGCGATTTTTGTCCAATAATTCTTCGGATAGCTCCATGTAATCAGCTTCAGATTGAATTGTGCGCGGATGGGGCGTTACAGGATATCTACCCCTAGCCAGTCCGACTTTTTCGACTACCTGTTGGATAAATCCAGGTGAATGCGGAACAATATCAACTTGGTCTTCTGTACTACTGACAATCAAACGAGCACTGAAACGCGGGGGTTCTTCCTTTCCAAGACCAACAACTACCTCCGTCGTCCAAATCCTTCCCGCCACCGATTTATCGGGATCGTCTGCCCGAATCGCCCAAATGTCGGAGTCTTCAGTTTGAATGCGCACGCCAGCGCTATTTCGCCCTCCCGCAAGGTAGTCGAACTCTTCAAATTCCCACGCTTTTTTGGGTAGCTGCCCACCGCAACGACGTTGTACCCACCTTAAAACTTCTTGCCTTGCGTCGCCTGCTGATTTTTGGGGATCATTACCAAGTAAAATTCCAGCAACCCGCAACACCTCAGTTTCTTTCACAGAACGCGGCATTGCAGATCTCAGGGACTGCAGCTTATCCCACATCGGATTATCGTTCATTTTTTAATCTCCGTTCGTTGCCACATATGAGCATCCAGCTCAACCAACGGCTTAGCTAACTTTAGTTTTACTATCTGCCTCATAATTCTTTCATTTCCCCGGTAAAATGCGCTAATCATCTAAAACAACTTTGAAGGTCAGCTTTTGCCCACCAAGTTCCCGGAAAGCACGCTGACGACAACTGAGTACAATAATTTGCAGATCACCTGCTTGTCTATGCAGAGCATCAAACATGCGCTCTATCCTGTCATCATCCGTATAAACCAGCGCATCATCCAGAATGATGGGGGCATGGCGCCCGCCAGAGGCAAGTAATCGCGCAAATGCTAGGCGGACCAGCAACGCTATTTGTTCCTGGGTGCCTCCCGACAGGACACCAATGCTTTCTTCCTGTCCGTCACGGACCAGAGCCGTGGGCAAAATGCTGTCCCCGTCAAATTTCAGATCGGCATCGGGCCATAACAATTTGAGCAAGGGTTTAAGTTCATTAATCACCGGCTCAAAAAACCGGTCCCGAGCTGCGGTGCGGGCGGCATCAAGTGTTCCGGCAAGCTCCTTCAGGACCTCGACTTCAAATTGCAAAGCCGCAAGCGTTTTTTCAGCAGCTCCGAGACGGATAGCGACATCGGCAAGATCTTCTTCAACACCTTCCCCAGAACGCAAGTCAATTTCTTTGTCGAGGCCTGCAAGCTCCTGCCCTAGGTCGTTGATTTCAATTTCAGCCTGTTCGCACACAGATTTAACGCGATCCAGTGTCGCCTGACTCACCGAGACGTCAGGCGCTTCTGCCGCCAGATCTTCATGTTTTTCTTCCAGTTCTTCTAACAATATACGGGCGTCATCCAATTCGGCATTAGTTTTCCGTTCCAGAGCAGCCGCATCCCCGAACGCCTTTATTTCGGCACTGGCCCGTTCCAGAGTCGACTGGGCCGCTTTTGCAGAAACACTGGCACGGGCCTCGGCATCGCGGTCCTGATCGCGCTGATCTCGCGCAGCCTCTAGGTCATCTTCATTTTGCTTCAGGCGCGTTTTCGCGGCGTCCACAGCCTCTTGTGCGGTCGTGTGATCCGGCAAAACTGCATCCGGCTCAACCGCTTCTGGCAGAGACGCAAGTTCTATGCGCAACTCATCCAGACCATCCGGGGCAAGAAGTGAAACTTTATCTTTGGCATCCTGAACCCGCTTGGCAGCTTCATCACGCTGGTTTGTCGCCTTGTGTGCCGCATCAAGTGTCGAAAAACCCAAGTCATCCAGCACCTTCGCAAATTTTACCTTAGCCTTGTTTAATTCGTCATCATCGTTGGCACCTTGCCCGGGACGCAGAGTAAGAAGGCCAAACTTGGGGAGGTCAATCCTGGCACCATCGGGGAGAGGGACAACCTCCTGATCTTTCAGAATACCCCCTGCAATCGTGGCGCGCGGGATTTCAGCACTGACATAACTCAAGCTGACTTGTGGAGCGCTGCGCGTGCGCAGTTCTTGTTGAACAGAGACTTCCTGTGACAGCACATCCAGCTTTTCGATCGTTTTTTTGTCAGGGCCTGTCGCCGCTGCTTTACTGTCGCTTGTGATCGACTTAGCCAAGGTTTCGACTTCGTTGATGCGCTTTTTCAGATCCTTTCGGCGTGTTTTTGCACTGCGCCCGCTCTCAGCCTTCAAAACTGCGTTAAGGGTCTTTACTGCATCTTCTTCAACCTCGCGGGTCGTTTCCACATCAGCCTTACAGGACACAAAATCCGCTTCAGAATCCTTCAACGTCTTGACGCATTCTGCCGCAAATTCAGATTTTTCGAATTCATCCTTTTGAGCTTTCTCAAATGATTTTCTGGCTTTTTGAAGTGCTTCCAGCTTGGCTTCCACAGCATCACGTTCCAGAGTTGCCGTTTTCACCGCATTTTGCGCGCGTGACACGCTATCTGCATGGCGAAGCGCATCTTCATGGGCTTTGGCGGCGTCTGAAAGACGCTGTTCACGGCCAGAAATCACATCTGCATCCTGAAGCTCGGCAAGCGCCTTTTTTATTTCGCGTCGCCGGTTAATTGCGCCGGAAAGTTCCCGAACGGTGTCTTCCAATTCGCTCTTACGCTGCGCAAGGCTGGCCACTTCCTTTTCGGCCGTATCCAGCGGGCCACTTTTCAACACTCTCCCTGTTGCCGTGACATACTTGCTCAGATCATCCTGGCACCGGTCAATTGCGATATCCATGCGCCGCCCGCCAGTGAGCGCTTCAACTTCGCCGGTTACCGACGACATCAGATCCTGACGGGCGTTCTGGGCGGTATCCTGTTCCTTTTTAGACCCTTGGTCGAGCGCGGTAATTCCTTGGCGCACCCACAACAATCCGGCAGGCCCTCCCGCATCCTCGGAATGCATCAAGTTGGCAATCCAGGCTTCGGCATCATCCGCCTTGGCGATCAGTCGACCACCCTTATACACTTCGGCCATTGGCTGTTTTAACCAACGCTTGATGATGTGAAACCGGCCATCCGGAGTTTCGACCTCGACTTCAACCTGCGGAGCCCCACCCGCATGTGGTTTCAGAGCCATGATTTCCTTGCTTTTGGCACGATGCGCTTGGAAAAACACCGTTTGCAGAGCATCAAACAACGTAGATTTTCCATACTCGTTGGGCGCGGTCAAAACATTTAATCCGTCGCCTATGCCATCAATGATGACCGGTTTTGTGAATCGACGAATATCGCACAGCGTGACAGAAACGAGTTTCATTGTTGCCCCTCCTGTAGATATCCATAAAGCCGGTTCAGGGCCGCCGCAGATATTTTACGTGCCTCGGCGCTGCGCTCACTGTCCTGCGCTTTATCGCTGAGCTCTTCGGCAGCCACGCGCAGGGCGCCGGCATGATCAATCGCATCAAGGTCGGCATCTTCAAATTCGGTTTCCAGTGCGCTTACGTCCAGAATGAAGTGACAAAATTCCGGCGCGGCAAGTTCGGCGGCAACCCGCAGGGCAGATTGTTCTGCCAAAGTTGCGCGCCCGAATGCGCGCACCCTGAACATGTAGTCGCGCAGTAACGTGCGATTCGGGGGCAGCAATGCCTTGAACTCCTCTACAGCAGACTGCCCGGGAACAAGTTGCAGTTCTTCATCTATCCAGCAGAAATTTCCGGTATCGATGATCTCGATTGTTGGCTCGATTCCGGGACCATCGAGCGTGACGGCAAGGCAGGTTCCCCGCCCACCATTGCGAAAGCTGTCCCGCTCGGGCGTTCCACAATAGCGGGTCCGTTTTCCAACGGATACATGGCCGTGCCAGTCCCCCAGCGCCAGATAGTCCAGCCTGGCAGTTTCGGCGCGATCAGGCGGTATAATGTCGTCGCTCTCCAGCCCGCCTTCGCTGAAATCGCGGATTGCCCCATGGGCCAACCCGATGCGCAGCGCTTGCGGATCGGTCTTAGTGTTTACCATCCAGGCCGTAAGATCGCGGCCCGGATACCGCCGTGGCATAGGGCAAGGCAAAAGACATACGTTTTTCGCAATCTCGATCGGCTTATCGGTATCGAGAAAATGCACATTGGCAGGGGCATGCTGGCGAAACCTCTCCCACAGGCTTTCGGCGGCAAGGCTGTCATGATTGCCGGGGATCAACCACCATTGGATTTCAGGATTATGGCCCATGGCCGACAAGGCCTGGCGCCAAATAGGGTCGGTTGGTGTTTCCGTATCAAAGATATCACCGGCTACAAGAATATGGGCCGCGTCATGATCACACGCTACCTTCACAAGGTTTTCGATAATTTGGTGGCGGGCCTCTACCAGCCGCCCCCGAACATCTTCGGGCATATTGCCAAAGCGGCATCCAAGGTGAAGATCGGACGTGTGAATAAAACGGATCAAGCGGCATCTCCTGATCGTTTGACATATTCCCGCGCCTCTACGATCGGGCGACACGCTGCTGGCATTGTCAGGCCCGCATACGGATTTTGTGAAAACAGCGCCAGAATATTATTCTTCGCCATCAGAAATACCTCGCGGATTAAATCTACCGTTTTTATGACTGTTTACTTCCGGCAACGCACATAGCGTATTCACCAGTTTCATCTGTTCCACCGTGTTGCATTTTGCCTCGCGCAAGCGCGGTGCACCAAACACCATCGCCAGCCCTTTTGCCCGTGATACCGCCACATTGATCCGGTTGAGCGAGATCAGGAATTCCATGCCGCGTGCGGTTTCGTCGGCGGAACTGGCCGTCATCGAGACAAGGCAGATTGGCGCTTCCTGCCCTTGGAACTTGTCCACCGTGCCGACGCGGATGCCGGTGGGCAAAGCCTCGGACAGGGCATTGACCTGCGTGTTATAGGGGGCAACGACGATGATATCGCGCGGGCGCACAGGGCGGGTGGTGCCGTCTTTGTCGGTCCAGTTGCCGCGCAGCAGTCCGGTGATGGCGGCCTTGATTGCTTCCACTTCCTCGGGCGCAGTCTGGGCGTTGCCTTCGTGGGCCACCGGCACCCAGAATGCCCCCACCTCGGGGAAAGAGGTGCCGGTGACGCTTTGGCGAGCGGTATCGGGGTAACTCTCCAGCCGCCCTTCGTAGACCTGATCCGAGATGAACCGGCAGACGTCGGGGTGCATCCGGCGTGTAACCGGCAGGAAAATACCCCGATCGGGCGGGATGGTCGCATGGTCCCCAAGAACCCACTCAAGGCATGACAGGTTTGCCGGATGTGGATGCGCGCCTTGAATAACCTGCGGCAATTGTTGCGGATCGCCGACCAGCACGATGTTGCGCGCAGCGCGCCCCATTGCGAGCATGTTGGCAAGGCCCACTTGCCCCGCCTCATCGACAAACAGCCAGTCAAAGGTCTGAATGTTCTCGTCTCGGGCAAAGAAAAAGGCGGTACCGCCCACCACATGGGAACCCGCAAGAGTAGGATCATCGTTTGAGGTTGGGCGCGAGATTCCCTCGAGCCCGTCAGGATAGCCATCATTGCCCACGGAAACCTTGTGTGCCATTTCCAGCGTGATCGGCAGGTCCTCGTCTTCAACTGCAGCTAGGCAGCCCATTAACACATTGCGGATCGCCTCGTGACTGTTGGAGGCGACGCCAACCCGATGCCCGGCCCGCACAAGCGACAGAATGGCGCGCGCCGAGGTAAAAGTTTTTCCGGTGCCGGGCGGACCTTGGATTGGCAGCACGGTTTCATCCATGTTTGATACGGCACTTATGGTGCCGGCAACAGGCTCCACACCGTTCAGAATGTCCGCGCCGCCGTTTCCCAGCCGTGGCGGACAGCGCGAGAGCAGATCGTCTAGCGCCCTATAGCGACGGGGCCCGCATTGGTCGGCAATCACATCGCGCAGCGCATCGGCAATGACTTTGGTGGAGATCGGTTTATCCGGGTGCAATGTCAGGTGATCCGCTAGTAAATCCACCCGCGCCTTTCCAATCTTAAGTGTAATGTGGCGTGCCGCGCGATCAAGCTCCACGACTGAAATAGATGCGAACGCGTCCGGCGTCGGGATAGTCGCCTTGCGCCCCGTCCGCAGCATGGTTTCCTGTTCGGGAAAACGATATGTGCGCTGGACCGAGCGTTTGATAGGCTCGACCGGCCCTATGGCTTGCAATCCCGCAAGCGCGTCCAGATCGTCGATCAACTCGTCTTCATCCTTGCCCAGAGAGTCGAAAATCGCCCACCATGCCGGTTTCGCCTCACGCGTGTGAAACATGCCCAGATCGAACAGCATCGCCTGCCGCTCTTCGGGCAAATCCGATGCGGCCAGCATGGCGCGTAGGGCGTCGGCCTCGGCGTCTTCCTCGACCTCCTTATCGCCGGCATCTTCGCCCATCTCCGGCCACGGCCCATCGGGGCGGATACTTACCAGCCAGTCGCGCAGATCCTCGGTCGAGACGCAATCGATGCGGTTGTAATCCTCAATCTCATCGAGAATCTTCTGCTCGCCGGTTTCCAGCCATTTCTCATAGGCCACGACCGAGCCGCCAGCGGTTTTAACCTCGCCATCGCGCACAAGACCGTAAAACGCCTCCATGGATTTGATCGAATAGTTCGGCTCGGAACCAATCAGCCCGCCCCGCACCACCGCAAACAGATCGACAAACCGCCGTTCGCGCAGCAGGCGGTCAAGAAAAGCCTCGCCCACCCCGTATTTGGCCGTCAGGCGGCGCAGGGCGGTGATTTCATAGGGGGCGTAGTGGTAAATACGGGCCTGTGGGAATTTCTCCAGACGGGCGCGAAAGAAATCAAACAGGTCAATGACCGCCTGCTTTTCCGCCGCGTGATCATGCGCCCAGAAGGTCACAAAGCCGGTATCCTTGGCCCAGACCCCGTGCAGATATTCCAACCCGCCTTCAAAATGCGGGTCACCCTCGATGTCGTAAAACAAGTCTCCCGCCTGTGGTTCGGGCAGCAGGTCAAAACCTTTGCCAACCTCAAACGGTCGCAATTCAAAATCCGGCGCACCAGTTTTGCGAGCCTGTTGCAGGCGCGCCTGTGTCACCAGCCGTGCGCGTGTCGGCTCGCTCAGCCCGCGCACCGGATGATCCCGCGTGGAGAGCGCCGCGAGCGTTTCCACCCCCGCTGCTTCCAATTTTTTCACCTGCGTGCGGCTGATATTGGCCACGTTGAACAGGCTGTCTTCTTTGACCCAGATCTCCGCGCAATGCTCCGCCCAGCGGCACAGCCCGCAATCGGCGCAGGGCACAGGGCGGGTTTCCTCCGGGTTTGCCACAAAGCTCTCAAGCCTCTCCCGCGCCACCCGCGCATAGGCACTGTAATCCTTAAGGCGCAATGTGGCACGTTCACCAGTGCCCAGCTCCACATGGGCAAATTCGGGCATCACCCCCTGAATTTCCGCCAGCAGGTCGGAATAGAGCACCAATTGCAGTACGTGTTTGGGATGGGGGGTGCGTTTCAGCTTGGTATCTGTCACCTCATAGCTGAAATCCCCCAGCTTCGAGGGGCGCTCCACCCGTTCCAGAAAATCCGACCATCCGCCCCAGTTACCCGACAGGAACGCACCCTGAAAAACCACATCCGGCGCCTGCGCCAGAACCTCGCGGGTTTCGGCGGCATTGGCCGCAAGGTCTCCGCTGTCGATTTCAACAATCCGCCCCGCCTGCGTTTTAAGCTTGTCCAGATGGGCGGCTTCATGGGCATCCCCATATTTTTGCAACAGCGCCGCATCCTCGCTGTCGGCACGCGGAGTCAGGCCTTCCCCGCGCATCCGCGCCATATCCAGAAAGGTCGCGTGCTTGCACCCCATGAATTTCATGAGATCAGATGCCGAAAACAGGATATGGCCGTCGATTTCCCGCAATAAATGCCCCAATTCACTCAAAAATCCACCATCGAGAGAATCATCTCGACAGAACTCACTGTGAACAATAGCCTATAAGGGTGTCAATTCCTGTCGTGGTTGAAAATGTCTTTTGCAAAAGCCCAGGATCTGCTTCGTCTCGCGCTGATCGCATCCTCGCGCCACGGTGGAATCAGCCTTGCGGAAATCCGCGCCGAATTTGACGTGTCCCATCGCACCGCGCAACGCATGACCGATGCACTGGAAGCCACCTTTGCCAATGTGGAAATTACCGACGGGGCGGATCGGCGGCGGCGCTGGCGGTTGCTTGATCCGGCGATTGCGCGTCTGGAGCCGCGTCAGGAAACCACCATTGAAGCGCTGGAAATTGCAACCCTGTCCGCCCGTGACGACAACCGCCTGCGCCATGCCCGCGCGCTGGAAGACCTGCGTGACCGGCTGATGGCCCGCCTGCCAGCGCGGGATGCGCTCAGGGCCGAAGCGGATGCCGAGGCGGTTCTGGCCTCACTTGGCCATGTTGCCCGCCCGGGTCCTCGCGCCGCGCAACGTCCCGAGGTCATGGACGCGGTGATCGAGGCCTTGCGCGGGCCGTTCCGGTTGGAAATTTCCTATGGGGCCAAGGATAGCAAGCAAAGGATTGTGGAACCGCACGGGGTTCTGCTGGGCCTGCGCAGCTATCTGGTGGCCCGCCAGCCCGCGCGTGGGCCGGAATTGCTAAACTTTCGCATGGACCGGATCCAGACGGCGAAATGCCTGGATGAAAGTTTTGCCTTTGAAGACGGGTTTTCCATCGACACCTACGCGGCAAAAGCCTTCGGGGCCTATCAGGACCCGGCGCAATATGGCGAGGTCGTCTGGAAATTCAGCCCCGCCGCCGCCGAGCGTGCCGCCGGGTTTCAATTCCACCCAAACCAGAAAGCCGAGCATCAGCCCGACGGCAGCCTGATCGTCCGCTTCCATGCGGCCGGCTGGCTGGAAATGGCGTGGTTTCTCTATCAATGGGGCGATGCGGTCGAAGTTCTGGAACCGGCGGGGCTCCGTCAACTCACCGTAGGTTACCGACGATCCGATTTTGACGCTTTGCCCTAAGCACGTTGCTTGCTATACATTTGTCCCCTTGAACGGATCAACATCCAACTTAAAAATGCCTTATTCGAAATACAAAGGTCTTCTGTTGCGTGTTATGTTGCCCAAAATTAGACATTATGTAACGGAGAATAGAGCATGGCAATTTTTTTGACAGGAGCTGAATTAAGCAAAAAAATTCAAGACATATGCCAATCTGACAATGTGCGCTGCATTGTGGCCTTCTGGGGGGATGGAGCCAAAGAATACCTGTTTGGCGACAGTGTTCCCAAAGGCACTAAAATCATTTGCGACCTTTCAATGGGCGCAACAAACCCCACAGAATTGAGGGGCATGGGGGCACCAGACCCCAGCAAAATCAGACACGTACAAGGGATGCACAGCAAGGTTTATATATCAGATATTGGAGTTGTTGTCTCATCCGCAAACGCGTCGAAGAACGCACTGAGTTTCGGAACCAACGGACAGGGCCATTTGGAGGCGGGCGTATTCCATGGAGAGAATACAGAAGTTTTCAAGAAGTGTAAGGACTGGTTTTCCGGAATTTGGAAAAGCGCAAAACCAGTAACGGAAGCCGACCTGAAAAGCGCTGAAACCGAGTGGAATAGCCGAAAATGGGCCCGAAATATCGCCCATCCTGCTCCAGATCTCAGAAAAACGACACTATTTCAGATGGTCGTAAAACAACCTGAAGCTTTCAATGGCATTGATTTTTTGTTCAGCAATGCCTTGGCTGACCGAGAAACGGTGCAAGCAGGACTTGAAATAATGAACGGGGAAGAGCCTTCGCCAATTGAAGTCAACAATGCAATGAAAGGTGCCTTTGATGGCTGGGAGCTATCTTTTGAAAACTGGCCTGAACGCTTTATATGTGTTTACCGTAGTCGCAAAAATAAAATTACCCTAGGTGCATATTACCGAGGAAAAGTAATTGATGAACCAGATATTCATTTTGCTAGCTCAGCAAAATGGCTCGCATTTCTTGAACTAAAAAATATTCGCAGAGGAAATTCTGAAGCAGAGGCAAACGATTTTGTGGCCAAGAACAATGATTTTTGTGATTTTGATGGTGAAATATTAGATGCATATACCCTTCAAGAGCGGCTGAATAAATGCGGTTTTTGAAGACTGGGGAGAGCGTTTCAACGCCTCTGCCCGCAGTTTCGCGCAGGCCGTTCAATCCACAGACACGACCCGCGTGCTGAGCTTTGTTTTTGACCGGCTCTACATTTTGCGCAATCAACTGATCCATGGCGGGGCAACATGGAATAGCGCCGTCAACCGCTCGCAAGTCAGTGATAGCGCGGCAATCCTTGGGTTTCTGATGCCGGTGTTCATTGACATCATGATGGACAATCCGGACGGAGATTGGGGGCAGCCGTTTTATCCGGTTGTGGATTGACCTGCATGGTCAGGCGTTTCCACGTCACAAATAACCGTTCTCATAAAACCCAGCATGGCCTCTTGCTGTGCGTCTGATAAACGCCGGAAGTGCAAAACAAGCTGCTGTTCTATGGCCGTGGGGCTTGTTCCGTTAATCTTCATCAGCGCCGGGTCTGGCTCCAAGAGGTCAAACGGATGGCAATCCAGCGCGACCGCAATCCGGTTCAGCCAGTCCACGGTCAATCCTCGGCGCTCTTTTTCCAGGTGGCTGATCTGTTGGTTGCTCGCGTCAACACGATCTGCAAGGGCTTGCAATGTAAGCCCTTGTTCTTTCCGTATTTTTGCGATGCAATTCTTCATTGTAAATCATTCCGTAAACATGCCTTGACCCCAGCTTATACTGGAAAACCGCTGATTTCACGGAAAATTACACGCCCGCGCTTGCTCGCGCATTACGGCATAATCGCTCAACATTTCGTTGAGCGCCGACCCTTCCGACAGCGCCTGCACTTCCTCGGCCGCCTTTGCCAGAAACCCCGCGTCATACCGACATGCTTGGCAATCGCGCCCGCGCGCATCCGAAACAGGACAACGTCGCCGGTGCGGGCCTCTGAAACTTCCAGTTCCATCATTGCGATCCGCGCGGCCTCGGCCAACACCTCGACCGGTCCCGTTTCGCCCCAATCACAGGAATAAGGCGGCACCGGCATTGGCTCCGGCCCGACCACATCCCGCCACACCCCGCGCAGCAGCCCGAGGCAGTCGCAACCCACACCGCGCACAGAGGCCTGATCGTGGTAAGGCGTGCCAATCCAGCGGCGGGCGGCTTTGACGATCCGCGCCGGGGCTGTTCGGCTTCGGCTCACAGCACCGACCCCGCGTTGGCATCGCCCTTGGCGGCGTAGCGGATAATGGTGTCCTGCCCCGGAATATGCGGGAAGCCACGGAAATTGGCTGCGTTGGTGAACTTGGCCTGGCAGGTCTCGAACCGCTTGTCGCAACCGGCAAAGATGTCGAAGGTGTCATTGACCGCAACCGGTCGGATTGGAGCCTCAAGCAGGGTGATCTTCACATTCGTGCCTGCATTTGCGTGCGCTAGAACCTCGGCCTTGCGCCCCGTATTGGCACCGGTCAGCCAGTGCAATGTGCCGAGCGCAAACCAGCCATTCGAAAATCCCGAAAGGCCGGAAACCGCAAAGGCGCGATCGCCGGACAGTGAAACCACAGTGCCCGATGCCTTGAAGGCGGCTGCATTCAGATCGACGCCGCAGCGGGCATCCCCCAAGGCCGCATCACAGCTCGCCTGAAACGTCCGCCCGAGGGTCTGGCCCAGCACATGGACGAGGCTGCGCATTTCCGCCACGAAATGCAACCGCCCGCGCCGGACCTGACCGATGGCACCGCGGCGCAGCAGGGCACGACTGGCGGTGTCGTCCCAGTTGACGCGCCAGATTTCCACCGTGGCGTTATCCCAGCGGCCATCGAGAATGTCGGTCTCGGTGATGGTGGTCGAGGTCAACACCCCCTCTGCTTCTTGCGCATCGACCGAGAGGTCAGAACCAGAACGGATTTCCGAGGCGGTAAAGCCGGATTCAGGCTCGAATGTCGTGCCGTCAAACGTCAGCGACCGGTCATGATCGGTGAAGCCGAACACTGCGCCGTCATTGCGAGTGAGACGCCAGCACCAGGCCAGCGTGGTGGTGCCACTATCGAGATGGGTTTGCAGGGATTGTGGGAATTGCTTCATCGGCGGACCTCGGTCAGGGGGATGGATGTGATGGAACCGAGCCGCTCCAGATCATGCGTGACGTCGAGCCGGTCGGTGTCGAAACGCACAGGTACATCGAATTCAAAACCGGCAGTTATGGCGGTGCCCGTGGCCGGAGCGGTGGTGAAAGTTACGAGGCCTGTTGTGGTATCTACGGACCATCCCGAAGCCTGTGTCACGCCGTCCAGTGCGATCGTAACGGTGCCTGCCACCGGTTTGGTGATGGTGCGAGCCCATGTTTGCGCGCCTGATGAATAGGCTTTCACCAGTTGAAATGCGGTGGTGGTGCCGTCGCCTATCCCGATTGCTTGATCTGTTGCGGCAGGCGCACCCGACGGCAGGCAGGATTTATAATCACCCCAGTCCTTCCAGCGAAACCCGTAGAGCCGCCCGTTGCGCGCCTCGAAAAACGCCACCACGGCCGCCAGATCGTCGGCGCGGCGGATGCCATAGGCCGCATCATAACGGCGGCGAGAATTGGCCCAGCTGGCATTACGCTCCTCGTCACCCGAAGCCAGCTCGACAATCTGGGTGCGCCGCTCGGGGCCACCGCGTGCGCCCCGACTGATATTGTCGGGAAAGCGGATTTCGTGAAACGCCATCAAGATTTATCCTTGTTCATGCTTCTTATCCGAAAACCGGTTCCCACTTTTCGGGAAGCCCTCACATGCCCCTCCGACCCATGGCGACGGCCCGCGCAATATCGGCCGAGACCTGGGTGCGCGATTGTCGAAAGCTCTCGGCATCACGGGTCTGGATGTTGATAGTGATGTTTTGTGCATTGGCGGTGCCATACTGCGATGCCTCGCGCCGGTTCAGCACCCGCTCGCCTTTTTGCAGAATGGCGGGCACCTCGTCTGGCCGCAGCCCCGCCCAACCGCCGGAATGCATGCGCGGCGCACCTACAAAGGCCATGGCAGGCACCATCCTTTGCGGCGCGACCCCGCCAACCATGCCACCGGCATGCAGCACCGGTGCAAAAATGCCGCCGAGATTGCCAAGTGCCCCCGACAGGGCATTGGCCAACGGGCCAAGGATGAACTTGCGCGCCGACAGTTTGGCCATATCCGCCAGCAACGACGTCACCAGTGACCGGAAATCCAGCTTGCCGGTTTTGACGAATTCACCGATGGCGTTTTCCGCGCTGGTGAAGGCCCCGACCAGTGCATCACCGATGCCCTTGCCGACATTGGCGGCCTTGCTGGCGTAATCCTTGAGGGAATCCGCCGCCATTTTCCAAGCTGTTTTGGCAACTTCGGCCGCCGCGCGCGCTGCGCCACCGGCACCGGTCACGGCCTGTGACAGGACCTCGGCGGCGGTTGCAGTTCCCGCGAGGCCGCTCTCGCCCTCCTCGGCGCTAGATTTCATCGCATCGCGCAGGGCCTGCATGGAGGTAAGAGGCGCGGTCGCGGCTTGTGCCATTTCGCGGGAGGATGTCACCAGCCCGTCGGCGGCGTTTCGGGCATCTTCTGCCGTGGCCGCCATCTCGTAATAGGCCGATCCGGCCATGATCGCGGCATTGCCGATGGCCAGCATCGCGCTGTCCATGCCCGGGATGTTGGCAATCCCGCGCGTCATCGCGTGCAAAAAGTCTGTCCAGGTTTTCTGGATCCCCGCCAGCATGGTCAGCCATCCGGCTTTGATCCGTGCCCAAACCGAAGACAAGGCCGCGCCGAGGGATTTGCCCCCGAGCTTGATGCGTTCCCAAACCTCGATGGCCACATCCTTCAGCAAACGCATGGCCTCGCCGAACCCGCCCGCACCCTTAACAAGACGCCCGAACCAGTAGATCAGTTCTCCCGCGCCGATGATCAGCGCGCCGATACCGGTGCGGATCAGGGCACCACGCAGGGCGACCAGTGAAATCGACACGCCCTTGATCCCCAATGCGGCGCTCGCCAGCGAAATCACCAGCCGACCACCCAGCACGGCGGCAAAGGTAGCGGCAATGGTGGCGATCTCGCCGATATGGTTGAACAGGCCCTTGATGGCACGCCCGAGCGGACCGGTGATCTTGCCGATGGCCGCCATGGCGTTGGCGATTGCTTCCAGTGCCGGAGCCGCCGCCACCGCCAGTTGGTTGGCGATACCGCGCCAGAGCAATCCCATTCGAGACAGCGCATCGTTGGTTCGCTGGATTTGGGCCGCGTCCGATTCCGATACCGCCACCCCGAAATCCTGCACATCCTGCGTGGCCTGCCGCAGGGTGGCGCTGTCGATGCGGGTGAAAATCAGACCGGCACGGTCACCGAAAATTTGCGAGGCGATGGCGGCTTGTTGGGCGCTCGGGATGAATTTTGCAATCGCATCCTGAATGGCGGAGATCTTCGCGTCGACCGTGAGACCCTCCAGATCGGTTGCCGAGAGGTTCAACTGCCGCAACGCATCAACCGCCGGACCGGTGCCCGCCGCTGCCTGGCTCAGCCGCTTGGTCAACTGGACCGTTGCCTGCTCGATCTCGCCCATGGAGACGCCCGCCAGATCTCCGGCACGGGTCAGGATCTGCAGGCTTTCGGTGGTGGTGCGCAGAGACGCCGCCAGTTTTGCCTGCTCGTCGATGGTCTGCAGGCTGGAGCGCACCATGGCAATACCGGCAGCCACCGCAGCGGCCGCCATGATACCCGCGGCGATTTTGGCGCGGCGGGCAAAGCGGGCGAGACGCGCATTGGCGATTTCCATCTCGCGCGAGGCCTTGCCAAAGCCGCGTTTCCCAGCCTCGCCGATGCCTTCAAATTCGGCCTTTACCTGCTTGCCGCCCACAGCCGCAAGGCGGACACTGACTCTCTTCTCAGCCATTTCCTTGATCCATCTGTTCGTTGATTTTACGCACCATCACGGCCTCAATTGCAGGGAGGATTTCGGCGGTCACGATCGGGCAGATGCCAAGAGCCGATGCCAATGAAAGGGCCGCGCCCAAGTCCCATCCGATCACCCCGCCGGAAGGAGCCACCCGCAGTTGACCACCAAGGCGGGCGACAAGATCCCAGACCTGCCAACCCTCATAGCTTTGTGGTTGGTTCAGGATTTGCGGGCAGCCCGGGCATTTGGTTTCACAGGCTTGGCAATATCCATCGCCGCCGCCGAAGACCCACTCGGCAAGGGCGACGAGACGTTTTTTTCCTGGTCCAGCACCAGACCTTTGGCGACGTATTTGGTTTGGAACGCCTCGAACAGTGGCCAGACGTCCAGCAGGGCCGATATACCCTCAGGGGTAATTTGAATGACATTGCCGTCACTATCCCCGACGCCGTCCCAGTCTATGGTGGCATTGCGCGCCAGTGCCTTGGCAAACACCAGTGCGCTTTCTTCGTCTGTTGCATCCTCGCTCAGAGCGGCAACGGCTGGATCATTGCGCGAGGCCACCATCATGGCTGTGGTCAGTGGGTGTAAATGCAGACGAACCCCATGGCCGAGATCCAGCCATGCGGGTTCATTTGATAAATCAAGTCGGATCATGTTGTTCCTCAGTAGGTTGGGATGTCGTTGACAAGAGTGACGGTGCACATCTGGCCGGCGGTGGTGTCATAAGCGGCCTGCCAGTCAAAACTGGCCTGCACACCTTGTGGCCCCTGAATCTCGACACGTGGACGGGGCAGATAGACGGCGTGGGCGGTGAAGGTCAGGCTTTCACCACTGCCGAGATTATAAGCGAACTCCAGTTCAGCCGGTGTGCCGTTCATCGCCTGGGTCATCAGCACCTGATCGGCGAAGCGCACATCCATCTTGCCGGTCAGCGCGGCAATCGACGGGTCGGCCCCGTCGATGCGCCCGTCGGAGCGGATGGTTTCGATCCGGTCGA
>Ga0256840_1001544_pt1 | contig 21427 bp, 17 predicted proteins | sample 355202metaG_FD_185969 | JGI IMG/M metagenome (GOLD analysis project Ga0256840, IMG submission 185969) | Hydrothermal vent microbial communities from Mid Atlantic Ridge, Atlantic Ocean - 355-202 | ecosystem: Environmental > Aquatic > Marine > Hydrothermal vents | place: Atlantic Ocean: Mid...
ACCGAAGTATATGATGCGACACAACCTTTAGGAACAACCATATCATCAATAACAAATACAGATGCAAATAATGCTGTTGACGTATTTAAAATGACTATCGAAGACCAAGCGTCTGGAGATGGTTTATCAACAAAAGTTACCAATATTAGAATTAAACCACACACAACAAATACTGCAATTTGGTCTAATGTAATTCAAGGAATTTTAATGGATGATGGTATCAATTTTTTAACTCCAACTGCTGTTAATATTACAGATGCCTTTATAGATATTACTTTGGCAAATACAGATTTAGTAATTGCCGATGGAGGAACTAAAGATATTGCAATTGCAGTTTATTTAAATACTTCTAATATTATTGATAACGACGTTCTGTCGTTTATGGTAGAAGGGGTAAATCACGGATTTACAGCAGATACTTCTGGAAGTGATTTTGCTAGTTCTTTCTTATTAGGAAATTTTAACTCGAATGACTTTACAGTAGATGTAGAAGCAACCGAACTACAATTTACACAACAACCAACAGATGTAGAAGAAAATATGGTTATGACTCCAGCAGTTACCGTAATATATACAGATGCAAATGGAAATATTGATGTGGACTACGATGGATTAGGAGCAACCGCTACTCTAACTGCCTTAGGAGGAGCAACATTAGCAGCCACAACAACAACAGATGGTACTCCAACTAATGGAGAAATGACCTTTAATAACATCGAATTTACAGGACCAACAACAGGAGTTACCTTAGTAATAACAGATAGTGCAGGAATAACAACACCAACTATTACAAGTGCTGCTTTTGATATAACTGCTGCACCAATAGGATGTAGCGAACTATTTTTTTCAGAATATATAGAAGGAAGTAGTAATAACAAATATTTAGAGATTTTTAATCCAACAACAGCAAGTATAAATTTAACAGATTATCAAATAGTAATATATTCTAATGGAAATAGTACTCCATCAACAACAATTTCATTTACAACAGGAGCGTTAATCCATTCAAATAATGTATATGTTATTGAGCATTCTTCTGCGAATATTTGGTCTGGAACCCCAAACCAAACAGTTGGCAATCTCAGTTTCAATGGAAGTGATGCTGTTGTATTACGAAAATTAGGTGCAAATATCGATGTAATTGGTACCATTGGTAGTAGTGCAAATTTCGGAATAGATAAAACACTAGTACGAAAAAAAACCGTAGCATTTCCAAATACGAACTATGATACTTTAGAATGGGATTCTTTAACACAAGACATTGTTACAGGTTTAGGAACACACCTTTCTAATTGCCCTTGTACAGGAATAACAACATATACTACTGCAAGTGGTTGGAGTAATGGAGTACCAAACGAAACAACCAAAGCACTTTTTACAGATAGCTACAATACAGGTACAGCAAACATTAATGCATGTAGATGTGAAGTAGGCAATGGAGCAACACTTACTATTGCGGCAGGAAGTTATTTAAAAGTACTTGATAGCATCACAAATAAAGGTATTATTCATGTATTAAACCAAGGCTCCGTAGTCCAAATATACGACAACGCAACAGTAAACGGAACAGGTACATTTAATACAGATATTACTACAACCAATTTGGTAGATGGAGATCGATTTACTTACTTTTCGTCTCCTGCGGAATCTACAACATTAAACAGTTTTAATGCTTGGGCAGATATGGGATATTTATGGAATTTTGTTGGAGCAACACAAGATTGGAGTCACATAACAGATGTAAATACAGTAATGATACCTGCAACAGGATATATTGTACAACCAACAAGTAGCACAACCAATGCAACTCCAACAACAACCTTTACAGGTCCATTTAATAATGGTATTAAAACGCATCCGATGTATTTTGAGGTAGCAAATGCACCAGATTCAACAGATGCAAGTAGCTCACTAGTAGGAAACCCGTATCCATCTGCAATAAATTCAAATTTATTATTTCAGAAAAATGCACAATTAGGTGGTATCTATATTTGGAATCACGATTCTGCTATTGGTGGAGGTGCAACTAGTTATGGAGATTGGGTAAATAACGATTATATTGTTTGTGCATCAAACTTAAATTGTACAAATGCAGCTTCTAGCGGACCAAATGCAACACATAGCGGATACATTGCTAGTGGACAAGGGTTCTTTGCTACTGCAAACGTTGCTAGTCCAGCAGATTTAGTATTTGATAACTCCATGCGAGATATAGCAAATAATACAGACTTTAGAAGACCTATCAATTCCAATACAGAAAAACTATGGTTAAACTTAACAAGTACAATTGGTTATTTTAACCAATCTTTATTTGTATTTAGCGAAAATGGCACACCAAGTTACAACAACCAAGCCGACGCTAAAAGACTAGGAAGTAATTATGGTATTTCAATTTATAGTTTAACAGATACAAACGATAGATTAGCAGTAGACAATAGAGGAGTATTTCAAAACGACATAACGATCCCTCTTGGATATTATGTAAACAACGATAACGTTACGAACTTAACATTTAGTATCGACCATTTTAAAAATTTAGAAGACACAAATGTATATTTAAAAGATAACTTGCTAAATACAATACACGATTTAAAAATAGCAAATTATGTATTTAATACTTCAACTGGTACTTTTAATACTAGATTCGAATTGTTATTTTCTCGAACAATTTTAGCAATAAATGATACAAATATAAAAAATAACGACAACTTAATTATCACGAATATAAACAACACACAATTCGAAGTAAAAATGTTAAACAATAGCAAGATAATTAACTTTAAAGCTTATGACCTGTTAGGAAAACTTATTGTAGAAACCAATCCAAATCTTAATCATTTTAAAGTAAATACTACCGTAAATAAAGGTACTATTATTTTTGTGAAAGTTTCTTTAGAAAATGGACAGACCTTAGCAAAAAAGTTTCTTAAAAATTAATTTAAAATTTTAGAACAAAGTCCCATTTCTAACTTTAGAAATGGGACTTTGTTATTTTAGTACATTCAAAGTTTCATTTATTAATGAAGTTTCAAAGCCTTTATTATATAAATAATTAAATATTTTTTTTCTAATAATAAAACCATTTTCTCCTTTAATCGAAAGTCTTTTTTTATTTGCTAACTTTACTATGGTATCCATATAATCATTTATATCAATTTCTTTTAAACCTGTATTTATATTATACGTACTAATACCTCGCCATTTCAATTCTTTGACAATCTTATTTTTTCCCCATTTATTGATACGAAATTTCCCTCTTACATAGCTTTTTGCAAATCGTTCTTCATTTAAAAAATCATGCTTTAACAAGTGTAAAATAATCACTTCTTTAGCTACATCAATCATTTGTAAATTTTTTAATTTTAACAAAACCTCTTTATGACATCTATCTTGATAAATACAATATCGCTCTAATAATTTTGTAGCTTCATTTACCGTATAAGACTTTACTTTAGACATATTGCGAATATACTAACTAGACTTTAATATTTAAGGATTATTTTACATTTAAGTATTTTAATTTTATTTGAATTGTTAATAACTCAAATAATAACACACTCTTAATTTATTTATATACAGGTAGTTGTAAATTATTTAAAATAATAAATTGTTAACAGTAAAAAAAATACTAAATTGCACGCCGTAATTACAATTATTTTTTATATGAAAAAGACTACTCTTTTTTTATTTATCCTACTTTTAATAATTTTATCTTCATGTAAAGATAAAAAGGTAATTGCTGCTTTTGGTTTTATGAACGAAAAGTTAGAAGAATCAAATCAAGTACTTACTGTTAGAAATGAAACACAGCAACAAGTACTAGATGCCAATATACTAAAAGATCCTAAAAAGTTTGAACCATTAAAAAATCGTTCCGAAAAAGTAAATCGAATCACTAGTGATTTTTATAATTATTTAGAAGATGTAAAAGATGAAATTTACGATGCACATTTTGAAAAAGGAGAAGACCGATCGCAATATGAAAAACTAAGTAGTAGTGATTTTCTAGATAAACTATTTTTTATTAAAGACGAACCAACTGCAGATGGTCAAGAATTCATAGATCGAATAAATCGCTTTAAAACAGATATTGCAAGTGCCTTAGGACGTGGTTTTGCATCTATATCATCTTTAGTAAATGCTCGTTTTAGAACGAAAACAATTATAGGAAAAAAAGGAGAAAGTATTCCATGGCTAAACTTAAAATTTAAAGGTTTTCCTGCAATAACCTCTATTACCAATATTTCGCAAATGCAAACAGATATCAAATTAATTCAATCCGAATTATTATTATCTATGATAAGTGGCGAATTTGAAAGAGAACTCGCAATGCGTAATTTTATTGGAATTGTACAACTCAATAAAAATGCATATTTAGAAGGAGAAAGAGTAACTGGTAAGATTTTATTAGGTAGATACGATACCTCGGTAACTCCCGAAAATGTAATTGTAAACGGAATAAAAGTAGATGATAAATTTCTTAGTGAAGGTGAAGTTAGTCTAAACTTTAATGCAGGAGGTCCTGGAGAACATCCATTAGCTGGAGTATTTACTGTAATAGAAGAAGGACAACCTGTACAAATACGATTTAATAGTAGTTATTCGGTTATTAGAAAATATAGATTTGATGGTAACAACCCAGAAAATCCTGCTCCGATACTAACATCTGCACCAAACAAACCTAAACCTAAAAGAGTAGTAGAACCCGCCGCTGCATTCGACGAAACAAAGGTCAAACTAGAAGGTACCATTAAAGATGATTTTGGATATTTAAGGTTATCCAAAAGCGCACTAGCTAGATATCCAATTGGTGCAAAACATTACGAAACCAATAAAAAATATAAAGCTGCTAGTTTCTCCATAAAAATTGAAGGACAACCTCCAATAAGAGTAAAAGGAAGCAAATTAGACGCTAGAGCAAAAAAAGCATTACAAAAAGTTCGTAAAAATCAACGAATAAAAATTTATGATATTCGTGTTATTTCAAGTTCTGGAGGACGATTAAGCAATATTGAACCTATCGTAATTAAAATTAAGTAGCCCTTAATTTTTAATAGACAATATAACAAGCATTAGATACCATAATTTCACTACTTTTGCAACATGCAAAAAGAACTTAGGCTTTCTAACTGGTTACCTACAACCAACAAAGAAGTTAAACTTAGAGGTTGGACAGAATTAGACGTAATTTTGTTTAGTGGAGATGCCTATGTGGATCATCCATCGTTCGGTCCTGCTGTAATTGGCAGAATTTTAGAAAGCTATGGCTTAAAAGTAGCAATTGTACCACAACCTAGTGTTCATGACAACTTACAAGATTTTCAAAAACTAGGAAAACCCAAGCTGTTTTTTGCTGTTACTGCTGGTGTAATGGATTCTATGGTAAGTAATTATACTGCAAACAAATGGAAACGAGATAGAGATGCTTATACTCCAAATGGAGACAAAGGGTTTAGACCAGATTATGCAACTTCTGTATATTCAAAAATTCTTAAAGAAAAATTTCCAAACACTCCAGTTGTCATTGGAGGAATTGAAGCGTCATTAAGAAGAGTTACACATTACGACTATTGGAGCGATAAACTAAAACCAAATATTCTAACAGATTCAAATGCCGATTTATTAGTTTATGGTATGGGAGAACAACCGTTAAGAGAAATAGTAAATTTATTACAAAAAGGGGTTCCATTTGCTTCTTTAACGACCATTAAACAAACCGCTTATTTAAAAAAGAAAGACGAAAAACTACAAAAAAATAAAAATTGGAAAGACATTGAAATTAACTCTCATGAAATTTGTCTAAGCGATAAGAAAAAATTTGCCGCTAATTTTAAAGTGATTGAACAAGAATCCAACAAAATATTTGGCAGTAGAATATTACAAAATATAGAAGATAATACACTCGTAATTAATCCTCCATATCCAACAATGACCGAAAAGGAAATTGATGCATCCTTTGATTTACCTTTTACCAGATTACCACATCCAAAATATAAAAAAAGAGGACCAATACCTGCATTTGAAATGATTAAATTCTCCATAAACATCCATCGTGGATGCTTTGGAGGTTGTAGCTTTTGTACCATTTCGGCACACCAAGGAAAATTTATTGCAAGTAGAAGTAAAGAGTCTATTTTAAAAGAAGTAGATAAAGTAGCTAACATGCCCGATTTTAAAGGCTATCTTTCCGACATTGGAGGACCTTCGGCAAACATGTATAAAATGAAAGGAAAAATACAGTCTATCTGTGATAAGTGTGTCGCTCCATCCTGTATTAATCCAGTAATTTGCAGTAATTTAGACACATCACATAAGCCATTAACAGAAATCTATCAAGCAGTAGACAAACATCCAAAAATAAAAAAATCTTTTATAGGAAGTGGTATCAGACACGATATGTTAGTACCTGAGTTTAATAAAAATGCAGATCCAAAAGAATTAGATGCCTATACAGAAGAAGTAATGACAAAACATGTTTCTGGAAGATTAAAAGTTGCGCCAGAACACACATCCGATCCTGTATTAAAGCTAATGAGAAAACCTTCTTTTACATATTTTCATAAATTTAAAAAACGATTTGATGAAATTAACAAAAGGCGAAAATTAAATCTACAACTCATTCCATATTTTATTTCCAGCCATCCAGCAAGCGAATTGGAAGACATGGCAAATCTAGCAGCCGAAACTAAAGATATGGGCTTTCAACTAGAACAAGTACAAGGCTTCACTCCTACTCCGATGACTGTCGCTACAGTAATATACTATAGTGGTTACCATCCATATACATTAAAAAAAACAAACACACCACGAACAAAAAAAGAAAGAGAAGATCAACATCGTTTTTTCTTCTGGTATAAAAAAGAGAATCAAAATTGGATTAGAAATACACTTTCCAAAGTAAAACGAATCGATTTATTAGAAAAATTATTGCCTACAAAAAATACGAGCAAACAAAGTAAATCGAAAAAATATAAAAGTGTTTTACCAAAAAATAAACGCCATCAACAATTAAGTTTACCATCAGAATTTCCGAATAAATCCAATAAAAAGAAAAAAAAATTGAAGAAAAAAAGATATTAATTTTTTTTATTCTTATATTTACGAACAAAGGGGAACTAACTAGAATTGTATAATTACATCGTTTACATTATTAGTTGTTCGTTAAATTATAATGAATACTAACTTAAATCTTAAATTATGAAACATTTAAAAAAACCAAAATTATTATTGCTAAGCTTTGTAATTATTGCACTTACTCTTTTTCAAGGATGTAGTGAAGAAAGCATTACAGAGCAAGAACAAACCGAATCTAACGCTTTACAAACAATTCAGTTTGACAAAAGCGCTCTAGAAGTATCTCAAAATTTTGATAATAATACTTTTTTATTTAAAGTAAAAAATTCAAATAATGTGATTACTTCTACATTTAGTATTGTAAATAATAATAAAATTATTTACAAAACAGATTTTAGCGTTAATACCGCTAGAAGTGCTTATAAAGTATATCAAGCTAATAAAGTTATCCGTATTGCTAATGATTTAAATTTTGATTTAAATTTAGCTGATTATACTAAATTTAGTGAAGAATATAAAAGTTTTATGGATGAGATATTCCAACAATATGGTCGAGAGAATATTAAATTAAAATTAAATTCTGTGTTTTTTCACAATTCCATTTTAAATTCTAAAAAAAGAAGTTTAGAAGAAGAAAATGAAACTTGCGATTGTACTTTACATCCTGGTTATTTAGTAGATAAAACAGGATTTTATTGCCAAGAAGATTATTATATGAAAATTAGTAATATTAAAGCTGCAATACAAAGTGCACAAGATGAAAATTTAGCATTTTTAAAGCATTCTAGTTCCAAGCTTCTAATCAACTATATAAATAATACACAAGATGAGTATGTTAGATTTGACAAAGTTTACAGCTTCTTTGTAGAAAAAGATAAATTTATTTATGCATTAGAATACACACAAAATTATAATAATAACGGACCTGAAAAAGGCTGTGGATGGTGGTGTCCATTAGGATGTGGTACAGATTGGGGCTGCTGTGGAAATTATTCTGGATGTTGTTGGTATTGGGATATTTTATGCTATATACATGATAAACAATGTACAAATTGTACTCCAAGTTGGTATTGTCTACCTGGATGTGTACCAGATTGATACTACACTAAATAGATATTTACTTTAGAGATTAACGATGTATATCAGATAACAATAGAAATACAACATGTACTGATATGTTTTTTCAATAATCTAAATATACTTTTAAATACAAAACCATCTAAAAATAATTTTTAGATGGTTTTATCTATTTGGTATTAATTTAACCAATAAAAAATCCATATCGTGGTAATTTTAAGCGTAATACCAACTCCATTTCAAAATTTATTTTTTCACATTTTACTGCACTTTAAATTTAAACCGTAGATATGCTATGCATAAAATTTCAAGATTATAAAACATCAAAATATTTCAAATCTATTAGCGCATTTTGAAATTTAATTGGTATTAGTAGAACTTGGGTTAATAATAAAAACTATCATAATCATCATTATAAAGTTCGTCTTCTTCATCAGTAGGAGGAGCTTCAAATTCTTTTTTTGGTGCTTCTTTGGGCAGATCTCCTAAAGAAAAAAGCAACAATGGCACCGATTTTTCTTCCACTTCATGAAATTCTGAAATAAACTCCACAAAAAATGTCCAAAGGTTTAAAAAATCATAAACATAGAGTAATTTATTATGCTGTTTATTAAAAATAACATCCAGTTTATAATCACTCATTTGCGATAAACCACCAACTTGCTCGCTCATATTAAATAACGGAATTTCTTCTTCCTGATTCCATTCTGCATCTGTATGATAAAATGAGGCCATTTCCATACCATCAAAACCAAACGCATTAACAATGGTTTGGTGCAAATCTTCTAAAGTAAAATCACGTAAAAGAGCAATCTCCCGTATTACATCTTCTTTGGTGTCTAAAATTATTCTAAATTTATACATTTGTAATATTAATAACTTAGTGCAAAATTAAGATTAAATTTTAAAAGTAAAAGTAAAAGTAGTACATTTGTATCCCTAATAACTTTAATATGCCCGAAAAGAGAATTCTTCACTTATTAAACATGTCCTCAAAAGGAACTTTAATGGAAACACTTGGAATCGTTTACACAGAAGTAGGTGTAGATTATTTGGTAGCTACAATGCCCGTAAACGAAAGAGTATTACAACCTAACGGATTACTTCATGGTGGAGCGTCTGTTGCATTGGCGGAAACGCTTGGTGGAGCTGCATCGCATTTATTTATTGATAATGGCGAATTTGAAATTAGAGGTATCGAAATTACCGCAAATCATATAAAAAGTAAAAAAGATGGTATTGTTAAAGCCGTTGCAAAAATGATTAATCAAGGAAAAACATTACATCTATGGGAAATCCGAATTGAAGATGAAGATGGCGAATTAATTTCACTTTGCAAGTTAACAAATATTGTTTTGCCAAATAAGTAAAAATTGATAGCAGAAATTGCAACACTTTACCTTAAAATTACGGATGCTATTCAGCAAAAAACGCCTTTTGTAAGTTATCGCAAACCCAATTCAAATACAGTAAAATTTTTACATCAAAAAGATGCTGAAGTTCATTTTCTAAACAACTTTTCGCAAAGTGGTTTTGTATTTGCTCCTTTCGATGATTTAAAAAAGACAATATGTTACGATTTAAAAAACTGTAATATAGAACATTATATCTTTTCGGAATCTCCTATTAAAAGAAATACTTTTACACCTAAAAATACCCCTTCACAAAAAAGAGAGCACATTAGTTTAGTGAAAAATGGTATAGATTTTATAAAACAAAAAAAAATATCTAAAATTGTTTTATCTCGAAAAGAAACATTAAATAATACTACATTTGATTGTTTAAATACATTTAAAAATTTATTACAAAGCTATACATCCGCATTCGTATATCTATGGTATCATCCAAAAATTGGATTATGGCTAGGTGCCACGCCAGAAACTCTAATTAAAACCAACAATAATAATTTTAAAACCATGTCTTTAGCAGGCACACAAATTTATGACCATACATTAGATGTTATTTGGGAAGAAAAAGAAAAACAAGAGCATCAATTTGTAACCGATTATATTACTAGACAATTAGAAAAGTTAAAAATAAATTATCAAATAACAAAACCCTTTACAGTAAAAGCAGGTAATATGGTACATTTATGCGCAAATATCTCTGGCAGATTGGATAATCTTAATTCCTTAGAATCCGTTATAAAAGCATTACATCCAACTCCTGCTGTCTGTGGATTACCTAAAGACATCGCAAAACAATTCATTATTAAAAACGAATCGTATGACAGAGAATATTATACTGGTTTTTTAGGCGAATTAAATTTTAAAATTGACAACAGACAACAACAAAAAAACAAACGAAATATAGAAAATCATGCATATAATTTTACAAAAAAGCAAAGTGCTATTTTTGTAAATTTGCGCTGTATGAAAATTAATAAGGATAGCATATCGCTTTATATTGGTGGAGGAATAACAAAAGATAGCAATCCAGAAAAAGAATATCAAGAAACCATTGTTAAAGCAACAACAATAAAAAAAATATTAATAAATCAAGATTTACAAAAATGATTTATCCAAAAAATACCATAGCGCAATTAATAATTCATGTATGTGAAACCAAAGGAATCGAAACAGTAATTATATCTCCAGGGTCTAGAAATGCACCGCTAAGCATTGGTTTTCACAACAATCCGAATATAAAATCTTTAAGTATTGTAGACGAACGTTCTGCTGCATTTTTTGCCTTAGGTATTGCACAACAAAGTAAAAAGCCAGTTGCATTAGTTTGCACATCTGGATCTGCATTATTAAATTATTATCCAGCAATCGCCGAAGCGTATTATAGTAATATTCCATTAATTATATTATCTGCCGATAGACCAAAACATTTATTAAATATTGGAGATGGACAAACCATCAATCAAAAAAATGTATTTAAAAATCACATAGTAATGTCTGCTAATTTAAAAGAAGACATTCATTCAAAAATTGATTTTTTACTACATAATTTTAATCTCGTAAATAAAACAATAACCAAATGTATACAAGAAAATGGACCTGTACATATCAATATTCCGTTTGACGAACCTTTATATGAAACCACAGACAAAGCCATTCATTTTCCAGAAATCATACCTTTTAAAAAAACAACATTACTAGACGAAGAACCTATGGATGTGGACGAGCTTAGTAAATTTGCAACTATTTGGAACAAGTCAAAAAAGAAAATGGTATTAATTGGTGTTCATAATCCTTCAGAATTAGTTCAAATACAAATAAATCATATCTTAGAAGATGAGAGTGTGTTGGTCTTAACAGAGACAACTTCAAATCTTTATAATTCCAAAATTATAAACGGAATTGATAAATTAATTGCGCCATTAAAGCACGAAGAACTCTCTAATTTAAAACCAGACATACTATTAACATTTGGTGGAATGGTTATCTCTAAAAAAATAAAACATTTTCTACGTAAATACCAACCCAAAAATCATTGGCACATTGGTAAAAAAAATGCTCCAGACACATACCATTGTCTTACACATCATTTCGCTATGTCCACAGAATTGTTCTTTAGTCAATTTTTCTTTTTAACAAAAAATAATAGAAGTAACTTTCAAACGACCTTTTTAACATTAAAAACAAAAAGAGAAAAAAAACATCTAATCTTCTTACACAAAGCAAAATTTTCCGACTTAAAAGCATTTGATTTGATATTAAAATCCATTCCTAAAAATTACAATTTACAACTTGCAAATAGTTCTATCGTTAGATATTCACAATTATTTAATTTAGACGACACTCTACAAGTTTACTGCAATAGAGGTACAAGTGGTATCGATGGCAGTACATCTACAGCAATTGGAGCCGCATACGCTTCTGCAAGAAAAACAATTTTTATTACTGGAGACATTAGTTTTTTTTATGATAATAATGCGTTTTGGAATAATTACATAAAAAATGATTTTAGAATTATTATTTTAAATAATTCTGGTGGCGGAATTTTTAGATTTATTCCAGGTCCAAAAACTACCAATGCTTTAGATTTCTTTGAAACTACACATAAATTAACAGCGGAGTATCTATGTAAAATGCATCATATAAGCTATCATAAAGCAACGAATTTAGGAGACCTAAATAAAAAATTAAATACATTTTATAATCATAGTAAAAAACCAAAACTTTTAGAGATTTTTACACCTAGAAAACGAAACGATAGTATTCTTAATGAATACTTTAAAATATTAGAAAGTTAATAATTAATTAAAACTTATTTCTATTTTAGCCTATATTTCACTACATTTGGGAAGTTATAAAAGCAAATATATTTATTAATCAATTTTAAAGTAAAAAATTATGAGTAAAAGAGATGATTTAATTGCATTGTACGCAAAAGAATTAAAAGACAAAGCTGGAGTTAGTGCCGATATGGATTTATTAACAAAAGTTACTATTGGATGTGGACCATCTATTTACAACAAAGACGCAGCTTCTGTAGCTTGTGGACAAGCAAGTGAATTAGAAACTGTAAAAAACAATTATTTGATTAAAAAATTAGGTTTAAAAGATGGCCCAAAATTAGACGAGGCAATCCAAGAAGTTTGTAAGCAATTAGGTACTTCTAACAGAAATAAATATAGAGCGATGTTCTATTATCTATTATGTGTAAAATTTGGCAAACAAAATGTTTACTAAAAAGATGATAAAAAAAACTGCAAACTAATTTTTAGTTTGCAGTTTTTTTTGATCCCAACTTGGTATTATTCCAACTCAACATCAAAATACGCTATAAATTATTTATCTTTTCACCTCTTACTGCACTTTAAATTTAAACCATAGCTATGTTATACTTAAAATTTTAAGATTGTAAAACATAAAAATATTTCAAATCTATTTAGCACATTTTGAAATTGAATTGGTATGAATTGCGAATTAATTAAAATGCAAAAAACTCTTTATTTTTTTTGACAAACCATCTTTATGCAAAAGAACAGAAATGGTCTTTAACTTAAAATATGGCAGACTCATATAAATATATCCATCGTTTCCAACACGATTACTATTACTTCCCCAAGAATTTTTTATCTTGAAATATTTATTTTCGTTTTGGTCTTTAACAATTCCAACAATATGCATCAAATGATCATCAGTTGTGTTATAGTTTTCAAATTCTTCTTGACGGTATTCTTGACTAACGATACTTTCTTCAACAATCTCTGTCATCGATTTGAGATTGTCTTCTTCATTTTTTGGTAATATTGCTTTACCATATTTTGCAGAAAAAGTTTTTTCAGAGACATCGACATCCAAAGCAATAGTAAATCCTTTTGCCAAAGCATTAGTAACTACAAAAACCAATTCATCAATAGGCAAATTATACATACTTCCGTTCGAAAAATTATCTGGTATGTTTAAAACAAAATTTGTATAAAACGGCACTTGTGTAAAAGACGTTAGAGTAACGTAATCATTTGAATTAATTTTAAATTTTTTTGCAAAAGAAAATGGTGTATACGAACTTCCTTCATAATCAAATTCTTTTGGTTTTTTACCAATCTCAACATCTAAAATTTTAGAAGTTTCTTTTTTCCAATTTGGATATTTAGAATCTTTATCGTTTTTAATAAATTCATCTAAAACATGTTTCATTTCTGGTATTATCTTACTGTGATTGTATATTTTATCTTCAAACTTAACACCACTAAATACAATTTCTGGCACTAATCCATTATCTCTAATAGAATTCATAACATCGTGTGCTAAACCACCTTCACTAAATTGCGTTTTTCCTTGGCGCATTACATAATTCCAAGCTTTATCATCGTACGTGTTTCTTACAGAAAACATTTCGGAAATATCAACTTGCTCTCCTGTTAATCTAAAAATTTCACTTTCAATAAAAGAAGAGGTAGAAAAACTCCAACAAGTACCTGTTTTCCCTTGACTTTTAACGGAGGATGATTCGATATCTATAACATCCTGAAATGTATATTCTTTCTGTGAAAAAATAGAAATAGATAGCAATACAAACACTATAGTTATTAAAAATTGTTTCATTATATTTTGAATTTTATTAAACATTGTTTTATTCTTCTTTATTATCTTCGCCTTTCTCTTTATTGTTTTCTTCGTCTTCTGGATTGTTTTTTTTATCTCCATCTTCATCCTCGTATTCTTCTTCTGGCTCTGGTTCATTACTCTTTTTACGAAGTTCTAAAACACGCTCTACATTTTGATAATATCCATCTTTATTAGGATCAGCGTCATCAATTTTTACAAAACCATTTTTATAGTATTTTAAAGCTCGTTTATAATCTTTACCTATTTCGTAATATTTACCAATATAATAATCGCCAATTGGAGATTCTGGATATAAACGATTAATCATTTTACCAAAATCCTCTAAGTAATCGCCATCTTCTTTATCGATAATAATACCTTCAATAGCATAAATATCGCGCTCTCTAATCTTAATATTTGTCCCAAATAAATATTCTATCTCCACATATTTTTTTTCTAAATACTCAATGGCTTCTGGTGGACTTAAATTTGCTATTTTATCTTTATACTCTTGCTTAGAAATAGCAGAATATTGATCAAAAATAAATGCCAACGAACTAGCAATACCTTGTCCAATAGATGCTACTTTAGTAGAGTTGTTCATTTCATCGTAATGATAATCAAACATTTCATTTTGAGATGCTATTAATAAATTATCAACTTCATCAACAAGTTTTTTACTTTTTTTATTATAATCTCCCGAAATAATATAGTAATATGTATTGTTTTCTAAGGTAGGAATTTTGTCGTGCAACATAGCTCTCATATCTAATGCATAACTTGGATTTAAATTAACATAAGCATGAAATGCAGGTTCTCTCTCTAGTAAAAAATAATTGATAAAGTTAGCGGTAAGTGTATTTCCAACAATCGTCTTAAAAGGAGAAATTCTATAATTATCCTCCATATAATTAAGCACTTCATTTCGTATAAAACGATAAAATTGCGTACTTTTTTTAGTAGGCATACTGCTAATTTTATCGAATTCACAATCTGTATACCTTTCTTTATCTTGGTTTTGGGCAATACCAACAATAATTTGCCCAGGTGCTTTATCTTTATTTGCAAATAACTTTGCATTTGCAACATAAACATCAAATAGATATTCGCTATCCAAAACAATAGTCAATGTGTATACTCTATCGCCATCTTTTTTATAGGATTTCGGAATGTGAATTTTTAAAATTCTAGTAGTTCCTAATTCTTCCGATTGAAATTGTTTTACTTCACTTTTTTGTGAAAAAATTACAGTACTAAAAAATAGCAGCACTATAAAAGAAAATATATTTTTCATTCTCTATTTCTATTGTTTATTATTAAATCTCGAAAATAGTAAATTTATACTTAATGCTCAATAAAATATGATTTTTTTAATATCTAATAAAATCCATATTTTAATACTTAAACTAATTATCGAGCAAAATGTTATATCTTTACAACGTATTAAATAGCTAAAATTATGCCAAAAATAAATTGGAAAACTGTAAAAGAATATCAAGACATTACCTACAAAAAATCTAATGGTGTTGCAAGAATTGCTTTTAACAGACCAAATGTAAGAAATGCCTTTAGACCAAAAACAACAAGCGAATTATACGATGCTTTCTACGATGCAAACGAAGATACTAGTATTGGAGTGGTCTTATTATCTGCCGAAGGACCATCGACAAAAGATGGAATTTACTCTTTTTGTAGTGGAGGAGATCAAAAAGCAAGAGGAAAAGAAGGCTATGTTGGCGAAGATGGTTATCATCGACTAAATATTTTAGAAGTACAACGATTAATTCGATTTATGCCAAAAGCAGTAATAGCAGTAGTCCCTGGATGGGCAGTTGGAGGAGGTCACAGCTTACATGTCGTATGTGATTTAACTTTAGCATCTAAAGAACATGCCATTTTTAAACAAACCGATGCCGATGTTACTAGTTTTGACGGAGGCTATGGATCTGCATATTTAGCAAAAATGGTTGGACAAAAAAGAGCTCGAGAAATTTTCTTTTTAGGAAGAAACTATTCCGCACAAGAAGCCTATGAAATGGGAATGGTAAATGCCGTAATACCACACGAAAAGTTAGAAAGTACAGCTTATGAATGGGCACAAGAAATTTTAGCAAAATCACCAATATCCATAAAAATGCTGAAATTTGCCATGAACCTAACAGATGATGGTATGGTTGGACAACAAGTTTTTGCAGGAGAAGCAACAAGATTAGCATATATGACCGAAGAAGCAAAAGAAGGTAGAAATGCGTTCTTAGAAAAACGTAAGCCTAATTTTGAAAAGAAATGGATACCTTAGAAATTATTTATTCATTTATTTCGATTCGTTTTAATTTATACACATCCAAATAAACAAATCACGATTTAACAAATAAACTTTTACAAAAATGAAAATAATCTGTATAGGAAGGAATTACGCCAATCATATTAAAGAATTAGCAAACGAAAGACCTACAGAACCAGTAGTTTTCCTGAAACCAGATTCTGCAATACTACCAAAAAAAATGCCTTTTTTTATACCAGCATTTTCTAACGAAATACATTACGAAGTAGAAATTTTGGTAAAAATAAACCGTGTAGGAAAACACATAGCAGAAAAATTTGCAGCTAAGTATTACGATGAAATAGGCTTAGGAATCGATTTTACCGATCGTGAATTACAAAGTAAATTAAAAGAAAAAGGATTGCCTTGGGAAAAAGCAAAAGCATTTGATGGAAGTGCTGTAATTGGACATTTTTATCCAAAAGAAAATTTCGATTTAAATAACCTAAGTTTTCAATTAATTCATAATGCAAAGATTGTACAAGATGGAAATACAAAAAATATGCTTTGGAAAATAGACGAACTAATCGCTTACGTTTCTCAATTTTTTACCTTAAAAAAAGGAGATATTATTTTTACAGGAACACCAGCAGGAGTTGGAAAAGTAATGAAAGATGATTTTTTAATTGGAAAAATTGAAAAAGAAGAAGCATTTCAAATTAAAATAAAATAAAAATGGCAAGCTACCTACATCACACTGCTACAACCTAATACCTTTGCTGCGTTCCCGCCCTGGAGGATTCAAAGGGAGCTAGTTGTGTAGGACTTGCCGCCGCAAAGGTACGAAGCTATTTTTATTACACAATAGAAAATGTAACTATTTTTATTTTTTTCCTACTAATACCATAAATCAATTAGTATCTTTGTTAAACTTTAAAACGAAACCTCATGGAAAATCAAATTAACGCAAAACAGACAATAATCAATTATGGCCTTCTATTAGGAGTTGCATCTATTTTATTATCTGTTGGAGTTTATGCTTCTGGCATGGATCTTATGAAACAACCTTTTTGGATAAAAGCACTCAGCTATATTATTTTTATTGCAGCAATTGTTATGGGAATAAAAAAATATAGAGACTTAAATAATAATTTTTTATCACTCGGACAAGCAATGAAAGTCGGTGTTGGTATTGCTCTTATTGGAGGGTTAATTAGTGCTATTTACACCTATCTGTTTTTTAGCGTTATAGAACCAGATATGATGAATCAAATAATGGTAGTAGCAGAAGAAAAAATGTTAGAACAAAATCCTGATATGAGTGATGATCAAATAGAAACTGCATTGGGATTTTCTAAAATATTTATGTCGCCATTTGCAATGTCAACAATGGCAATAATTGGAAGCCTTTTTATGGGAGCGATAATTTCGCTAATTGGAGGTCTAATACTAAAAAAAGAAGACGTATCTTATAACTTATAAATCAAATAATGGATATATCCGTAGTCATTCCGCTACTAAACGAAGTAGAATCTTTACCAGAATTACACGATTGGATTGTACGAATAATGCAAAACAATAATTACAGCTACGAAATACTTTTTATAGATGATGGTAGTACAGATAACTCATGGAAAACAATTAATGCGTTATCTCAAAAAAATGAATTTGTAAAAGGCATTCGATTTCAAACAAATTACGGTAAATCGCAAGCATTAAATGCCGCTTTTAAAATTGCAAATGGAGACGTAGTTATTACCATGGATGCCGACTTACAAGATAGCCCAGATGAAATTCCAGAATTATACCATCTTATAAAAAAAGAAGATTTTGATTTGATATCTGGCTGGAAAAAGAAACGCTACGATTCCAAAATTAAAAAAAATATACCTTCAAAATTATTTAATGCAGCTGCAAGAAAAACTTCTGGATTAAAACTACATGATTTTAATTGTGGACTAAAAGCATATAAAAATGAGGTGGTTAAAAATGTAGATGTCTATGGAGAAATGCATCGCTACATACCAGTATTAGCAAAAAATGCAGGTTTTACAAAAATAAGTGAAAAAGTAGTAATCCATCAAGCACGTAAATATGGCGTAACAAAATTTGGTATAGAACGATTCTTTAATGGTTTTCTAGATTTAATAACCATTTGGTTTTTATCCAAATTTGGAAAACGACCAATGCATTTATTTGGATTACTTGGTAGTTTTATGTTTAGTATCGGATTTATAGTTGCTGGTTTTATCGGAATAAATAAATTATTACATGTCTTTTATTTTCATACAACAGCAAAATTAGTAACCGACAACCCTTGGTTTTATATTGCATTAACAGTTATGGTTATTGGAACACAACTTTTTTTAGCAGGATTTTTAGGAGAAATTATTTTGCGTACAAACAAAAATCAAGAACGGTATAAAATTAAAGAAGAATTGAATTTGTAAATTTTACAAATACCAAATCAATAAAACACAGTTTTTTTCTACCTTTACACTCTTATTACATAATACAAAAATGGATAAAGAAAACATAGAGCAAATAGCAAAATCATGGCTAAAAGAACCTTTTGACAAAACAACACAAAAGGAAGTTCAAAACCTTATTGAGACAAATAATATTACCGAAAGTTTTTATAAAAATTTAGAATTTGGGACTGGAGGAATGCGTGGTATTATGGGAGCTGGGACCAACCGAATAAACAAATATACGCTTGGCAAAAACTCGCAAGGAATCGCTAATTATCTTCATAAAATATTTCCAAATAAAGAACTAAAAATTGCAATTGCATACGATTGCCGACATAACTCTGCAAATTTTGCTAAAGAAGTAGCAAATGTGTTTTCTGCAAATAATATTCAAGTATTTTTATTTGAAGAATTAAGACCAACACCAGAATTATCTTATGCCGTTAGACATTTAGGCTGCGATGTAGGAATCGTATTAACAGCATCACACAATCCGCCAGAATATAACGGTTATAAAGTATATTTTAATGATGGAGCACAAATAGTACCACCTCAAGATGGCGAAATAATTAAAGAAATAAATGCCATTGCTTTCGAAGCAATAAAATTTGAAGCAAACGAAGATTTAATTGAATACATTGGAAACGATATAGATAATTCATTTATAAATGCATCCATTAAAAATGGAACATTTCCAACAACAACAAATAGAGAAAAACTAAAAATAGTATTTACCTCATTACACGGAACATCAATAACCATAATACCAGAAGCACTTAAAAAAGCAGGATATACAGACGTGCATATTGTGGAAGAACAACGTGTTCCAAATGGAGATTTTCCAACAGTAAAATCCCCAAATCCAGAAGAACCAGAAGCATTAAAAATGGCAACCGATTTAGCAGAAAAAATTGGAGCTGACATTGTTATTGGAACCGATCCAGATTGTGATAGAATTGGAATCGCAATTAGAGATACCGATAATAAAATGAAACTGCTTAACGGAAATCAAATGATGAGCGTTTTGGCAGAATTCTTACTAAAAAAATGGAAAGAAGCTGGGAAATTAAATGGAAAGCAATTTATAGGTTCAACCATTGTATCTACCAATTTAGTAAACGATATCGCTGCAAGCTATAACGTAGAAACCAAAGTAGGACTAACGGGTTTTAAATGGATTGCTAAAATGATTCGCGATGCAGAAGGCAAACAAGAATTTATTGGAGGAGGCGAAGAAAGTTTTGGATTTATGGTAGGTGATTTTGTAAGAGATAAAGATGCCGTTACAGCAACATTATTAGCTTGTGAAATAGCAGCAACAGCAAAAAACGAAGGCAGTACTTTGTATAAAAAACTATTAGAAATATATACACAGCACAAATTCTATAAAGAACATCTAATTTCCGTAGTTAAAAAAGGAATTACAGGAGCCGAAGAAATTAAGCAAATGATGGTAGATATACGTGCCAATCCATTACAGAAAATAGATGGCGAAAAAGTAAAATATTTGTACGACTACCAGACTTCAATAAAAAAAGATTTGATAAATAATACCGAAGAAGTAATTACCATTGATAAATCAAACGTATTAATTTATGAAACCGAAAAAGGCACAAAAGTAGCATCTAGACCAAGTGGAACAGAACCAAAAATAAAATTTTATTTTAGTGTAAAAACTTCACTAGACAAAAAAGAAAATGCAATTGAAGTAGAACAACAATTAGATGCAAAAATTCAACGAATTATTAAAGAACTAAACTTATAAATGAATCATTATTTAAAAAGATTAATACCATATGCGTTACCGTATAAGAAATATGCGTTTCTAAATATAATTAGTAACGTATTTTATGCATTGTTTGGAACACTTTCGTTTGTAGCACTTTCACCAATGCTAAAAGTATTATTTCAGAATGCAAAAAAAATAACAAAAAAACCAGTCTATTCAGGAATAGGAGAGATAAAACTATTTTTAGAAAATTCAGTAAATTATTTTATTACAACAAAAATAGAAGCAGATAATAGTGTAATGCCAACATTAACAGTCATGGTTGTTGTGATAATCATTACATTTTTCTTAAAAAATATTTTTGGATATTTAGCCATGTATTTTATTACTTTTTTACGAAATGGAGTATTAAAAGATTTACGAAACGATGTGTATGAAAAAACACTAAACTTACCAGTATCCTTTTTCTCAGAGAAGAGAAAAGGAGATATAATGGCACGTATATTAGGAGATGTAGGCGAAATACAAAATTCATTTTTATCGGTATTAGAATTATTGGTAAGAGAGCCATTAATGATATTATTTACCTTGGTAACCATGTTTTTAATAAGTGTGAAATTAACTCTTTTTGTATTTATATTTATACCAATATCAGGATATATAATTTCATTAGTAGGGAAATCATTAAAAAAACATTCTACAAAAGTACAAAAGGAACAAGGGTATTTTTTGTCTATTTTAGAAGAGACATTAGGAGGTCTAAAAATAATAAAAGGATTTAATGCTGAGAAAAATTTTATGACTA
>Ga0256840_1001545_pt1 | contig 21426 bp, 22 predicted proteins | sample 355202metaG_FD_185969 | JGI IMG/M metagenome (GOLD analysis project Ga0256840, IMG submission 185969) | Hydrothermal vent microbial communities from Mid Atlantic Ridge, Atlantic Ocean - 355-202 | ecosystem: Environmental > Aquatic > Marine > Hydrothermal vents | place: Atlantic Ocean: Mid...
GGAACATGTACACTGAGGGTTGGGTTGCAAGCGCCTACGCCCTCTACCCGACCAGTAGCGTCATCCAGTACGATGTCTGGTACGCCCCGGGTGTCGTTGGCTGGACTTACACGCCGGAGACTACCGTTGCGGACCTCCTCAAGCAGGTTGGTAACGGTAATGTGAACGCCGGCGCTCAGAAGCTTGGCCTCAAGTACTACACCGGTAACAAGCTCCAGGCGATCCTCAACTGGACCAACACCCAGGTTGGCCCGCTCATGTACAACAACAAGCTCACGTACAACAACAAGACCTATTCAGTAACAACTGAGGATCAGTTCTGGGACCTCTACAAGCTCGGTGAAGGCATGCTCATGATGGACGCCCTCCGTGTCTTCACCGTCGAGCAGTGGAACTTCTTTGAGGTCAGCAAGTCCGTTAACGTCGGGATAGCCGACCCGCTGACGGGTCTCGCCTCGACCATGGCCATCAGGTCACTCAGCAAGGCCCAGCCCACCCCGACCAGCAGCTCTCCAACCAGCAGCTCACCGAGCAGCAGCACTCCAACCAGCAGCTCACCGAGCCCCACACAGACCAGCTCACCGAGCAGCAGCACTCCAACCAGCAGTGGAGGAAGCAACACCACGACCTACGTTATCGTGGGTCTGGTGATAATCGCCATAATAGGTGCCGCCTGGTACTACATGAAGAAATGATCCTTTCCCTTTTTCTTATGATTTTTATTGCCTTCTCTTCAGATGCCTCCGAAGCTTCTTTTTGAACTAAACGCGTCATTCTACCAAATGTGTACATCTGTGCACTTTTGGGGGAAAACTATATAAAACTTTTACACGATTGAAAACCTTAGCGGATACTGAAATCAATAACATACGGGAGGTCTGATTATGGGATTCGGAAAGTATCTCGCGTACAGGCTGTTCAATGCAGCGTTGATTTTGTTTTTTGTTGTACTGCTGACATCAACCCTCTTCGTTAAGCTGGCGGACGTTACGCTGCAGTCTCAGATTCAAGAGACTGTTCAGGCGGAATGGAACGCGTACGCCCAACACCACCCAGGTGGACATGTTAATCAGAGCGAGTTCATAAAGCAGAGAACTGAGTACTGGACGGATTATTATGGTTTGAACAAACCCTACAGAACGAGGGTTTGGCAGACCACGATTAAAACGCTGACGTTTAATTTTGGTCAGACCAGGCAGACGATTTTCGGTACAAGGGACACCACTCAGATCATCAAGATAGCCCTTCCAAGGACGATCCTTCTGTTCACCACGGCTCAAATAATCGTTATCCTCTTGGGAATCCTCCTCGGTGTTAAGAGCGCCCAGAACCCTGGAAGTGCGGTGGACAGAACGATATCCGTCCTGGCAATGGTCACGGCGAGCCTCCCGATGTGGTGGGTGGGGATGATCATGATCCTCGTATTCGCATTTAAACTGGGGTGGTTCCCGGTCAACTCCTTCCCTGACCCAACCCTTACTGGGCTGGCTCACATTAAGGACGTTATGTGGAGGATGGTGCTCCCGGTTACCACCATAGTCATAGTCCTCTTCGGAGGATGGGCCTGGACAACCAGGAACATCATGATAGGAACCATGCAGGAAGACTTCATCATGGCAGCGAGGGCTAAGGGTGTTCCTGAGAGAAAAGTCATCTACGGACACGCGCTCCGCGCGGCGGCGCCACCGATAGTCACCATGACCATCTTCAGCCTCCTCGGTTCCCTCGGTGGAGCCATCATCACCGAGGCCGTCTTTAACTGGCCGGGCATGGGCAGGCTGTACTGGATAGCCCTCCAGCAGAACGAGACAACGCTCATAGTCGGTCTCACCTACATATTCACCCTGCTGTATCTGACGGCAATGATACTGGCCGACCTGACCTACGCCTTCCTCGACCCGCGTGTTAAGGTCGGTGCATCAGCCAGCATGTGAGGTGACGTGAAATGAGATGGGTTGACATGAAGGATAGCCTCAAGAACTTTTGGAACGATTTCCGGAGGGAGAAGTCCGGAATGTTCGGACTGTTCCTCCTTATCCTCCTCCTGTTTACCGCAATCGCCGCCCCATTCCTTACGAGCCCGGACATACCTCAGAAGTGGAAGACGTACTGGCTGGAGAACCCGCAGAACGCGCCCCCGGCCTGGAGCAACTACTTCTCCTCTACCACCAAGGCGCCCCACGTCATCTATACCTACCACAACCTCCACATAACCAAGAGCAAGGACCAGTTCGGGGACACTGTTTACAGCTTCGAGATCCCGTACAAGTATAGTTATCAGGTGCCGGTTAAGGATATCGACATATTCAAACTTGCGTCCAACGCTTCGTCTCCTCTGGACGCCCCGCATATATCCATTGCCCTTAGACGGCCCGACAACCGTGTCGTTCCGTTGCTGGACGAGACCGTTTCCTCAAACGCCACCATCCAGCTCTCCACCAACACCCAGGTTAGAAGGAACGTCCTGAACTGGCTCAAGCAGAACAAGGTTCAGATTGACCCCACCCTTGAGTTCCAGCTTCTTGCAACAATGGATACGATGAAGTTCCTGTTCTCCCAAATACAGCCCAACATCCAGAACATGATGGACAACCCCAAGCCACTCCACGGTACGTACACGCTCCTGGTCAACGTAACCGCGAAGCCCGGAATCTCGGTGGACTTCAGCAACATCGAGGTCGTCTTCATGGGCAGGACCTACGGCGTTATGGGAACTGACGACCGCGGTAGGGACATCTGGACGGGACTCATCTGGGGAAGCAGAGTCTCACTGACCATCGGTATCGCCGTGGCGGTGCTCAGCGTTCTCATAGGAATCTTCTACGGGGTTACAAGCGCTTACCTTGGTGGCTGGAAGGACGAGTTCCTGCAGAGGATCAACGAGTTCGTGGCTTCGATCCCAACGCTGCCGATACTCATCCTCCTCGGTGTTTACTTTGGAGGACACATCATGCTCTGGCAGCTCGTGCTGTTGCTGGTGACATTTGGGTGGGTTGGCATAGCAAAGGTTGCGAGGAGTATGGCCCTGCAGATCAAGGAGCAAACGTACGTTGAGGCCGCGAGGGCACTAGGTGCCGGAACCGGCAGGATAGTTTTCAAGCACATGGTACCGCAGCTCCTGCCGTACGCCTTTGCCCAGATAGCCCTTGGTGTTCCGGGGGCCATCCTGGCTGAGGCCTCTCTGAGCTTCCTGGGTCTCGGTGATCCGAGCAAGATCACGTGGGGTCAGATGCTCAACGAGGCGCAGCGTGCCGGTGCCGCGGTCAATGGATACTGGTGGGAGGTTATCCCGCCCGGACTGGCGATTACCCTGGTGGGTCTAACGTTCGTCCTCATCGGTGTGGCCCTTGACAAGGTCCTCAACCCGAGGCTCAGGAGAATGTGAGGTGGTAGAGATGAGCAAGAACGTGCTTGAAGTAAAGAACCTCAAGATGTATTACTTCACGAACAAAGGTGTCGTCAAAGCGGTGGACGATCTCAGTTTCACCCTGAAGAAGGGTGAGGTGCTGGGACTTGCCGGTGAGAGTGGGTGCGGCAAGTCCTCCCTTGGTTTTACTTTAATGGGGATGCCGACCCCACCAGGAAAGATAGTGGACGGTAGCATAAAGATAGATGGCAGGGAAGTCGTTGGCTTGCCAGAGGACGTGCTCAGGAAGGAGGTACGCTGGCAGAAGATCTCGATGATATTCCAGGGTGCGATGAACGCCCTCAACCCGGTGTACACCGTTGGTTACCAGATGATAGAGCCTCTCCTCTACCTGAAGGGCATGGAGAGGGACGACGCGCTCGACAGGGCCCAGAAGTACCTTGAGCTCGTTGGTCTTCCGGGGGACATAGTCTACCGTTATCCACACGAACTCTCAGGAGGAATGAAGCAGCGCGTCATCATAGCAACCGCCCTCCTCCTTGAGCCGGACGTGGTTATTGCAGACGAGCCGACAACCGCCCTTGACGTTGTCGTTCAGGCGCAGATCATCAACCTCATGAAGAAACTGAAGAAGGAGCTCGGCCTGTCGATGATATTCATCACCCACGACCTCAGCATCCTCGCGGAGATCAGCGACCGTGTTGCCATCATGTACGCCGGTAAACTCGTTGAGATAGGCGACAGCGAGAAGATATACTACGAACCGGCTCACCCGTACACCCAGAAACTGCTAGCGGCAATACCAAGGCTTCACGAGGATGTTGAGAGGCTGGAGTTCATACCGGGACAGCCACCCAACCTCATCAACCCGCCCAAGGGATGCCGCTTCCACCCAAGGTGCCCGTACGCAATGCAGGTTTGTAAGGAGCAGATACCCGAGCTGAAGGAAGTTGATAAAGACCACTACGCTGCATGCTGGTTGCTGTGAGGTGTGAGAAATGGCCGAGCCGGTACTCAAAGTTGAAAATCTCAAGAAGTACTTCCCGATCAAAAGGGGACTCGTGTCCTCACTCAAGGGAGAACCTCAGAGATCCGTAAGGGCCGTCGATGGTATAACCTTCGAAGTCGGAAAGCAGGAAGTCTTTGCGCTGGTAGGCGAAAGCGGCTGTGGAAAGTCCACCACTGGGAAGCTCATAGTCAAGCTACTGCAGCCGACCGAGGGCAGCATCTACCTTGAGGGAAATGACGTTACCAACGTCAGAACCAAGGAGGAGATCTTGGCGTACAGGAGAAAGGTTCAGATTATATTCCAGGACCCGTTCAGTTCAATGAACCCACGCTTCAGGGTCTTTGATATTCTGGAGGAACCCCTCCTCATTCACGGTATAGGCGAAACCAGGGCGGAACGTGAGGAGCTAATTTATAAGGTCCTTGAGACGGTTAAGATAACCCCACCCGAAGACTACATCGGCAGATTCCCCCACATGCTCTCCGGTGGTCAGAGGCAGCGTGTCGCTATAGCCAGGGCCCTAATCCTGAACCCAACTTTTATAGTTGCGGACGAGCCCGTCTCGATGCTTGACGTTTCGATCCGTGCTGAGGTCCTTGAACTGATGAAGGAGCTCAAGGAGAAGATGGGCGTCACCTACCTCTACATCACCCACGACATGTCCACGGCAAGGTACTTCGCCGACTGGATGGCCGTCATGTACCTCGGAAGGATCGTGGAGATGGGTCCAGCTAAGAGGGTCATTGACAACCCGTTGCACCCGTACACCAGGGCACTCCTGGCTGCGGTTCCGGAGCCCAAGCCTGAGAGGAGGAACATAATAAAGGAACTCCCGATCAGGGGTGAGGTTCCAAACGCCGCCAACATACCGCCCGGATGCCGCTTCCACCCGAGGTGCATATTCGCTCAGAAGGGCCTCTGTGACGTCGAACATCCGAAGCTCGTTGAGTACGAGCACAATCACTGGGCGGAGTGCCACCTCGTGGGTAAGTACTGACCTTGCTTTTTTCAATTTTGATTCTTGGTGATAAAAATGACGAGTTTTAAGGAAGCCCTTTCAAACGTGTACATTCGGCTGGGTCTTGTTCTCCTACTCCTATCTCTGGTTCTGGCGGTGGTGTCCCTGAGAACCTCCCCCTACTCTTTCCAGTCAAGTGGATACTTGGAGCAGGGTCGGGGGGTCCAGCTCCTTGGGAACCAAAGTGCATCGCACACGGTGAGCACCAGAACCCTGGTTCTCTCTGGTAACGGGACGCTGGTCGTGATCGCCGCCGGGACGAATAAGACGTACTCCCTTAACGGAACCTCTATTACCCTTCATCCGAGCGACACGCCTATACTGTCCGTGGTTCAGGGCAGGATCTCCTACTGCTACGAGGAGGAGGGCATCGAGTACCACTATCTCAACCTGGCCGTCGTTGCGTTCGTTATCATGCTTCTAGGGAGCATGTTCTCAATATACGGATTTACCCACGTTATGTCGGACCTTAAGAGGGAGCGAGAAAAAAGGAGGCGCGGGTCATGAGGAAGCTGGATGTTGAAGCCGTGGTGGAAACTGGGAAAGACTTTCTCAGGAACAGTGTTGCTGGAGCAGGTGCCGATGGGGTCGTTGTGGGCGTAAGCGGAGGGATTGATAGTGCTACGGCAGCTTACCTCGCCGTTAGGGCCCTCGGAAAGGAGCGGGTGCTTGGGGTCATAATGCCCTACTACGAGAACAGAGACGTGGACGACGCAAGGTTGGTGTGTGAGAGCCTGGGTATCGACTACCGCATCATCGGGGTTAAACCACTCGTTGATGCTGTGGTGGCCCAGCTCGACTTCCAGCCGGACAGACGCTCCTTGGGCAACATAATGGCGAGGGTTCGGATGGTTCTGCTGTACGCTCACGCCAACGCTATGAACCGCCTCGTCCTTGGAACGAGCAACAGGAGTGAGGTTCTGACGGGGTACTTCACGAAGTGGGGGGATGGGGCGAGTGACGTAGCTCCCCTTATAAACCTCTACAAAACCGAGGTCTGGGAGGTTGCGGAGTTCCTTGGGGTCCCGAAGAGGATAATCGAGAAGAAGCCGACCGCGGGTCTCTGGGAGGGGCAGACTGACGAGGATGAGCTTGGCATAAGCTACCGCCTTTTGGATGAGATTCTGTGGCGCCTCATTGACCTGAAAATGTCAAGGGATAGGATAGCCGAGGAGCTCGGAGTTCCAATTGAGAGGGTTGAATACGTTGAAAGCCTCGTGAGAAGGAGCGAGCACAAGCGCCGCCTTCCACCCGGTCCGAAGTTCTGAGGTGAGCGAATGAAACGTGGCTACTTTTCCGTTTTTCTTGCTGCGTCTATGTGGGGGACCCTTGGAATCTTTGCCACGTACATCTACCGTTACGGCGTTGACTCGTTTACGATGGTCTTCTGGCGCGTTCTCTTTGCCCTGATAATACTGGGCACATACATCTCCGTTTTCCTCCGTGAGAATCCTTTCACCAGCGAACGGCTCTGGTTCTACGCTATTTACGGTTTTGTTGGGGTGTTCATGTTCTACACCCTCTACTTCTACACCGTCAAGATATCCTCCGTTGGCTTTGCCGTGCTCCTCGTTTACACAGCGCCCGCTTTTTCGGTTCTCCTCGGAAAGGTGGTTTTTGGTGAGCCCCTATCCCCCGAGAAGGTGATTGCCCTCGTACTGGTGCTCGTGGGTATCGTCCTTGTCGCGGGCAACGTTAACCTAGCCTCGGCTAGCACCCTTGCCCTCGTAACGGGGATCGGGACGGGCCTCACCTACGCGGTTTACGGTATCCTTGCAAAGTTCGGGGTCCGAAACGAAAAGCCGGAGCGGGTCCTGTTCATGACCCTGTTCTTTGGCCTCCTGTTTCTGGCGCCCTTCTCGAAGTTCTCGGTCCCACGGGGTGCCCTGCCGTACCTGCTTGGTCTGGCTTTCTTCCCAACGTTCCTTGGGTACGTTCTCTACAACTATGCACTTCGGGAGGTAGAGGTGAGCCGGGCCAGTATAATCGCGACGGTTGAACCGGTTGTGGCCATAGTCTTGGCTTACGTCCTGTTCCGGGAGACTCTTAGCTACGTCCAGCTCGGCGGGGCCGTTCTCATAGTCGGGGGCTCGGTTTTGGTTCATCTGACCGGAAAAGAAAGTCCTGAGGAAGAAGTCATCGAGGAGGTTCACTAAATGTAAAAGTACCTCCCGAGCTCCCACTCTGTCACCTTTTTGGTGTCCTCGGGCACGTTCTCGGAGCGCAGGTATTCGAGGTACCCAGCCCATTCCCGCTCTTTGTGCTCAACGAACCTATCGTATGCGCCGGCCAGAGCGTCCTTGATAACACTGTCCTTCTTGAGCTCTTCAATGGCCTCCCCAAGACTTGAGGGCAGGGTTGTAATTCCAAGAGTCCTCTGCTTTTCATCGGACATCTCGTAGACGTTCTCCTCAACGTATCCTGCCGGATCGATCTTCCTCTTTACACCATCGAGACCCGCCGCTATGACCGCGGCAAAAGCGAGGTACGGGTTTGCACTTGGGTCGGGGCATCTGTACTCTATCCTGGCCCCCCTGCCCCAGAACGCTGGCACCCTTATCATAGCACTTCTGTTTCTGTAACCCCAGCTTGTGTAGACTGGTGCCTCGTAACCGGGAACGAGCCTCTTGTAACTGTTCACAGTGGGGTTCGTGATTGCCACAAGGGCCCTTGCGTGCTTGAGGATCCCCCCCATGAAGTACAGGGCCTTCTCGCTCAGCCCATCTTCCCCAGTGAAGACATTCTCATCCCCGCTCCAAAGGCTTATGTGCAGGTGCATACCGTTTCCAGGAAATCCATAGAGTGGTTTTGGCATGAATGTCGCGTACAGGCCGTGCATCTCGGCAACGGCTCGGACTATGTACTTAAAGCTCACCACATTGTCCGCCGTTCTTAGCGCCTCATCGTACCTGAAGTCTATCTCATGCTGGGCGTTCCCAACCTCATGGTGAAGGACCTCGGGGATCAGACCGAAGGAGGTCATATAAGCGGCTATCTCCCTCCGTACCTCCCTGCTCTTATCAAGTGTCACGAGGTCGAAGTAACCGCCGCTGTCGGGTATCTGCAGTTCCCACGACCCGTTCTTCCTGAAGAGGTAGAACTCGGGTTCAGGGCCGATGTGCGCTCTAAATCCCTCATGCTCGAGCTTCTCTAATGCGCTACGGAGCACCCCCCTCGGATCCGCCGAGTACGGCTTTTCGTCCTTGTAGATATAACCGTACACCCTCGCAATGCCCTCCCAGGGGACTTCAGCGTAGGTGGAGGGATCCGCCTTAAAAACCAGGTCACTGTCTTCTATACCCTGGAAACCTGGTATCGACGACCCATCAAAGGCTATACCGGTCTTCACGGCTTCATCGTATCTTCCCGCCGGTATCTCCATACCCTTGGGAACCCCGTTTATGTCCACGAAGACGAGCTGAACGAACTTGGGTTTCATCTCCTTCATGGGGCTTCCAACGCTTTTAATTATGTTCATTTTTATACCTCCATTTTAGATAAATGTTCTATTTATTCAGCTATTAATGGACATGTTTTCTAATATAATTCTTTTGGCTATATTTTTGTCAAATTGACGGAACGCCCTTTCCAGTGTCGTCTTGTGTCTTAATAATGTTTAAATAATGGACTTGAACGACTGTTTTTTACATTTTTATGGTAACACAAGTTTTTTCCGGTCTGGTCATTAGGTGTTACCATGCGGAGGGCAGAGGACATACTCAACCGTGAATTTGCCAGAATAAACGTTCATCTACCGCGGGTCAGACCCACTCTTAGAGCCCTCCTAGAAACTGTCGATCCGAAGGTTGTCTTAAGGGACGGCAGCGAGCATCACTTCAAGAGGTCGGAACTGGAGTTTATAGCATCCCTGCTGGGTGGGGAAGGGCTTGACGCACTCCGGATTCCGATAGTACTGGAGATAAGCTCCACCTACAGGGGTTACTTCCGCGTTCGGGGGAGGGTTGAAGTTGAGGTCATTGACAGGATCCTCGGTAACTACGATATCCTCGAGGATAAAACCGAGGAATTTTACCCTCGTTACCTCCTCCCGCGCATCAGGCGCCTGCTTCCAACAACGACCACTTACGCGTTCATACCGGAGTGATGGGAAATGGGAGAAGAAGGAAGAGTGTTAAGGGACTATCTCATCTTCACGGTTCCTCAGGTTACGGTTTTTGCCGGGGCGGTTTTGGGGATCCTCATGGCAGTTGGCGTCAAACTAAACACCGCGCTTGGCATCTTTTCCGGGCTTTACGGTGGTATGCTGCTGATACTGGCTCTGATAATACGACCGCATGTTTCGGGACTTCGCCTCTACAGGCTGGTGATCGCTTTTTCGGTAGGTCTGGTTCTGATGGGGGTTCTAGTGCTTATGGGTGGGTAGTTTTATAACGGAAAATACCCAAACTACAAATGGTGGGAACTAATGAGGCGGCGGGCAGTCAGGATGCTCCTGGTCTTGATACTCATGATTTCAGTGATCCCTCTTGTCTCCGGCCAGTATCTAACCTTCACAACCCCAGACTCGATTAGGGTGGTTAAGGGTGATTACAGCACAGGTACCCTCAGTCTGACGAACGCTGGAGGTCTGAGTTTTAAAATAGTCAGTTATCAGGATTTCTGGGTTGAGGACTCGAACGGTGATATCGTCCCTGGGTTCACCCTCATCGTAAACCCGAGGATACTCACGGCGTGGGCCTCTCACAAGACATATACCATAAGCTATAACATAAGCGCCCCCGGTACGATTCCGGGCGGCACGTACGTTCTTCACATGAAGTTCTGGGCGTTTACCAACGACAACACGATGTACGTCGTTAACGCCAGAGTGCCCGTTAGGGTGATTGCTGGGGCTTTGCAGTTTGGGATTGCCCAGTCCTACATCAAAGAGAGGCCGGGTTCCCCGTACGTTCTCAACGGGGAGACCATCGTGGTGTTCTCCCACGTGGTTAATCGGGGACATCACAACGTCAGTGTGACCGCTTCGGTGACTTTTGGGGCCGCGGGGACTCTGTACTTCAAGGACGTTGGGAATCTTACGATGGTTCCGGGTGACAACGTGGTCAGATTCTCCGTTCCTATAGGTTACAATGTCCCCCCCGGTGTCTACACCCTTAACTACACCCTCTCCTATCCGGACGGTTCCTATACTTACTCTCGGAACTTTGAGGTGAAGCTCGGAGTCAGCATGGTCGCGGTCTCTCTGAAATCCACCCGGGTTAAAGTTGGTCAGGGGAACACCGCGTATCTCACGCTTCTCTCTGAGAGGGATATTACCCTGAACATGACGGTTACGGCGTACAAGGGGTCAACACCCGTACGTAGGGAATCTCGTTCGGTGGTCGTTCATGGGGGGACGGATGTTATCAGCGTCTCACTTCCCACCGGGATCCCCGGCAACATAACTTCGGAGATCCTGCTGTCCTATGCCGGGAGGTGCGTGGGTTCCAAAAACGTCTCTTACACCGTCCTTGCCCCCCTGATCCTCAGCAATCTGAGCTATGTGGCGAAGACCTCGGGAGAGGTAGTGTTCACGCTCAGGATCCTAAACCCCAACGAGGTGCCGATTGACGGAACCATCGTTTACGAGGTCTACAGTGGGGGCGACATCATCTCAAAGGATTCAGTTGGGGCCAACTTCGTCCCGGGGTCAACATCAACGAAGGTTACCCTAAAGCTGCCCATGGGGAAGGAGCTCTCCTACGAGTTTAGTCTGATCTCTCTGGGAGAAGCCAGCACCAGAAAGGGCTCCCTCTACCTACAGCCTCCAACCCCAACCACCACTTCGTCCTTGCCGTCTACGTCCTCCACTCCAACCTTGGCCTCAAACTCCACTGCGGTGTCGTCCGGGAAGGGGAGCGGAAGTTCCACAATGCTACTCGTTATACTGGTGGTCCTTATACTGGTGGGGATAGGGGTGGCGTTCTACTACTCCTCCAGTGACGGGGATGTGAAGAGACGGAGACGGCCAAAACCAAAGCGCCGCTCTCCACTGGGCAGGTTCAAGCCTCCGAAGGCACCTAGGTTCAGGGAGAACCGGGAGCTCCCCAAGAAAAAGTGAACCTTTTCGTGTAACGCGTTTTCAATTTCCATGTTCATTCCAAACCTTTTTATTTCTCCCTTCCCAGACCATTTACGGGCGAGGGAGTCGGGGGCTCTCGGGGCACTCCCGAGGAAGTTCCGCCCACCGCACCGGGGCCGCGGTGCCGCGAGGCACCTCCCGAGAGGGAGGGCAACGGCGCAGAAACGACACGTCCCGGCGGGTATGGGAATGAAAGCGGCGAAGGGACCGGCGACGGTGCCCGAGCTAACCCGCAGACGACCCGTCGGGGAGCGGTGAAACGGCCGTCCCGCGGGGTGCAAGGCCGAGGGAGGGGCTATGAAGTCCCGGTGCGAGCCCCGTGGTAGGCCGCTCAGTCGAATGCCCCTGAATACAGAAGGCGGGCTATGGCTCCCTCGCTTCATCTTCTCAGAACATCGAGTGCCGAGGCCAAGAGTATCAGAGCACCGCCGATCGCGGTATTTATACCCGGCACCTCACCGAAGATGAGAAACGCGTAAAAGACTGCGCTCATGGGGTCGAGATAGCTGAGCAATGCGGCTTCGTTCACCTCCACCTCTTTCAGACCCTCCATATAGAGGAACAGTGCCAGTGAGGTATGGACCACAACGAGGATCAAAATTGCCCACCACACCGGCGCCCCGATTCCTCCGACCTTCATCAACGGTGCCAGAACCAGCGAGGCTATAACCAGCTGAAGGAGCGTTAGGATCTTTCCATCAACTTCCCTGAGGAACCTGCCGAAGTTTGGGATGAGTGAGTAGAAGAATGCGGCCACCAGTGCAAGCATCACCCCCAGAAATGCCCTGTTCCTCAGGTCTACCCTCTGTCCGCTTATTATCATGACTAGCCCCAGAAACGCCAGGCCTATAAGCCCCCACCTTTCCGCGCTTACCCGCTCTCCCATAAAGCGCCAGGAGATCAGCGTCGCTATAATAGGTGCCGTGTAGTAAACCAGGACCGCGTTTGCTATTGTTGTGTAGTTGAATGCCGTGAACAGGAACGCCCAGTTGAGAGCGAGAGAAAGCCCAAGGCCAAGGAGCGGCCTCCACTTTCTCCTGAGCAGTTTGGGTATGAGTGAGAGGTCTTCCCTGGCAGAGGTGGCGACGACCGCCGCTAGGATGAGGGTCCCAATTGAAACCCTCGCAAAGGCAACTCCTATTCCAGACAGACCGGAGAACCGGCCGAAGATACCCACACTACCCCATATCAACATTGAAACCGCTATTTTAAGCCTTCCTCTCATCCGTTACCCCTCATGTTCCTCAAACCATTCTTCGTAGGCCTCCTTTACCTCCTCACGTCTGAACTTTGGAACCGCGCTCTCAAATGGGTCGAACCTCTCCAGGCTCCTCTCGTTCTTCCCTATGTACGTGGTCACGAAGCTGACCTTCGAGTGCAGGCTTGAAGGAACACGCAGAATCCTCTTAACATCAACGGTGACCCTGCCGTCGAAGTACGCCTTTGAGAACGTGCTCGACAGTGCAAAAAGCCGGATTAGACTTTTGTATCCTACCCCCTCAGGAAAAGCTGCCAGCAACCCTTTTCTAACGAATTTCTCGTATATATCTTCCCTACTCTCAAGCAGATTCCTTATCCGGGATTTGTTAAGCCCTATACTCCCCAGATGGTTTTCGTTGATTCTTCTGATGAGGTAGCCAAAGCGGAGGCGGAAGACCCGGAAATATCCGCTGGAGAGCATTATCCTCCTGCTCCTGATGTCCTCGTAGGTGACCTCATCCGCGGCGCTTACGTACGACAGAATCTTCTCCCGGGATTTTCCGTCCAGTCCCAGCGCCCATTCGTCCAGCACCCGTATGTGGTACCCCCTTCCGGAGTACACGACGTGAACGTTTTCAAACCCGAAATCCTCCTTCAGAACGATCAGTGTATCCTTGGCAAGCTCTTTCGCGTCCTCAAGGCATATCGGGCAGACCGTTCCATGCTCGTGAATGTTCTGGCACCTCCTCAGCGGCAGGTCTTTGGCATCTATGTCAAAAACTAGCTCCGCACCAAGCCATCCCTCCATCCTTCTAGGTTCCTCGTACAGGGCAACGCTGGAGTACATCGCATACGGGGCCGTTGCTCTCACGTAGTCTTCAAGGTCCCTGGGGTCACTGAAGACGTTCTTCCTATCACTGGGACCTTTGCCGGTATGGTCGAATCCGAATTCCCTGTGTTCCAGCGTTTTTAAGAGGAACTTCGGGAGCTTTTTTATGCTCCATTCCCTGCTGTAGTATCTTCTCCTTTCCGCGGGGGTAGCCTCCCGGAAGAGTTTACCCATTCCCCTCACCCCTGTTCTCCCCCGCTGTCTTCCTGGTCCTACCCTCGAAGTAGAGCATTCTCAGGTAATAAGTCAGCGGGTTCTTGATGTGCCGGCAGTTCCTGTCTGGATTGCAGAGGGAGGGGGCGTTCGCCCGTACCTTGTCGCAATTGGGGGGGAAATACCACGGTGAGTTCCCGCTGTCCTCAAGGCTTGGTTTGTCCGTCAGTCCAAAGCCCAAATGGTACCAGATGTTCTTGATCTCATGGGGCTGGTCCTCAAAAAGTGGTGGGGTGCACCTGTTTCCAGCCTCCACTATCAGTGGGATGACCTCCCTTTCCAGCACGTTTAAATCCTGGACGCAGTCCCTAACGCGAACGTCCCTCCTCGGGGGGTTCGGGCAGATCCTCGCGTAGCTCAGAAAGGAGGTTAGGAGCACGGTTATCGCGTAGTTCCTGAGGCCCGCCGGCACGCCACCCATTGCTTTCTTTATACACGGCGGGAAAAACTCAAATCTCAAAGGAGCCGCCTCTGCACTTCCGTACCTCTCCAGCCGTTCCTTAAAGACTTCCCTTGCCAGAGCGTTCAGCTTTTCGTGTAGCTTGGTGTAGTATCCGGGGAGCTCGTCCTTTATCTCGTAGAGCACACTAACCGCCCGTTCGATATTGTGCTCGAAGGCCCTCTCCCAGAGTTTGAGGATGTTTCCCTTTGTAACGTAAGCGTAGCCGTTCCTCACGTAAATCTCCTTCAGGCTCCCCTCCCATAACTCCAGGAAATTTGAGAGATGCAGCTTGTACTTAAGCCTGAGTTCTTCCTTCTGCTCGGGCCCCAGGTTTCCTTCTCCCCTCCTTTCTAGGATGAATGCGTCCTTTGGGGGTATCTCATTTTTATCGGTGGTCTTGAGGGGTATCGATAGTTCCGCGAGGTTCTGGTTCCGTTTTATCCTCTCCTCGTATATTCTCATGTTGGCATCCTTTACCAGCTCTCCCTCCAGGCCGTACGGTGAAAACACAAGGGCACCCAGTAGAGCATAAAACGTCATTAGGTCCATCAGATCGTCCATCTCGAAAACGTCGTCTGGCATCTCTCCTGACCTGAGCCATGAAACCCTCCTGAGGGCGCGATCGGGGGCAACGTATGAGGGTATTCTCTCCAGCACCGCCTCTATTCCACCCAGCTCCTTAACGAGCTCCCGTGCCCTGCTTCCAAATGGGTCTAGCATATCCTCACCGCATTCAGTAGGTACGGATAGCATAAAACTCTTGTGCATCCCAAAACTTTTATATCCCTTTTAACACAGAAAGTATATTAGGGAGCGGTGACAATCTTCAATCGGCACCAGAGGGTGATCACGATGATTGAAAAATATGAAGTTGAGCGCGTGAGGAGTGGCATTCCTGGTTTCGATGAGCTGATAGAGGGCGGATTTCCGACGGGTACAACCGTCCTCGTAACTGGTCCAACGGGCAGTGGAAAGACGACGTTTGGTGTTCAATTCGTGTATAAGGGTGCAGAGGAACATGATGAGCACGGTGTTATAGTAACACTCGAGGAGCGTGCCCAGGATCTCCGGCGTGAAATGAAGACGTTTGGATGGGATCTTGAGCGCTACGAACGTGAGGGCAAGATAGCTATAATCGATGGTGTCAGTGCGGTTGTTGGCCTGCCCTCCGAGGAGCAGTTCGTCCTGGAGGGCAACCTAAACCCCGAGGATTTTCTGAGGTACGTCTATCGGGTTGTCAAATCGATAGATGCAAAAAGGCTCGTTATAGACTCCATCCCCTCGATTGCGTTCCGCTTGAGGGAGGAGAGGGACATCCGTAAAGTGTTGCTTCAGCTCAACACTATCCTCCTCGAGATGGGGGTAACGTCGATCCTTACCACTGAAGCGCCGGACCCCCTGCAGGGTAGAATAAGCAGGTACGGCGTTGAGGAATATATCTCCAGGGGCGTGGTTCTCTTGGACTTCATAGAGAAGGACGTGGAGCTCAAACGCTACCTGCTGATAAGGAAGATGCGTGAGACGAGGCACTCAATGAAAAAGTTCCCGTTTGAGATAACCTCAGAGGGCATCACGGTCTACCCAAGCGGTGAGGTGTACTGAGGGCCGTGGTTTCTATCCACTTTTAATAGTAATCCTTTTAAAGGTTAAGGCATACTTCTATTCATGCCACCAGTTGGAACATGGCGCGTGTACGTGGCGGTGGGTGCGGCCCTCATACTGCTCCTCATGATGGTTATTGCCAATTCCAGTGAGAGTTATGACACTTTTACAGGTCTCTGCATAAGGTCTTCCGGTTCATTCTCCCTCCTGACGGACGGAAATCGGACCCTGGCGGTTTACACCCATCTGTCACCTGGAACGGTCTACCGTGTGGAGGGTGTGATGCGAAGGTCCAAATCCGGCTGGGCCATGAACCCGGTCAAAGTCGTCAGAACCTCTCCCATCTTTCCCCTTGAAAATATCAGGGCCGCGTACTGGCCTTCAAGGGGCTGTTATCTTCTGACACCTGAGAAAATTCGACTTGGGTGGTGTCTCCATGCGGAGAAAGGGGAGATCCTGCAGCTCAGGGGGCTCCTGTATGGAAACCGCTTTTACGTTGTAGGGTTCACGTCCGAAGGATTTCCCCAGAGGCCCAGAGACGGAATGCCCTGGATGGTTGATGGGGTGGTTCTTTCCTCCGGGAGGAGGACGGTCCTCTGGAATGGGAGTGAAGAGATCGTACTGTACCTCCCCTACGGTACCCGTTTAACTCCGGGAACGCGCGTCAGGGTTGTGGGGATCACTAGGTTCTACTCCAGACTCTCCCTTCTGGTCGACTCAAAACACGATGTTGAAGTTACGGGGAGGTCCCGGGAGGTCCCCATGAGTACGGCGGAGGTTGGTGACATCGCCACGGGTACGTGCACGGTGACGTCGGCTGGCAGGGCGCTGGGTCTGAACTGCACTTCCCTACCCCTCTACGGGTTCAGTGCGAAATCTGGGGACGTTGTGAAGATAGAGGCTCTAAAACGCCGCTCTTCTCTGCTGTGCATTAACTGTCGCTTGGTTAGGAGCAGGGAGACCCTACCAAACGGTATATGCGATTTTGAGCCGGGGGACTTTGCAAAAATACAGGGTAGAATAAATTGGGTGAGGGTCTACAGAAACGGCTTTGGACTGGCCAACGTCACCAAAGGCAACTGCTGGGTGCTGCTCAAGTTGCGAAAGTCCCTGGGTGCTCACCTCTCAGCCAACGAAACCCTTACGGCATACGGAACGTTCACCACTTACAGGGGACTTAGGGCCTTTGAGGTTCAGTCGGGGGATGATCTGTGCTCTGGGAACTGCTGATGGGAATTCTTGCGGGAACCCTCAGCGGCATTACCCCAGGAATCCACGTTAACACCCTAGCCGCGTTCCTCTCCACCATGAACGTTTCGAACGATCTTCTTCTGTTTTCGATGGGGCTCGTTCACACGTTCCTGGATGCGGTACCGTCGGTTTTCCTTGGAGTTCCCGATGAGGGTACGGCCCTCGGTGTTCTCCCAGCTCACAGGCTCGTTTTAAGGGGAAGGGCCATGGAGGTTATCAGAATGTCTCTGTGGGCAAGTTCCTTGGCTCTGGTCTTTTCTCTGCCCCTCCTTCCAGTTTATCTCCCCCTAGCACACATCTACACCCCGGAGCTGGGGCGGCTGTTGGTGGTTCTACTTGCATTCGTGCTGGTGCTGACAGAGAAGGGTGTTAAAAGGCTCTATGCTGTCTTTGTCTTTCTGCTATCGGGTCTGCTTGGAATCCTGACCTTCAGGTTACCCCTGAGTCAGCCCTACTATCACCTCTTCACAGGTCTCTTCGGCGTTCCCGTGCTGATTGGAGCCTTGAACTCAAGGGGCCCACTCACCAACGATGAAGACTCTTCGATCAGGATGGGACACACGAGGTTTCTGGGCCTCTCCCTTGTGGGGACCGCGCTTGGGATGATGGCCTCGCTGATCCCTGCTTTTACGGCGTCCCAGGCGGCGCTCATCGGTTCGCTCATGTCGCGGGACGAGCGATCCTTCCTTACCATAGTCTTCTCGGTCAACACCTCAAACTTCTTGTTCTCCTTCGTAAACTTCGTGGAAACTGGAAGGGTTAGAAACGGCATCGTGGCCCTGATGGGCCCGCTCGGTGTTGGGTCCCTTAAACTATACTTACTGGCAGCCCTGTTCATTGCGATGGTGGTCCTCCTGTACGGCGAACCCCTTGCATCCGAGATCTTAAAGCTGATAAGCAGGCTTCCCTACCGATGGATGAACCGATCCATCCTGCTGTTCCTTATCGTGCTGTCCTTCCTGTTTGACGGCCCCTCTGGAATCATGGTGCTGGTGGGGGCGTCGCTCGTGGGTCTCCTGGCCGTAAGTCTCGGTGTCAAACGAACGAACTGCATGGGAGTTCTAATGCTTTCGGTGATCCTCATCAGCTGAAACAAGAATAAGGGGGATAGATCAGGGGCTTTTCTCCTTTATAATCCTCTGAAACTCCGGGTAGTCCGTGACGATCCTCTTCCCGTCAAGGGTCTCAAAGTACGCCTTCTTCACCCTGATCCTTTTTGCGTCTGTGTACTTCATCTCGGGCGGGTCGTAAGATCCGGGTTCCACAACTTCATCTTCTATTACGTAGGTTTCGAGGTCTGGCTGACCCAAGTATTTCCAGACCTCGTAGAATACCTCCGGATTCAGGTGAATCTCCCCTTCAATCTCTGTCCAATCTGCCCCGATGTCTTCCAGAAACTCTTTCACCACCTCAAAGTGCATAGAACCACCCGCAATACTTTACGACTTCGAGGGTTATATACCTATCGCACCTGACGGCCAACCTTTTAAACCCCTTTTTCCTAACCGCCCCGGTGGTGAGGATGGCCGAGGTAACTGTTGACGCCCAGGCCGCGAGGGCGATAGGCAAGGGCGCGATGATAGTGTTCAGAAAGGGTGTTGTGAGAGTTGAGGGTGATGTAAAACCAGGCGATGTGGTTGAGGTCTACACCAGGGGTGGCAAGTTCCTCGGAAAGGGCTTCGTCAACCCGAACTCCAACATCATGATAAGGTTGGTAACTACGAACCGGGACACCGTGGTGAACAGAGGACTCTTCCGCGAGAGAATCAGGAGGGCCAACGAGTACAGGAAGAAGGTCCTCGGATACAATAAAGCCTACAGAATGGTCTACGGTGAAGCTGATTATCTGCCGGGCTTGATCGTCGACCGCTTCAATGAGATAGCCTCCCTTCAAATCTCAAGCGTAGGGATGGAGAAGTTCAAGCTCGACCTTGCGGAGGCAATAATGGAGGTCGAGCCGGAAATCGAGACGGTCTTCGAGAAAAACACCGGGCGCTCAAGGAGGAGGGAGGGTTTGCCCGAGATAGAGCGCGTTCTCCTCGGCAAGGAGAAGTACAGGACGATAATCAAGGAAGGAAAGGCGAGGTTCATCGTTGATATGCGCGGCCAGAAGACCGGCTTCTTCCTCGACCAGAGGGAGAACAGGATAGCTCTTGAGAAGTACGTCAGGCCCGGGATGAGGGTTCTCGATGTCTTCACCTACACCGGTGGATTTGCGATACACGCCGCCGTCGCTGGCGCCGACGAGGTTGTCTCCGTCGATAAGTCCCCCTGGGCAATCAATATGGTGAAGGAGAACGCCAGGCTCAACGGCGTTGAAGAGAGGATGAAGTACGTCGTTGGCTCGGCCTTCCCTGTGATGGAGGAGATGATAAAGAGGGGCGAGAAGTTCGACGTTGTAATCCTCGACCCGCCGGCCTTCGTTCAGCACGAGAAGGACCTGAAAAGGGGTCTTAGGGCGTATTTCAACGTGAACTACGCGGGTTTACAGCTGGTGAAGGAGGGGGGAATACTCGTCACGGCATCGTGCTCCCAGCACGTTGACATGGGGGCCTTCAAGGACATGGTGATAGCGGCCGCGGCAAAGGCGGGCAAGTTCCTCAGGCTCCTTGAGCCCTACAGGACGCAGGCCCCGGACCACCCGATACTGATGGCTTCGAAGGACACGGAGTACCTCAAGGCGCTCTTCCTCTATGTTGAGGATATGAAATGAGTTTGAGGGACGATGAGGAGAAAGCACCTCCACTGAACCCGGCAAGATGATGAGAAAACGGGTCCGAGTCCCTACACATCCAGTATCAAACTGTGCCTCCATCGTGTTCCAGCTTTAAAGCGGATGTCCCTCACGGAGTAGCCCAGCTCTTCTCCCTTTTCCGTTATGGCATCTATCAAAGGCTTTTTGTCCGGAAGAAAGAGGGCTGCCTTTCCCCGGGGCTTCAGGTATTCCAGAGCCTCCTCGATGAGCCTCACCGAGAAGGCCTCTCCGTGCTCGCCTCCTCCAACGCCTTCCATCTCAGTCAGAACTCCCTTCGTCGGCCTCCCGTAATATGGCGGGGCGGAAAAGATGACGTCGAACCTCTCCCCCTCTGGGATAACGCCATGGATTATCCCTCCATTGCTCTTTATCAGCTTAACCTTCGCCCTGTTTCTCTCTATGTTGCCCTTTGCGTACTCGAAGAACTCCTCGTCAAGCTCCGTCGCTATAACGTCGCAGTTGAAGAGCCTCTCTGCCATTAGCGCCATCATGGCGGTGTGCCCGGTTCCGATCTCAAGAACCCCCTCGCCGCCGCGGAGGAAGGTTTTCAGAAAGATGTATCGCGAGACGGGGGTTGTCACGAGCCCGCGCGGGTGGTAATCTATATCGAGGCCAAAGATGGCCTTCGCTACCGCCCTGTTGTAGAGTATTCTGGCGTTTCTGTTCGAGAAGTCAAGCCTTCCCCTCTCGTCGAGGTATTTCTCCAGCTCCGGCAAGAGCTCAACCGCTTCCCTCACCGGCAGTCCGAGTTTCCCGTCCTTCCATGTGGGCATGAAAAGAGTTGGGATGGGGGCTTAAAAGCTCAACCCTTTTGATTTTCGAGCCGTCCGATGAAGAGTATTAGCCCCGTCTTCCTGTCGATGATGAAGAACACAAAGGGGTGATCTGCCTTGAAGACCTTGTACTCCGGATTTTGTTCTTGGTGCGGCCGCTGCAGTCATAACAACCGCCGTTGCAGCGGCCGCTTCCGTGCCGTTCTCTGCGACGCATGCCTTCTTCATGCCCATACCCATCAGGATGCCTTTGAGGAGGTACCTCCTCTCAAACCTGAACTTCAGAAGGGTGAGCTTTACGCTCTCTTCTTTCATGCCCTTGACTACATCATCCACGAACCTGGGGGTGGGTTTTTCTTCGATTTCATTTAATCTGCCCCTTTCCGGGAGGATAATCACCATATTCAGCTTCCCGTCTTCGTAGGGAATCTCAATAGCCTGGAAGTGTTCCCCCTCTATGTACCTGAAGCGCCCCTTCTGGTGCATCATCGGGGTGGTAACCGTTCCGTTGGGGGTGTAGAAGGTCCCGTTCTTTGTGTTTTGCGGCTCGAACCTCCTCGACCAGTTGGCTTTGAAGTAACTCGCGTTGGTTATAACGAGCCTTGTGAGGTGGCTTAGACCTGAGACAGGTTCTCTGATCTTTTCAGCGGTCTGCTCCTCAACCCACCGGTTTATCCGGTTCTCAGCGCCCCTTGGGTTGTTTTTGAAGTCTACCTCCGCCAACGCGCTCATGTAGAATCTCTTCAGGATGGAGATGTAAGCCTCTTTCCGGATGCGACGACTATGAAGATGACCAGGATCGCCAGTACGTAGCTCATTCGGTTC
>Ga0256840_1001546_pt1 | contig 21415 bp, 16 predicted proteins | sample 355202metaG_FD_185969 | JGI IMG/M metagenome (GOLD analysis project Ga0256840, IMG submission 185969) | Hydrothermal vent microbial communities from Mid Atlantic Ridge, Atlantic Ocean - 355-202 | ecosystem: Environmental > Aquatic > Marine > Hydrothermal vents | place: Atlantic Ocean: Mid...
AAGAATTATTCCCGGAGAAAACACGTCTGCGGTTCAGGGAAACTTATTCGGAATACCGGAACAAAAAAAAACGGTCTCTGAGCAAAATAATGACTTTAACAACATCGAAAATATTGAGCATAATTATGTAAAAATTGATACCGAAGAAGATTTAGCTCGACTTATTTCTAACCTTGAAAGGCAAAAAGAATTTTGTTTTGATACGGAAACAACCGGAACCGACCCGCATATTGCCGAAATTATCGGAATTTCCTTTTCTTACAGAAAATATGAAGCTTTTTATGTTCCGCTTTCATCCGAAAACAAAAAAGATATTCTGAAAAGATTAAAACCGGTTTTGGAAAATCCGGATATACAAAAAACAGGACAAAATTTAAAATACGATATCATTGTTTTGTCAAACAGCGGGGTAAATGTTCGAGGAAGTATTTTTGATACAATGATTGCACATTATTTACTGCACCCGACGGGCAGGCATAATATGAACGCAATGGCAGAGATTTACCTGAATTACAGTCCGGTTTCTATTGAAACGCTGATAGGAAAGAAAGGAAAAAATCAGCTTTCAATGCTTGATGCAGATGCAGAAAAGGTTGCAGATTATGCTGCCGAAGATGCTGATATAACGCTGCAGCTTAAAAACATTCTGCAGGAAAAAATAAGAAAAGACAAAGAGACTCAGAAACTGGCAAAGGATATTGAATTTCCCCTTGTCTATGTTTTGGCGGATATGGAAAAAACCGGAGTTAAAATAAATAAGCAACATCTTAACAATTACGAAAAAGAACTTCTTGCTAAAATCTCGGAATGTGAAAAAAAAATTTACAAAACAGCCGGTCAGGAATTCAATATTTCATCTCCGAAGCAACTCGGAATAATTTTATTTGAAAAGTTAAAAATTACCGAAAAGCCTAAACTTACAAAAACCAAGCAATACGCAACGAACGAAACAGAGCTTCAGAAGCTGAAAAACAAACACGATATAGTAAATCTTATTTTAGATTATCGCGGATACTCAAAGCTGCTCTCCACTTATGCAAAAGCACTTCCTTTACTTATCAACCCTAAGACGGGAAAAATTCACACATCATACAATCAAGCCGTAACATCAACCGGAAGGTTAAGTTCGACAAATCCTAATTTGCAAAATATTCCCATAAGAACGGAAGACGGCAGAAAAATAAGAGAAGCATTTATTCCCTCAGATGAAAATCATGTATTTTTGTCGGCAGACTACTCGCAAATAGAATTGCGACTTATGGCACATTTGAGCCGAGACAAAAATATGCTTGAAGCATTTTTGAATAAGGAAGATATACATTCTGCAACTGCCGCAAAAATTTTTAACGTTCCGATAAGCGATGTAACAAAAGATATGAGAACTAAGGCAAAGTCGGCAAATTTCGGAATAATTTACGGTATTTCAGCTTTCGGATTAGCTCAGAACCTTGAAATATCACGAAAAGAGGCAAAAGAGTTAATCGACGGCTATTTTGCAACATATCCGGAAGTAAAAGCATATATGGAAAAAAGTATAGACCTCGGGAGAAAGCAAGAATATGTTAAAACTATTTTCGGAAGAAAAAGGCAGCTTCCCAACATTAACTCAAGAAACTCTCTTTTGCGAAGCAATGACGAAAGAAATGCAATAAACGCACCTATTCAGGGCAGTGCAGCAGATATTATAAAAATTGCCATGATACGCTGCTTTGAAAAAATAAATAATGCCGGTCTTAAAGCAAAAATGATTTTACAGGTTCACGATGAATTGGTTTTTGATGTTCCGAAAGCCGAAATTGAAGAGGTGAAACAAATAGTAAAAACCGAAATGGAAAATGCCGCCGACCTGTCGGTGCCGCTTATTGTCGAAACCGGTGTCGGAAACAACTGGCTTGAAGCTCACTGAAAATGGAAAAATTTACGGGAATAATACTTGCCGGGGGAAAAAGCAGCAGGATGCAGCAGGATAAGGCATTATTAAAATTCCGGGAGAAGTTTTTTTTTGAAATTCTGTACGACAGGCTTAAAGATTTTTGCACAAAAGTTATTATCAGCACAAATAATCCTGAGGTTAAAATAAATGCCGTAAATTGTGTTTCGGTTCCGGACATAATAAAAAATGCCGGACCGGGCGGCGGTATTTATTCTGCCCTGGATGCTTCGGAAACAGAAAAAAATCTGATTGTAAGTGTTGACACTCCTTTTGTTCCGAAAGAGCTTTTTGACTTTTTAATTAAGGCAAACAGGCAAGATTTTGTTGTTACCGTTATTTCCGAAGGAGAAACTCTTCACCCTCTTATCGGTATTTATTCAAAGAAATTTACGGATATTTTATTTTCGGAATTAAATTCGGGAAACAAAAAAATAAGGGATATTATACGAAAAGTACCGTATAATATTGCAGACATAAAAAAAGAGTCTTTTTATAACGGTCTTATTCTTAAGAATATAAATACGCAGGCAGAATATAATGCAATTTTGAAGCTTTAAAAGAGTAAGACCCGAAATCAAAACGGGTCTTATTACTCAAAATCAAACGTACAAGGAAAAACTTTATTTTTAATCTTCGTATTCTATAAATTCAAAATTAAGTTCTACTATTTCATCAAACTCTTCTCCGGCTTCTATCATATCTTCATCATCTTCAAAAGAATACCACTTTATTGTAACGGGTGTTCCGCTTTCGTTAATATCTTCCAGCTTAAAAAAAGTATCTAATAACAATTTTGCGGAAGCCGTATTAAAATATTCCATTTTTACTTCAAAAACAATCGGTTCTTGAGGTCCTGAATTTTTATAATCATCCAACCACTTAATAAGCTGCTGATAAAACTTATCCGCATCTGCAGGAAAAGATCTGCCGGTTATCATAAATTTGTTATTTTCAAGGTCAAAAATAACACCGGGAGTATCTTGTGCTCCTTTTAATTCTATTTTTTCAGGAAACATAATTGATAGTTTTCATACAAAAATAGTAAAACTTTTTATAAAAAAACAAATATTATTCCGGAAAGTAAAATTTCAGTTACAATTATAAAACTATTCGTTAATTCCGGACAATATTTTTTGATATTTTTCTTTGTTTCTTAAGATTTCTTTTGCCGTTTTTATTAATTTGTCGTTAACGGTTTCTCGTTTTAAAACTCCTGCTTCGTAATAGTATCTTTTAATAATTTCTCTTTCAAGAATAGGGATAATTTCTTTTTTAAATTGCAGCAGGGCTTCTTCTTTATTTATAGCTAAATTTTTTTGCAGGTCGGTAATTTTATCTGTTACGTTTTTATCATAATGCTCTTTTTCTGCAACTTCCGCCAGTTTTTTTGCAATTTTACCGGCTTCTGACTGAAATTCGGTTTTTGATTTTAATACAAAAGTTATAAAATTTTGATAATCCGAATTACTGAGGCTGAAATTTTCCGGCTTGGAAATAGTTTTATTTTTAAAATAATACTCAGTACAGAAATCAAATATCTCGTAATTATTTATCAGGTCTTTTGTAAATTTATTTAAAGAATCGGGTTTTACGATTATATCCGGTTTAACGCCCCCGCCGTCAAACACCTTTCTTCCGTTTTTTGTTTTAAATTCAGAAATAAGAGAATCCGGTACTTTACCTACGCTGCCGTCAGGGTTTCTGTGTGAATAATCAACTATCTGGATACACCGCCCGCTCGGGATGTAATATTTTGCCGTTGTGATTTTTATTCGTGTATTATATTCTACTTTTCTGGTAATCTGAACAAGTCCTTTTCCGAATGAACGTTGTCCGATAATTACGGCTCTGTCTAAGTCCTGTAATGCTCCGGCAACAATTTCGGATGCGGATGCAGAACGGTTATTAATTAAGACCGTAACCGGCAAATCAGGAAAATCCGGTTCTTTTTGGGCAATATAATCGTAATTCCAAGATTTTACTTTTCCTTTAGTTGAAACAATTTTGCTGCCTTTAGGAACAAAAAGGTTTACAATTTCAACAGCTTCATTAAGCAAACCGCCGGGGTTTCCCCGCAAGTCAATAATAAGTCCTGACAGCTTTTGTTTTTCATCGAGCATGATTAACTTTCGCTTAAAGTCACTTGCCGCAGACCTCCTGAATTCGTTTAATTTTATATAAGCTGTATTTCCAGAAAGGATATCGGCATAAGAGATTGCCTGAGAAATAATCTTTTTTCTGACAATGGTTTTTTTAAAGACATTACTTTGCCCGTATCTTTTTATTTGTAAAGTAACTGTGCTGCCGGGTTCTCCTTTAAGGTTTTTAATTATTTCCGAAATGTTTTCTTTCGTAACGTTAATGTTGTTTATTGCGATTATTTCATCTCCTGTTTTTAATCCTGAACTGTCGGCAGGATACCCTTTGCGAATATCACTTATAAGCAAAGAATTTTCAGTTTTTATAATTGCTGCTCCGACTCCTCCGTAAGCACCTGTAGTCATAAGCGTAAAATCTTCTATTTCATTTTCGGAATAGAAAACCGTGTAAGGGTCAAGCTTTTTTAAAAACTCTTTTGTTGCTTCTCCTATAAGTTTCGGAATATCAACATCATCGACATAATACAGCCTTACTTCTCTTACAACATCATGAAAAAGATCAAGACTTTTTGCAATTTCAAAATCATCTCCGTCGTCATAAATTTTAAATGCGGATAAGCCGGTAATAAGGAGAATTAATAATCCTGATAAAATAAATTTTTTATTATTTTTCATAATTTGCAAACTATTTAAAGGCGGGTATTCCGGTAATATCATTACCGGTTATTAAAAGGTGTATATCATGAGTTCCCTCGTAAGTAATAACTGACTCAAGGTTCATCATATGACGCATAATCGGGAAATCGCCGGATATTCCCATAGCACCCAGAATTTGCCTGCTTTCTCTTGCTGCTTTCAGGGCTGTATTGACATTATTTCTTTTTATCATTGATATTTGTGCCGGTGTTGCTTTATTTTCATTTTTCAACTGCCCGATTCTTAATGCCATAAGTTGAGCTGCGGTTAAATCGGTAAGCATTTCGGCAAGTTTTTTTTGTATAAGCTGAAAGGATGCAATCGGCTTATTAAACTGCTGTCGTTCCGAAGAATATTTCAGGGCTGTATTAAAACAGTCAAAGCCGGCACCCAAAACTCCCCATGCAATTCCGTATCTGGCAGAATTTAAGCACATCATAGGTCCTTTTAGTCCGGAAATGTTCGGTAACAGATTTTCTTTCGGAACTTTAACATTGTCAAATACCAATTCTCCGGTTACGGATGCTCTCAAAGACCATTTTTTCAGAGTTTCAGGTCTTGAAAATCCCTCAAAATCTTTTTCAACAATCAGTGCTTTTATCCTGTTTTCTTTATCTTTTGCCCATACTACGGCAATGTCGCAAACAGGAGCATTTGTAATCCACATTTTAGCACCGTTGAGCAAATAACAGTCTCCTTTATCAGTAAATCTTGTTTCCATGCTTCCGGGGTCTGAGCCGTGATTAGGTTCTGTAAGCCCGAAAGCTCCGATATATTCTCCCGATGCTAATTTAGGAAGGTATTTTTTTCGTTGTTCTTCGGTTCCGAATTCAAAAATAGGGTACATAACCAAAGATGTCTGAACGGAGGCTGTTGAACGAATTGAAGAGTCTCCTCTTTCAAGTTCCTGCATTATAAGACCGTATGTTATTTGGTCAAAACCCGAGCCTCCGTATCTTTCGGGAATAAAAGAACCCAAAACTCCGAGTTCTCCCATTTCTTTTATTAAATAAATCGGTGATTCGTGCTTATGGTTTGCATCGTCAATAATCGGCAGTACATTTTTATCGACCCAGGCTTTTACCGAGTCTCTTATAAGTTTTTGCTCTGTTGTCAGTAACTCATCAATTTTAAAATAGTCTGTTATCATTTTTAAAAGCTAATGTTATCATACAAAGAAAAAAAAAATGTGTAATTTTACAGTCTTAAAAGCAGATAAAATTTACGATAAAATGGATTTTTTTTCAAGTGAGGGGGTTTTCGTATTATATTTGGTCTGTTTATCATTAATAGCTTACGTAAAAAATACAAATTCCGGTTATATTAAGAATATTTTATTTGCTTCCGTTAATTTTAATACGGCAAATCTTATTCTTAAATCAGGTATAAACAAAAAGAATATAACGAATATTTTTTTGTCTTTAAATTTCTATTTTTCTTTTTCGATATTTATTACGTTTGTGTCAATTTATTTTTTTAAAATTTCGGATTTAAGGAATATATATTTCATTCCTGTTGCTGCGGGAATTTCTGCTTTTATAATTATTTACCTTAATGCCGGAATAAATGTATTATCTGCTTACATTTTTAACATTCAGAGTACAGCAAAAAAAACTAACTATAATAATAAAATATATTATCGTTCTGCCGGAATTATACTTCTTGTAATTAATATTTTTATTTCTTTTACACCGATTGAAAGAATTGCGATATACTCCGGTATATTTTTTCTCGGGCTTCTATATTTATTCAGATTTTTTCGCCTCTTAAAAATAAATTTTTCAGAACACAGATATTATTTCTACTTGTTTTTATACCTTTGCACCGTTGAAATTATACCGGCTTTGTATATTTTAAAAATTTTAGCCCTTAACATTAACGCAACTAACTGATTACTAAACAGAAATTAAATTCTTAAGTTTTGAAAATAAAAAATATTTTAATTTCACAACCGGCACCGCAAAATGAAAAATCTCCGTATTTTGACTTGGAAAGAAAATACGGTGTTAAAGTAGATTTCAGACCTTTTATTGAAGTAAAAGGTTATGATATCAGAGAGTTCAGAAAACAAAAAGTTAATATATTAGAGCACTCTGCCGTAATTATGACAAGCAAAACTGCTGTTGATAATTATTTTAGAATTGCGGAAGATATGAGATTAACGATTCCGATTACAATGAAGTTTTTTTGCGTGACGGAGTCTATCGCTTACTATCTTCAGAAATATATTACTTACAGAAAACGAAAAATATTTTTTGCTCATAAAACTTTTGATGAGTTGCTCGAAATAATGTCAAAACACAGGAAAGAAAAATTTCTTCTTCCTGTTGCAAAAATTCATAAGGCTACAATTTCCAAAAAACTTAAAACTGCCGGGTTCAGCTTTTCAAAAGCTGTTATGTATGAAACCGTGAGTGCGGATTTGTCGGATTTGTCGGATATACACTATGACGTGATTGTTTTTTTCAGTCCGATAGGAATAAAGTCGTTATTTGATAATTTTCCGGATTTTGAACAAAACGGACGAATTATTGCCGCTCTGGGAAAATCTACTGCTATTGCGGTAAAAAAAGCAGGACTCAGGCTTGACATAAATGCTCCGACAAAAGAGTATCCTTCTATGACAATGGCAATTGAAAAGTTTATATTAGAAAATAATAAATGACACCCGGAAAAAAATCATTTTCAAAAGAGGAGCGTCTTAAAAGCAGAAAAGAAATATCCCGGATTTTTAAAAACGGGATATTTCTTTATTCGGACAGCTTGTCTTTGGGATATACATATTCCGAAAAGAACAAGTTTGCCGTAAGTGTTCCTAAAAGATTGTTTAAGTCGGCAGTTGTCAGGAATAAAATAAAAAGGAGGATAAGGGAGAGCTATCGTTTAAATAAAAACATTCTTCATAATTATTCAACAAAGTTCGGTCAACATTTTAATGTTTTGATAATTTACAGACATAATACTCCTTTACCTTATCAAGCGATAAGGGAAGAGCTTGTTTTTTTATTGGAAAAACTTATTGAAACAAATAAAAAAAGACCGGAATTTCTTTAATATACAAAACTTATTCTGAAAACAGGGTTTGAATAAGGCGTTTTTTCATCTTGCAAAACATTATAGAGTAATGTAGTAATAATTGCAAAACGTTCTCCTGCTTTTTGGTACCAGCCGACACCCAAAGGCGTCCCTTGAATAAAGACTCTTTCTCCCGTATATTGCCCTGTATAAATGTCATAATCGGAAATATTCAACATTTCATATTCTCCCGTAAGGAACATATTCGGCGTAACATAAAACCGAGAAAACAGTTTTCCGCCGTAAATATGGTCAGAAAACCCGTAAAAATTATTGTTTTTAACATATGAATAATACAAACCTACCCCTGCGTCTGTTTTTTCGTTAATTCTGTATCCTATTTCAGGTGTAAATTTTATAACCGTAAGTGTCCCGAACTGCAAGCCGAAACCTCCTCCGAAAAATATTTTCTCACTTAGTCCTCCGGGTTGTTTAATGTCTTGATATGTGTACGGGTCATATTCCTGAGCAAAAGAGAACAGGTAAAAAAAGACTGATAAAAAAAGCATTGATGTTTTTTTCATATTATTAACTGTTTTATAAGAAAGATGTCTTATTAATTAAAACTCTAAATGCCTCTTCTTTTTACTTTCGTATATATCATCAACCGTAACCAAGATACCTGTTTCTTCTACGTTGCCAAAGTGTGTATTGATTGATGTTCCGAAACATTTCATTGTTCCGGATAAGCTCATATAAGAATTAATTAAAGGCGGAATATTTTCTCCTCTTGCCCGAACTTCTTTAGACAGTATTTTTTTATTCTCATCAAAGTCTTGTCCTTCAAAATATTTAGCCAACTCTTTTTCAGGATGATGATACCCTAAAGGATTAATCGGATATACCAAGCGTTCTTCATCTTTAAAATGGTAGTTCATAAAGTACAGTATCAAATCTCTGGAAAATTTATCAAAATGAGTGTACATCGTAACTTTTCCGAAAAAATACTTTACGTTAGGATTGTATTTTACTAAAGCTCCCAGCCCGTCCCACAAATTATCAAGGGCAAATAATGTTTTTCTTCCTGCATTTTTAGACTGCATTTCCGGGCGAACAAATGAACGCCCCAGCTCTATGGTATAAGGCAGATATTCTTTTATAAATTTGTCTGAAAATTTTAACAGCCCCTGTGTTGCCAATTTTAGTCCCGAATGGTGCTCCGTAGGAATTTTACTGAGGTTTATAAATCGGTAACCTCCTAATATTTCCTGCTCTTCTTTATTCCATACAATTAATTGTCGATAAGGAATTTCTGCCGTATCGTACTGATCTATATCTGCTTCTTTTCCTGTTCCTCCGCCGGCATTTCTGAAAGTTATTTCACGAAGTCTTCCTATTTCTTTCATCAAATTCGGCGAATCGTGTGCAGTGCAAACATAAATAGCATTATTACCGTAATTGGTATAACGCATAAACTTATCTTCGGTTAGTTCTGATAATAAAAGTTCTTTATCTACCGGAGGTATAATATCTTTCATATTACATTAAACTGTGTTCGTTATGCAAAGTTAAATAAAAATATATTTATATATTATTTTTGTTCTTTGTAAAAATATTTTTTACGGTTGAAATTCAGCATTTATATTTTCGGAAACTTTATACACATGGTCTTTAATTTTTTGTGCCCACTCTTTCTCTTCAAAATCAGAGTTAAAAATCGTGTAAGAAATCGGTTTGCCTATTTTTATCTGATAAACAGTGTTTCGTTGTTTTGTAAGCTCTTGCGGCAGCAGGAATAATTCTAAGTTGGGTTTTATTCCGAGTGTTTTTCTTATACGTGCAACGGTGTAAAATTTATTACTCAGTTTCCCTGAAATATAAACGGGAACAATATCTCTTTTGTGCTTAACAGCTTGAGTTATAAAGGCTTTCTTCCATTCAAGATCTCTTATCGCTCCTTTATGTCTTCGAGAAACCATTCCTGCGGGGAAAAAAATAACCGGGTCATCAGATTCAAAAGTGTTTTTAATTTCTGCCAAATGCTCTTTTCCTGTTTTGCCGTATTTATTTACACCCATAAAAAAATCATTCAGGTTTCTTATATTCAATAACAGATCATTTACTAAAGCCTTGGCTTTTCCGTATTGTTTATAACAAGTATCTATTATAAGCAACCCGTCAAAACTGCCGGCAGGATGGTTTGCCGCTATAATAATTCTGCTTGTTTCGGGAAAGTGTTCTAATCCTTCTGTTTCTGCACGAACATTAAAATATTCAAACGCTCTTCTCAGAAATTCAATTCCGTAATACTCATTATTCTGTTTAATAAATTGATTAAGTTCGTCCTGACGTATGACTTTCTTAACGTAATTCAAGACAAATTTCGGAAGACGCTTATAAACTTTAGGATTTTTCTTCCTGAAAACATTATGTATGTCTATTAAGGGGGTTTTATTACGTTCCATAAAAATCTCGACAATACTGTTATTGTGATAAAAAACTGCATTCAAAAAAGAGTTTGTTATACCCTCTTTACACCCGACGAAGGCATCCGGATATAAACAGACTCTGCGGGAATATTTGCGTAAAAATAGCGGATTTTTTTATTTCCCGAATTAATTTTATAAAGAATTTTGCTGATAACAAAAAACCCTGAGAGTTTTAAAAACCCTCAAGGTCTGCATTGACATTTAAAATTTTCGGTAATTTAAAACGGGTATTTATTTTCTTCAATAATTTTATCGGCAATTTTTCTTCTTGCCGCAATTACGTTTACGCCGTCAACTTTTGTAAAGCGTTTCATCCCCGTTAGCATTCCCATTTTTTCGTTTCCTTCTGCAAAGGAATTAATTGCATCATCGCCGAATTTTTTTATTGCGGCTGCGGCATCATAAATATATACGTCAAGCATTAATTTTTGCAGTTCAATTTTATCAGCTCCTTTCATATGTTCGAGTTTTTCTACTCTAAGCATAAAAGATTCTGCAGCATAAGTCAACATAAGCATATCGGCGGCAGCAAAAAGAAGTTCTTGTTCGTTTTGCAGCTTATCCTGATATTTTTGAGCCGCAGCGCCTGCAACCATTAAAATTGCTTTTTTGAAATTTTTTACAGCTTTCTTTTTAAGCTCAAAATAGTCCTGAGTGGTATCTCCGAAATCAGGTATTCCCATCAACTCTTCACCAACGGCTTTTGCAGGACCCAAAACATCAAGTTCGCCTTTGAAAGCTCGTTTTAAAAGTTCGCCTACCATAACCATCCTGTTAATTTCATTCGTTCCTTCAAAGATACGGTTTATACGAGAGTCTCTGTAAGCACGCTCAACGGGAGTTTCTGCCGAATACCCCATACCGCCGTATATCTGAACACCTTCATCTACTATATAGTCTAAAATTTCAGAATCCAAAACTTTTGCAACGGAAGCCTCAATAGCAAATTGCCTTAAACCTTCAAGAGCAGCTTTTCCTTTGTCCATACCTTCGGCAATATAGCCCTCAATTGCATCGTCAATATTTTGGCTGACTCTGTATCCGAGAGATTCTCCGGCAAATGTTCTTATTGCCATTTCCGCAAGTTTATGTTTTATTGCTCCGAACTGTGCAATAGGAGTTTTAAATTGTTTTCTTTCGTTAGCATACTGAACGGCATAGCTTATTATTCCTTTTGCTGCACCTATTGTTGCGACTCCGAGTTTTAATCTTCCGAGGTTCAGTATATTAAGAGCAATTTTAAATCCGTCATTTCTTTCTCCGAGAAGATTTTCGACCGGAACTTTTACATTGTTATAATAAATCTGCACGGTTGAAGACCCTTTAATTCCCATTTTTTCTTCTTCTGCGCCTATTGTAATACCGTCCCAAGATGCTTCAACAATAAATGCAGACAGGTTTTTATCATCTTCTATTTTGGCATAAACAATATGGACATCGGCAATACCGCCGTTTGTAATCCACATTTTTACACCGTTCAGAATATAGTATTTTCCGTCATCGCTTAATACGGCTTTAGATTTTCCGCTGTTAGCATCTGACCCTGCTTCAGGTTCTGTCAGTGCATAAGCTCCTATCCATTCGCCTGAAGCAAGTTTCGGCAAATATTTTTTCTTTTGTTCTTCCGTTCCGTAATATAGAATAGGCAGTGTTCCGATACCTGTATGAGCAGAAAAGGCTACGGAATACGAGAAAGATTTTCCTATTTCTTCGACAACCCGCATTGATGTTACGGTATTTTGCCCGAAGCCTCCGTATTCTTCCGGAACCGAAACTCCGAGAAGTCCGAGTTCTCCGGCATCTTTAACAAGTTTAGAAAGAAGATCTCTGTCGTGTTTATCCAAATCATCTATTTTAGGCAAAACTTGAGTTTCAACAAAATCGGAAGTTGTTTGAGCCATCATATTTTGCTCTTCGTTAAATTCTTCCGGAATAAAAACATCTTCATATGATGTTTCTTTTATTAAAAATTCGCCCCCTTTTATTGTTTTTTTATTTTCCATTTTTTAAGATTTTAGCAGTGAATAATGTCATGTAGTGTGTTTTATGTGTTATTTGTTTTTTAATTTATGCACAAGACACACAGTTGTTTTTATAATAATTCAAATATTCCTGCACCTCCTTGTCCGGTGCCTATACACATTGTTACCATTCCGTATTTTTGCTTTCTGAGTTTCATTTCATTAAGCAACTGAACCGTAAGTTTAGTTCCCGTGCATCCTAAAGGATGTCCGAGAGCAATTGCCCCTCCGTTTACATTTACGATTTCAGGGTTCAGGTTCAGTTCTTTCATTACGGCTACGGATTGAGAAGCAAAAGCTTCATTTAATTCTATCTGTTCAATATCATTAAGGTTCATACCGGCATGTTTAAGAACTTTGGGAATTGCTGCAACCGGACCTATTCCCATTTTATAAGGCTCTACTCCTGCAACCTGATAATCAACAAGTCGTGCAAAAGGTGTTAAGTTATATTGCTTCAGTATTTTTTCTGATACAACAAGCATAAATGCAGCTCCGTCAGACATTTGAGATGAGTTACCTGCAGTTACACTTCCGTTTTGTGCAAAAACGGGTTTCAAGCGAGCCAAACCTTCAATTGTCGATTTTCTGGGTCCTTCATCCGTATCAACGGTATATTTTCTTTTTTTAGCTTTACCGTCTTCAAAATAAGTTTCCTCAACTTCAACAGGAGCAATTTGGTTTTTAAATTTATTCTCTGAAATTGCTTTAAGGGCTTTCTCGTGTGATTTTAAAGCAAACTCATCCTGTTCTTCACGAGTGATATTATATTCTTTTACAACGGCTTCGGCAGTTAATCCCATCCCGTGCCACCAGTCAGGATGTGTTTTGGCAACGGTAGGATTAGGAATACTTCGCCAACCGCCCATTGCTATAAGAGACATCGTTTCAGCTCCTCCGGCAATAATGATATCGGCTAATCCTGCACGTATTTTTGCTGTTGCAATTGCTATGGTTTCCAGTCCCGATGCACAATATCTGTTTACCGTCGACCCCGGAACCTCAATTGTGTCCAAACTCATCAAAGAGAGCAGTCTTCCCATATTTAATCCGCTTTCGGCTTCGGGAAATGCATTACCTACGACTATGTCGTCTATTCTGTTTTTTTCGATTTGCGGAAAATCGTTCATAAGGTGTCTTATAACGGCAACAGCTATATCGTCAGGTCTTGTAAACCTGAATTTTCCTTTCGGAGCTTTGCCTATTGCCGACCTGTATCCGCCTACTATATATGCTTCCATTTTTTTAGTTCTTTAGTGTTTAGTTAATTTCTGAGTATTTTACCTTTGGTAATTAAACTTTGCATTCTTTCGAGTGTTTTCTTTTGCATACAAAGCTCAATAAAAGCTTTGCGTTCAAGTTCCAATAAGTATTTTTCCGTCACTTCAGTCATTGCTTGTGAAATATCACCTCCGGAAATTACATATCCGAGTTTTTCGGCTATCAATTTATCGTGTTCAGACATATATCCGGCTTGTGTAAAAGAATCAGCTCCTACAAGCCAAAGACCGTGAACTTCTTTTCCGAGAACTTTTACGTTATTTCGCGGAGCAGGCTGAGAGTAACCTTTTTCAACCATCTGCAATGCAACTTTTTTGGCATAAGAAAGCTGGTCAACCGAACTTACAATAACCTCATCAATACCTTCGCGCAGGTAACCTAAATCGAATGCTTCATAAGCTGAGGTTGATACTTTTGCCTGTCCGATTGTAAGATAGCGGTTCAAAAATTGATTTGTGCGAATGTCACCGTCTTTCAACTCATCGCCCAAGCGTAAAGCAAACTCTTTTGTTCCGCCGCCGCCGGGAATTACACCGACACCAAACTCAACAAGTCCCATATAAGTTTCGGCATGAGCAATAACTTTGTCTGAGTGCATCGAAAGTTCGCAACCTCCGCCGAGTGCCATTCCGTGCGGACAAGCAATTACGGGAATTGAAGAATAACGCAGTCGCATCATAGTGTTTTGAAACATTTGTACGGCATAATTAAGCTCATCCCATTCTTGTTCCACTGCCATCATAAATATCATACCTACGTTTGCTCCGGCAGAAAAATGGTCGGCTTCATTGTGCACGATAACTGCTTTATAATCAGCCTCTGCCAAATCAACAGCTTTGTTTAAAGCCTGTAAAGTTCCTGCTCCGATAACGTTCATTTTTGAATGAAACTCTACATTAAGGACACCGTCGCCGATATCAAAAATTGTAGCTTCTTCGTTTTTGTATAAAACATTTGTTTCTCGCAAAATATCAAGCGAAATAATATCTTCACTGCCCGGAATTACTTTGTATGATTTTGTGGAGATGTCATAGTATAGTTTTCGTCCGCTTTCAATTTTATAAAATGATTTTGCACCGCTTTCGAGCATGTCGTAAACCCATTGTGCAGGTTTTCTGCCGGCTTCCTCCATTGCTTTAACGGTTTCTTCAACACCTACGGCATCCCAAGTTGCAAAAGGACCGAGTTTCCATCCGAAACCGGCATTCAGAGCATCGTCAACCTTGTAAAGTGCATCAGTAATTTCGGGAATACGGTTTGAAGAGTACCAAAATAAGGCGTAGAAGTTATCTCGCATAAATTCACCAACCTTATCTTTATCGGACATTAGTATTGCAATGCGTTTTCCGATATCATCAACTCCTTTTGTTTTTTCCAGAGCTTTAAATTTCGGTTTCGGATCAAGGGTATATTCCATTGTTTCAAAGTCGAGCGTCGGAAATGTTTTTTTTCCTTCGACCATCACTTTTGTTGAGAAACCTTTTTTTGTTTTTGACCCGAGCCAACCGTTTTCTAACATTTTTTGAATGTAATCCGGTACAGCAAAAAACTCGTTTCCTTCATCGTTTGTATTCTCTTTTATTCCGTTTGCAACATGCACAAGCGTGTCGAGTCCTACAACGTCGGCAGTTCTGAAGGTTGCCGATTTTGCGCGTCCGATAAGTGTTCCTGTAAGTTTATCGATTTCAGTAATGTTCAATCCGTATTTTTTAACATTATTGAAAAGGTACATTATTGAAAAGGTACCGATTCGATTTGCAATAAATGCCGGTGTATCTTTTGCATGAACGGTGGTTTTTCCGAGAAACCGTCGGGCATAATCGCCGAGAAATTCGATAACTTCAGGGTCGGTTTTTGAAGAAGGTATAATTTCAAACAGTTTTAAATATCGCGGCGGATTAAAAAAGTGTGTTCCGCAGAAGTGTTTTTGAAAATCTTCGCTTCGTCCTTCAAGCATTTTTTCGATTGAAATACCTGATGTGTTTGTTGTGATAAGTGTTCCTTTTTTTCGAAATTTTTCAACATTTGCAAACACTTGTTGCTTAATGTCGAGGCGTTCGATAACAACTTCTATAATCCAATCGCAAGTTGCAATGTCTTTAAGGTCATCATCGAAGTTGCCTGTTGTAATACGTTTTGCAAATTCTTGTTTGTAAATGGGAGACGGTTTTGACTTTAGTGCGGCTTTCAGGGCATCATTTACGATGCGGTTTCGCACAACTTTGTCTTGCAGTGTCAATCCTTTTGCTTTTTCAGCTTCTGTCAGTTCGCGAGGCACGATGTCAATAAGTAAAACTTCGAGACCGATATTCGCAAAGTGACAAGCTATTCCGGAACCCATTACTCCGGAGCCGAGAACTGCTACTTTTCTGATTCTTCTTGTCATGATTATGAAATATTAGTTATTATTTATTTAATTATTGTGTTTGTCTTCAGTATACCGATTTTACGGCACAACAGCAAAGTTTCGCATCTTAGGCTTTTACTGTTTTTCATTATTTGCCAATTCGTTTATTGTGTCTATCACCCTGTAGAAAATATCTATATCTTCTTTTGAAATTTTTTCGAGAATTTTTTTATTGAAATCAATCAGGATTTTTTTAACCAGTTTTCTTTTTTCAACACCTTTTTCGGTAAGGAAAATTTTCATAACACGTTTATCTTGTTCATCTACTTTTTTAAAAATAAACGCCTTATCTTCCATGTTTTTAATTACACGGCTTAAACTTGTTGCCTCCATACCGAGTCTTTGAGCTATGATTGTTGCCGGAGTTCCTTCTTTGTCGATATGAACCAGGATATATGCAACTGTTTGTGAAATTTCGTGTTTGGCAGCTAATCGGTTATACATTTTGGTTAAGGTATGCCAAGTTCCTTTTATGTGAAAGTCAACGGTATCTTTAAGGTTCATAGCAAAATTATTATGCGTGCATTGCAAATATACAAAATTTATTATGCATGTCAAGTATTTTTGTTAAAAACTTTATTGTTTTTTGGGGGGATTATAATATATCGAAAGATTTCGGAGAGGTGTAAAATATGAAGATTTATATTTGAAAACTTATGAAAACGGAGCAGAATTATACCGAGTGGAGGCATCAAAGTCTTTTATTATCTTACGTTCACAGAAGTCTTTTTTATAAAAAAGTTTCCTTGGCAACCCGGCGGAAACATAATTGTTTAATTTTCGGTTATTTTAAAAACGCAGGTTTGTTTGTCGGATTTTACTATTGATTTATAAAATTTTCGTAAATCGGAATATTTTTTTGCGGGGAAAGTCCCTTTATTCATTATAATTTTACGGATATAAATCAATTTATTGTTTTCAAGTTTTGTTTTTGAAACAAAAGTTCCGAATTCGGATTTTAGTGCAACGGAATCGGGAATATATTCGGGGATTAAATTTTCGGGGAGCGAATATATCAAAGTATCAATATCCGTATATGCAAATCGTAAATCAATATGTGATTTTCTCTTTTCAATTTTTTGGGGTATATATTTTTTTTGATTTAACAAATTCGGTTTTAAGAATATGCGTCCGGAACTTGCCGATGCATAATTTTTAACGGTAAATTTTAAATATTCATCTGCCGAAGGAATACTGTTTTTATGATTTTCATATTTAAAACTGTCTAATTTTAATTCCGGCAAAGCAATTCGTTCCTTAATTTTTTTAATTTTGTCAACATCAGGCAAATCCTGCATATCGGAAACATTATCATATTGAAGTCCGTTATAATTTGTATAAATCTCGGCGTTAATTTGTCCGTTGCACGAAAGTTTTATGTTTGCTTTACGTATTTGAGTATTAATATTTTTCGGATAAGACGTTGTATGCACTAATTTTCCGCCGTTTTCCGTTATTAAAAGTACGTTTCTGTCATCTGTAAAGTCGCTTAAATAACCGAAAGGTGTTTTTTGGCTTGTACATTCCAACCATATTGTATCTTTTTCAATCGGCAAACAAAGAATTACGTGATTAAATTGTAATGAAGGAAAATCTGTCATTACGGGTTTTGCAGAACCTCCGGCATTTACAATTGCATAATAAGATTTTATTCCGGCAGTTTTTAACAATGCTTGCGTATAATAGGACAGAGCTTTACAATCTCCGTAACCGTTTCTGTCAGTATAACTGGCTTCAAAAGGTTGCCAGCCGCCTATTCCCAGTTGGATACTGACATAGCGTGTTTTATTTTGCATATATTCATAGATTGCTTTTGCTTTTAATTTTTTATCCGAAATATTTTTTACGAGTGTTGTAATTTCATTAATTGTGTTTTCGGGTAATGCGTCTCTTCCGTTATTCAGATTTAATATCCATTGACCGAAATTTTGCCAAGTTTCCATATTTCCGTCAAATCCTTCAAGCGTAAAATCACACGGAGCCGCATATATTACGGGAACTAATTCTGTCAATGAGTAATTAAAGGGTTCGTTTAATACAGGCTTAATGTGTTTAATTTGCCAAGTTCGATGAATAATCGATTTAACGGTTTTTTCACTTTTTTCTCCCGAGAAATTTTGTTCTTTAATTCGGTAAAAATAGTTTACGGGGGACATAATATTTAATTCGGCTTTTTCAACAGCTAAATTGTAAGAATAAACAGGCATCCAGGTTTCAATATTCATAAAACCGTTATAGTGAAGCTTTATTTCATATTCAATCGTATAAGGAGGAGTTAAAGCCGGTTTCCCGACATATTTCATTCTGTTATCGCTGAAAAAACCTGAATATAAAGAAATATCTTTTATATCTTTTTTCTTTATTGTTTTTTGTAATATTCCGTTATTGTCATATACTTTTCCGGATAAAGAGACAAAATCTGTTAATTTATTGTCATAATAAGCTTTTGCATAGGCAAATTTTTCGCCGTTTTCGGTCAGTATTGTGATAACTTCTTTAAAGTAATAATCCGCACTGTTTTTATTATTGATTTTTATATCGGTTTGTTGGTATCTTATAACGGCATCGGCATGTTCTTTTAAACTGTCGGCAATGAAATTAACGTTATATTTAATGATTTGTGCTTCTGATTCAGCTATAAAAAGGAATAAAAATGCTGTAATAAGAAAGTGTTTAATAATTTTAAATTTCATAATGCGGGTTTAGCTTTTTTTAAAAATAATTTTCTCATTTTGTTTTTTTATAACCAAATCGTAGAAATTTTTTAATGATTTATAAGAATCGTATTGAAATACCGGTTTGTTAATTTTAAAAATACTTATAATTTGTACAATATTTCCTGCCGCAGATACTTGATATTGAAATTGTGCCGTTCTGCCCGGAAGTGAAAATGCAGTATTTTCCGGTTTTTCAACCGGTTCATACCCTTCGGGGATTGTATATTGGAAAATAAGTTTTTCATAATACGGGTATGCATAATCTACGGGGTATTTACGTTCATCAAGTTTAAACGGATTATCTTTTATTCTTTCGTTTAATAAAGGTGTCAAATAAATCATATTACCGGCAAACGTAACATCAGCCGAAGTTGTCATTTTATAGTTTTCTTTTACAGGTTTAGAAATATCATTCAAATTTGTATAATTTACTTCGGCTATTTCCGAATCATCAGCATTTTCAATAAATTTTGTAATATATTCTTTTTCTCCTGTTTTTTTTATATTATCACGTTTCTCGGCAGCTGCATACCCTTTATATGTCTTATTTACCGTTCCGCTCAAATTTTTATCAGGATTTACGGTTAAAGTATATAAAAACGATACACTGTATTTTTGTGCCGGAACAATTTTTATTTCATCAAAATTAGGTGTTCCGACAATTCTGCCGGTTCCGTTTAAACACCTTTTCGGCAACATTCCTAAGGGAAGGTTCTTATCTGTTGCATCAATAAGATATTTTTTCCCGTCAATCGTAACTTGAACAATAACATAATTAAATGAAGACAATGTCGGATGTGCGGGAAAAATCATTCCGTTAGAACGCGTACTTAAAACAACCGGATTTACGGCAATTTCTCGCGATTTCAGCATATTTAACAGCAACATATTAATATCTGCCGAATTACCTGTTTTGCTATCCAAAACATCTTTTAATTTGTTGTTGATATATTTACTGTTATATCCATTCCATTTAATATTTTTTGTAATGTAAGAATAAATTGCTTGCAATTCGGCAAGTTTTGTTTCGGCTCCGGAGCATATTTCTTCTGCTTTTAACTTTATCTTTTTTGTCGGTTTTAATTGTTGCCCGAAATATGTGTTATTCAACAGCTTTCTATTCACATCATTCCAAGAATTTGTATAGTAAACAGTCGGTTGTCCGGGATAAGAAATTGACTTAAGTTCAAAATCCAAAGCTGTCAAATAATTTTTTGCCGTTGTAATATAAGGTTCTTCAATAAACGCCGGTATATTTGATGCGGTCCATGTAAATAAAGAACTGTGTGACTGATATTCTATTGTTCCTGTTTCTACTTTACCTCCTTGTCCGGGTCCTGTTTTGTACTTAACCAAAAAAGTTTCACTCATATTTTCTTCTTTTTCGTTCAAAATAACATTATCATACCCTTTCTGTTTTATATTATATTTAAAGTATTCAGGTATCAATACCGAATATTCACTATAAACTACCGGAATTTCATATTGAAATTGCCAACCTCTTAAATTAAACATAAAGTCAGAAAAAATCTTATATTCAATATCTATCACACTACCTTCTTTAACATCAGGGAATGATACTTTTGCAATTTTTAAATGCTTTGATTTATTGTCATAAAAAATATTGGATTTATTAACTTTTGTCGATACTACTTTGCCTTTTTCAAGATTAAATGTTCGTCCCTTCAATGATGTAACCTGTTCTTCGACATCGTAAGAACCCACATAAAGCGGTATTTCAAAATTTGCATAACCGTAAGCATCTTTTTTCAAAACCTTCATTCTCATATTTCTTTTAAAAATTATTCTGAAATCTTTTTTATTATTGTCATATTCGAAATATGAATGCCCTTTATCATATAAAACTACGGCAGAAGCTGAAGAATCCTGCTCATAATATTGCATTTCAATTTCACCGGAATTTAATTTCCCGAATTTATATTTTATTTTTTTTTGAGCATTGATAACGGAACTTAATAAAAGAAAGCTGATTGCCGCAATAATAATTTTTTGTGATTTCATAATGATTAAAAATAAAAGTATAAATATTTTAACGTAATATATCAAAATTATATATAATTTTCTAAACCCTCAAATTTTATTTCTCTTCATTTTAATGTTGCATTCGCAGTAATAGTTAAATAGCAGCCAATTATGTTAAAACGAAAAGAAACAAAAAAAATTCAAACTTTTGTAACGAACAGCAGTTAAAAACAACATTGATAAAACAAAGGTTTTCAGGAAATAAAATATCTTCTTATCACAAGGTAAACTTGTCCGGTTGCTTAAAATACTTAATCTGCGGGGTATCTTTATGCACTTTTATTAAAAACTTTATTGTTTTTAGGAAAAATCAGAATAAATATTTTTTTCTTTGTAAAAAAGACACAAATGACAGAGATAAGACATTTATATTTAAGTTTTGACGGAAAGGTAATCTTTAACGATTTTTCTTTAAATATAAAAAGGGGAGAGAAAGTTGCCGTAACCGGAGAATCCGGCAGAGGAAAAACCACACTGTTGAATATTCTGTCAGGTTTTACAACTGATTATAAGGGAAAGGTTTATGTTTTTAATAAGGAGTTAAACCCGGAAAACATCAATGAGATAAGAAAAGATATTGCGTGGCTTTCGCAAGATACCTCAACGAAAGAACGAAATGTTGAAGAGCTTTTTTTTCGCCCTTTCAGTTTTGCGGTAAATAAACATAAAAAACCAAGCGAAAATGAGATAAAAGACATTTTTTCAATATTGCAC
>Ga0256840_1001547_pt1 | contig 21410 bp, 16 predicted proteins | sample 355202metaG_FD_185969 | JGI IMG/M metagenome (GOLD analysis project Ga0256840, IMG submission 185969) | Hydrothermal vent microbial communities from Mid Atlantic Ridge, Atlantic Ocean - 355-202 | ecosystem: Environmental > Aquatic > Marine > Hydrothermal vents | place: Atlantic Ocean: Mid...
CGACCGTGAGACTGGGCCTTACCGGGGCCAGGACCTCAAAGAGCTCATAGCCCCGCACCACCAAGCGTCCAAGCCGCAGGGTTATGTTCCTTTTCCCCACCGGGGCCTTTTCGTCTATTTTCAAAAGGGCGGTAAGGGTATCAGGGCCGGCCACCGAAAGATCTTCCACCTTGATCCCCGGCCCTAAATTCAGGGAAAGCCCGCGCGACCTGAGGCGCATATTGGCGACCTTGAGAGTCACTTCCAGTTCATCGCCAACAAAGCCCGAGGCGGGATTAATTTCGGCAATAACCGGGGCAGGGACGATTAACAAAGATAAAGTATTGCTCCTCTCTCCGTTGCTTACCACCCAAAGTTCTGCAGAAAGCGGCCGACGCGGTATTTGTTCAAAGATGGTTGGTGAGAGGACAAAAGTAAGTCGCTGAATATCTGTTCTCGGTGTTTGGGCCACTTTAGTCACGGGAAGAGTAACTGCTTCTGTAAAACCTTGGGGTCTGATAAAGACCTGGTTTTCTTCGGGGCTTGGGGCGAGCCCGCGGGCGGTGATCGTCCCGTAATGACCAAGGCGTATTTTTTTCGGTGAAACCAGGAGCAACTGCGGCGCCGCCCATAAAGACTGGGCCCAGAGAAGACCTAAAAAGATCAAGCTCAAAAGCCGCATTTTACCCCCTCCTTACACGTGGGATAAACCAAAGAAAGGCAAGACCAAAGGCCAAAAGGGAGACCGTAGCCGGTTCCGGAATAGGTTGTGCACCCCCAAGGGGAGTCCCCTGGATATCTACTTTAAGAGGGGTTGACCAGGAAGCCGTACCAAGATCACTTATCAGGTACCACTGGTCATCTAGGAGGGTACCCTGGTAGGAGACCGTACCGGAAAAGACGTAATCCACACCGTTTTCGGTATAGACAAAGTTATTTAATGTAAAATCGAAGGCAAGCGACAAGTCTTTGATATAAAGGTTTGGATCTATAAGCAAGGCCGAATTATAAGGATCATTTACTAAGTTAAGAATGGTTTCGCCATCAGGGAGGGCAGCTATGTCTTCCCCGTCATAGTAAGTATTAGTTTGAGAATCATAGGAAGAAAACCAAAGCCAAGTAAGGTCATCATAAACGTTATCTTCATTTGGATTGGCCAGAGTAATTACATAGTTATTCTGGTAAAAACCTGTCCCGTCGTCTAGGAAGAAGGAAATTTCTATTTGTTCAAAATCTGTTGCTACCCCTAAGTTGGTTTGAGTAAGATTTTCCAGGTCTAAGAAGTAATAATAACCATCGTAATCTTTGAGACTTAACAAGCCTATATCGAATTCTTTGGCCCACAAAGACTTTGTTAACCCAAAGGCGACTAACAAAAGAAAAATCAAACTCAAAAAAAGACTTTGAAGGAAAATCTTCCTCATCACATCCCTCCTTTTCTACTATTACTGTTCAGGGATCCTCTCCTTACCCCTCTTACCCACCTCCATCTTCTTTTCACTTTTTCACTTAAAGTTTTGGGCAACATGGCCGAATTCTCTATTTAGCAATTTGAAATTTTCGGGAGACATTTTTGAGGAATTTTGGCGGAAAAATAAAGTCGGAAGCCTTGTCAACCTGGCCTAAAACCACGTCATCCAGGTTGTCATCCCTTTTGTAAACCCGCTAAAATTAAAAAAACTAGGGACCAAGAGGTGGTGGGTGGGGGCAAAATAAATCGTGATTTTGCGCTGGGTATAGCTTCTTTTGCGGCCTATGACCTTTGGATGCTCCTGTTTCCCTTGCAAGGGCTTGCTCTTTTATCAACAGCAGGCCCGCGGGCCATTGCCTTCTGGCTGGTACCCCATGTGCTTACTTTTTCCCTGCTTAGCTTAATCCCTAATGAGCGCTATTTTGACCCAATTTCTAAAGTAGCCCTTTTGCTCACCTGTGTTTTTACCGCGCTTTTTCCTTACGCCCCGCAATTTCATGGAAAGCTCTTGCTTTTGCTTGGCATCACCTCTGCTCTGGCCATGGTGCGTACGGCATCTCTTCTATGCCACCATCAAAGGCCTTGGAAAGCAGCAGCCTGGGCCTTGATTTTCGCTAATATTTTGCTCTCGTTAATCCTTGCCCTTAAAATTCCAAATGAAATCCTGTTTATAGGTCTTGGTCTGTTTTTGTTGATAGGTATATTTGGTTCTTTGCCTGCTTCTGCGCCTTCTTCTTCGGCCTCAATGTTCAGATATTTTCCTTTTATCTTTTCTTTTTATCTCTTAAGTGCCTTGCTTTATATAGTGCTTATGCCTCATTATGTTGAGGAGGCAATCTTTTTAGGTGTGGAAAACCTTTTTTATGTAGCTACGTTGTTATTGGCTGCGCGTTTATTACCTAAAGAAAAAGACCTTGTTTTGGCTTTAGGCATTGGTGGTGGGATATTTGCTATTTCGTTTTTTCATTCTCACGTGCCCTTGAGCCATAATTTGAGCATGTATGCCATTCAAATAGCCGTAGGTTTTGTGGATTTATTTTGTCTATATTTATTTTTAACTGGCGAAAACTATATTGCAAACCTTGCTAAAGGTTTTGCCTGTGTATTTTGGGGAGTAACAGCATCTTTGCCTCTTTACTACTTGGCCCGCGAGTCTGACTTTATTTTAATCGGCGGGAATATCATATTGGGTATTTCGCTTCTGTTATTTTATTTCACCGAACGCAGACGCAACGTTAAAAAAATTGTTTTGCTAACCAAAAATAATAAAGCTTTTAATAACCAAGAAACAAAACCAAAAGAAGTTTGGCAAACTAAGTCTGCCAAAGAGGAATTTGCTCAAAAGCTTTCCGCGCGCGAAAAAGAAGTATTTCAGCTGACCCTTGAAGGCAAAAGTATAAAGGAAATTGCCGAAGAGATAGGGATATCTATCTCTTCGGTAAAGACCTATTTACAGCGCGTCTATAAAAAAGCAGATGTCCGCAACAAACAAGAACTAATAGATAAATTTAGCTAAACACCTTTTTTACTGCTCTCGGTATCCGTTCCTATTTTTCGCTCCGAAAAAAAAGAACGAATCCCTTGGTCTCAGTATAGTCTATCGAAAGGGCAGGGTACCGGAACATCCACAGGTCGATGATATGGATCCTTCGCCTTCGGCTCAGGATGACAACTTAACCCTCTCTGGCACTTCCTTGCCTGCCCCGTAATTATTTCGTAAAAAAAATATCCTGTTTAAAACCCCACGTCTTCAAAGGGACGACGGCGCAGGCGGTGAGGAAGCGCAAGAGCCTCAGCCACTTTCAGGTCTTCTTCGGTTACCTCATCGCGCCCACAAAAGGCAGCGTGGGCCCGGGCTGCTTTGATAACGGTCAGGTCCCCGCGATGGCCATCAATACCTAGCGTAATGAGGCGTTTGGCCACTTCATAAAGCATTTCATCGGGAAGGGATATGTCTTTTAAGCGCTCTTTGGCCTTAACTATACGCTCGGCAAGGGCCTGGTTTTCCGCGGCGAATTCACGCTGAAAGGCTTCAGGGTCTTTTTCAAAGGCCATACGACGCTCTATAATGCGCACGCGCTCTTTCGGGTCTCTTAAACCCTCTACCTGTACGCAAAGGCCAAAGCGGTCAAGGAGCTGAGGGCGAAGTTCGCCCTCTTCAGGGTTCATGGTACCCACCAGCACAAAGCGGGCCGGGTGCGTAAAGCTTACTCCTTCTCGCTCCACATAGTTTACCCCCATGGCGGCAACGTCTAACAGGAGGTCCACCAGGTGGTCCTCAAGGAGATTTACTTCGTCCACGTAAAGGATACCACGGTGGGCAGCCGCCAGGATGCCGGGCTCAAAGTGTTTTTCCCCGGTTTTCAAGGCGCGTTCAATGTCGATGGTACCTACCAGACGGTCTTCGGTAGCCGAAAGGGGAAGATCCACCACCCGCACCTTGCGACGAATCTTGGGAAGACTGCCTTCTTCTTTAAAGCGTCTCTGGCACTCAGGACACCATTCCTCAGGTTGGGAAGGATCGCAGGAAAAAGGACACCCCTCAACCACTTCTATTTCAGGAAGTATGTCCGCCAGGGAGCGCACGATGGTTGATTTGCCTGTCCCCTTTTCACCACGAATAAGCACCCCGCCAAGCGAGGGATCGATGATATTCAAGATGAGGGCAAGTTTCATCTCATCCTGCCCCACAATAGCGGCAAAGGGATATACAAAGCGTTTCATCTAAAACCTCCTTGATTATTAATGGGAGCATGTTTTAGTCGATAATGCTTTCAGGGATCCGTTTCTATTTTTCGTTCCGAAAAATGGGAACGGATCCTAACGATGTCAGGCGTTGTACGCCCGCGCGATCTCGCCCCACACCCTTCATCACGAAGTGGCGTAGTCGCCGTGGCGATCTCAGGAACCCTCTAGAACTTCTACAACCTCTAGAACCTCTACCTCTTACCGATCACCGATCACTGCTCACTGATAGCTGACCACCCTTCGCCTTTCGCCTTTAGCCTTTTACCTTTCGGCCCCTCTACAACCTCTCCAACTTATAGATCACAACAAATTAAAGATAAAGGTCACCTGTCTTGTGCTCCAGCAATAGTATGGCTGCGGGCAATTTCGGCTAAGCGTTCAGCCCTTAAGGCCTCTGGAGTGAAGTATCTCGCCCCCAAAATTCGGGCAAGTTCCTTGGCCATCTCGAGGCGCACAAGGCCTGTCTCTGTATCCACCACGATAAAATTAACTTCAGGGAACAACTCCTTAAGCCTCCGGGCGAAAGCGTTTATCTCCTCCTGAGGCTTTCCGTGCCCAAAAGAGACGTTCCCACGCCCATCTGTGATGAAAAGAACGCTCACCGCAAGCCTAGGGTCCCTGCACAGGGTGTTCTGCAAAAAGTTAGCGGTAAAGTAAAGGGCATGAGGCAAGGGGGTTGAACCCCCGACAGGGAGATCCCGCAAAAGCTTTCCCGCAAGCTCCACAGAGCCTGTGGGCGGAAGCACAAGCCTTGCCTCTTTTCCGCGAAAGACAATCATGGCCACCCGGTCTCGTTTCTGGTAGGCGTTAAGAAGAAGACTCATGATAGCGCCTTTGGTCTCCCGCATGCGGGCCTCGGCAGCCATAGAACCCGAGGCATCAACACAAAAGACAAGTAGCCGCCCCCTGGGGGCCTTGCGCAGTTTTTCACGCAGATCATCGGTCTTGATCACAAGCCGCTCGCCAGCCCCTACCCCTCGCAGGGCCTGAAAAGGTGCTGCGGCCTTAAGGGTGGCCAAAAGGGCTATGTCCTTTACCGGGCCTTTGGGGACAACCGCCCGCACAAAACGCCCCCGCTGACCCAAACCCTTTGTTCTCTTGCCTGAAACAATGTTTTTTGACCGAGTACGTATTTTCTCTTCAAGGGGTCTTACGGCAAAGATCTCCCCGATCTCGTGGACCTCATCTTTTCCGTCCTGAGGGGTTAGCTCCTGCGGAGGGCCTTTTTCTTCTTTCGTCTGGTCTCCGCGTAGGTCTTCTAGCTCTTTTTGCGGCCTGGGCGGTTCAGAATGCTTGTAATTTTCCTGCCTTTCAGGCTTATTTTGCTTTTTTGATTGGGTCTGAGGTTGGTCCTTAGGTTCTTTTTCCTTGGGCTTGGCCTTTTTAGGGACTTCCCGCCGGCGATGGCGTAACACCATCTCGGCCACGACCTCAAGGTCTTCCACAGCTACCTCTTTATGTTTTAAAAGCGCGGCATGGGCGCGCGCTGCCGCGGCAAGCACAAGCTCTGCCCGGTGGCCCGCTACATTGGCCTCTTTTACCAGTTCGGCAATCAGCACCTTAATTTTCCCTGGGAGGGCTACCTGGGGATAGAGTTCTTTGGCCTGAATTATTTCTTCCCTGACGGCCTTTTCCTGGTCTTCGTAGGAGGCGCAAAAGGCCTTGGGGTCTTTTTCATAGGCCAGGCGCCGTTTGATTATTTCGGCCCGCAGAAGCGGGTCTTCTTCGTGGGTAACCAGGACACAAAGACCAAAGCGGTCGAGAAACTGCGGGCGCAGGGAGCCCTCTTCCGGGTTCATGGAACCAATGAGGACAAATGATGCGCTCTCGCGCAAAGAAAACCCCTCTCTTTCCACGATTATTTCTCCAGACTCAGCCACGTCAAGGAGCGCGGCTACCAGGTGATCAGCAAGGAGATTTACCTCATCGATATAAACCACCCCACCTTGGGCCCGAGAAATAAGCCCAGGCTGAAAAAAGGGCCTCCCCTGCGCCAGGGTCTTTTCGAGATCAATCGTACCAAAAAGGGATTCTTCGGTGGCGTTTAACGGCAAATTCACAAAGGGCGCCTTTTTTCCAGAAGATAAAGGCGGAAGAAGGGCCGCCAGGGCCCTGGCCGCGGTGGTCTTGCCTGTGCCCTTTTCGCCACAAAGTAAGACCCCACGGACATCCTTGGAGACCGCAGCAAGCTTTAGGGCAAGCTTTACCTCTTCCTGGCCCGCTATGGCTGAAAACGGATAAAAACTCATGGTAGCAAAATTAACATGAACGTGACATTCAGGAAAGGAGCTCCCAAAATCTTTAGGAGATCCGTCGCAAGGCCGTTTATCGTTTGTTCGCCTATACTACTGGGAGCATTTTTTAATCAACATTCAAGGATCTGTTCCTATTTTTCGGGACGAAAAATGGGAACGGATCCCAACCATAATTTTGTGTTTTACCTTCTTGAGCGGTAAATTTGTTTTGGTGCAGGTGGTGGCAGTTAACCGAAAGTCAGCAGTGCTTAAAGCCCCGGCCTTTGGTTGCCTAAAGGGGATCCCTGCGGTCAACGTAACCAGAAACTGCCTGCACCAGTGTGTTTATTGCTACGCACGCACCTTTCCAGAGACCCCACAAAAAGAAGTACACCTTTATGCCAATCTGCCTGAGCTTTTACGGCAGGAGCTTGCAAGGGGCAAGCTTAGGGCTCGTTTACCCAAAGCCGCTGCCTTCTCGACAGCAAGCGATGCCTTTCAGCCCCATGGTGCAATCTTAAAAACCACCCTCAAGGCCATGGAGCTTTTGTTGAAATACGGCGTGATGGTCTCTTTTCTCACCAAGGGGCGTATCCCCAAAGAGTGCTGGAGCTTGTTTGCCGAGTATCAGGGACTGGTTAAAGCGCGTTTTGGCCTGGTAAGCCTTGATCTTTCCTACCACAAGTTGTTTGAGCCACACACCGCCTCTCCTTTCTTGCGCCTGCGCCAGGTAGAAAAGGCCGCTCGCCTGGGGCTATCCCCTCAGGTGCGGGTTGATCCGGTGATCCCTGGGATAACGGATAGCCCCGAGGCCATAGAGTCCCTTATGCGGCATCTGGCTGGGGCCGGGGTAGCTGAAGTCTCGGTGAGTTATCTTGTCCTGCGTCCAGGTCTTGCCCGACAGATGCCCAAAAGGCTTCCGCCAGATATCTGGCGACCAATCCACCTGGCCTTTAAGGGGGAGCCCTACACCAATTGTATTACCTCGGCACGCACCAGACTTGCCCGCCTTGAAATAAGGAAAAAGGGGTATAAGCTCTTCCGGGAGATAGGTAAGGCCTATGGTATTACCGTGCGGGTGTGTGGGTGTAAGAATCCGGATCTCCCCTTTGAGTACTGTGTTCCGTGGGAAGTAACTTCAAGGCCGGCACAGGAGGTGCTTAAGCAGGGAGACCTTTTCGGGAGGTCAGTATGAGACGCTTCAGGCGCAAGTATTACGACGTCTTTTCCCATTTTTATGACCGCATCATTGCCCTTCACAGCCAGGACAAACGGGCCTTTTTAAGGCGTCTTATCGTAGAAAGGTCAAAGGCCCCCAGAGGCGGAAGACTCCTTGATTTGTGTACAGGAACCGGCGCCGTGGCCCTTTGTGCTGGAGAAATGCTTGGGCCAGAGAGCCTGGTGGTGGGGGTGGATTTTTCTCAGGGCATGCTTAACAAGGCCCGAGAAAAAGCCCAGAGAAAGAAGCTTTCAAACGTGCATTTTGTCCTGGCTGATGTGGCAAGGCTCCCCTTTGTCGCCGCAAGTTTCGACGCCGTAACGTGCTCACACGCTATGTATGAACTCCAACCCCAAACAAGAGAGGCCTGTTTTGCCGAGATAAAAAGGGTGCTTAAGCCAGGAGGCGTCTTCGTTATGATGGAACACTGTGAACCCAAACATCCCTTTATAAAGATGCTTTATTATATCCGGCTGGCTAGCATGGGCTCCCCGGAAAACCGCGCTTTTGCCCGGGATGAAGTGCCTTTTTTCAGGCGTTTTTTTAGCGACGTAACCAAAGAACTAACCCCCACCGGGGGGTCTAAAATTATTCTGGGGGTAAAGAAGTAGATCCCCGAAGATTCCTCCCCATAGAGGAGATTTACCTTACCAGGTGTTGATATTCCCTTTAAAGCCTACCCACTCTTTCTCTTAGCCTTCGGAAAAGGGATTATCTTGGCCGAAGAGGAAGGATGATCGGGGCCACATTCTGTTATTTCTTTTAAGGTGCCCGACCGTCCTTCTTTTAGGGCCCAGGCCAATCTCTTTAATTTCTCTACCGCTTCCAAAAAGCCTCCTGGGGCATAAATAAAATCCCAGAGCATGTCATAGATCTTAAGGCAAGCACCTAAAGGGGTTTTGGCCCTTTGTCTTTCCATGTCTATACGCCACTGCAAGGCCCTTAATCGCTTTTGCCTATCCGGAGGAGCCTGCGTTATCGCCTCCTCAATCAGTTCTTGCCGCCGGCTTTCAAAGGTTTGGGGATCATGTTGGGCTAAGTGCGCCATTTCTTCAAACCAAACATTAAAATCGGCCCCCTTATCTTGCCCTTCACGCATGGCTAGCCTCCAAAGATCTATTTTGCTGAGAAAAATAAGCAAAAAAAGGACCAAGCTGAAGAAACGGTATCAACAAGGGTTAGCACAAATAGAAAAGAGAAAAGCAGGGAAAACTTTTTCCCACTGTAGGAAAAAGTTTTCCCTGCCATGGAGCTAAGGAGCGATATCTCCCAAAAATCTAAGGAGCGATATCTCCAAAAAATTTTAGGTAGTTAACGCTCCAAAAATTTAAACGGGTTTAAGACGACGTTTTTTAGGTACTTCTTGACGAAGCTTAACGAGATTTTCGCCAAAAAGTACGGTTTTTAGCCACTTAAAGCCGAACTGTAAGAGGGCCAGATCATCTTCTTTTATCCGCTCTTGGGTCTGCTTATCCACTTCGTAAATTTCTAAAAAGCGGCTTTGAAAGACAAAGCTACGGAAACGCTCGGGATTTGTGCTTACCATGAAAAACAGCTCCAGGCTCTTTTGCGGTACATCTATAGGCCCTAGCGACTCCTTTTTCATGACGATTTCGGCCCATTCCAAGACGGGCTCTTCCATTTCGGGGATCCCCTGGGAACGACGGTATTCTTCTACCGTCATCTCTGGACCAGTATCTAGTCCCTGACAAAAGCCTTCTTTAACGAGATAATAAAAGTCTTCGTTCTTTCCGGCGTCGCGATTGCGAAAGATCCCTAGGCCTAAAGGATAGTAACGGCAAGCAAGGGGCCTGTCTTCGTAGACACTACAACCTTTTTCCGTCACAAAGGGGCAGGTACGGTGCTCGTCATTACGCATTTTAAGACGGGCCACAGGGAGCTTGGACTTTGGCAAAATAAAGGGTTCGGTATAGAGGACCAAAAATTGGTCGGTGGTCAACTTGAGGCGGTTGCGCAAGCGTAAAATATCGTAAGGGGTAAGGGGTAAATAGAGATCCGAACAACACAATTTAAAGCAGGGGACCCCAGGACCACATTGGAATACAAATTTGGTGTTTGGTTCAAGTTTTACGGGTACGATGATCCGATCGGTTCCTCTCAGTTCGGTAAGGGCTTCACCTTCAGACATATTTTTCTCCCTTGGATAAATTTTTTGCTATTATCTTAATGTAAATAAGGTGTAAGAGTAAAGGCCAGAAGTAGACCTTCCCTAAGGGACCAAATGATTATATTTGAGATAAAACTTGGTGTTGGAGGGGGGATATGGCTTATTACGTAGGTTTAGATGTGGGCTCAGGTACGGCTAAGGTGGCTGTCTTGTCTGAAGAGCGGCAGATCCTCTTTCACGACTATCAAAAGACCCATGGCCAGCCGGTAGAGACAGCAGAGCGTTTACTACGTCAAGTAGAAGAACGATTTGGAGAAAAGCTTGGGGGATTAACCTGTACAGGCACAGCCGGTAAATTCATCTCCCAGATCCTAGAAGTGGGCTTTGTTAACGAGGTCATGGCCCACACGCGGGCTGTGGAACACTTTCACCCTGAGGCCAGGACCATTATTGATATTGGTGGTGAAGACTCCAAAATGGTCTTTATCTCCCACGAACAAGGCCGTTTTCGGATCAAAGATTTTGCCTTAAATACCATGTGCGCTGCGGGCACAGGGGCTTTCTTAGAGCAACAGGCCGCCCGGTTAGGTTATTCCATTCAAGAGTTTGGACAGCTGGCCCTTAAGGCCTCCCATATTCCTCGTATTGCCGGGCGTTGTACCGTATTTGCCAAATCCGATATGATACACCTCCAACAGGCAGCCGTTCCTGATCATGAGATAATTGCCGGGCTCTGTTTTGCCATAATAAGGAACCTAAAGAGCAATCTGGCCCGTGGGCGTCGTGTAGAGCCACCTATAGTCTTTCAAGGAGGAGTAGCAGCAAATCCTGGAGTGCGCCGAGCCATTAAAGAGATTTTCCATCTGAAAGAAGGAGAACTAATCATCCCCAAATATCACTTCATCATGGGGGCCATCGGTGCAGCCCTCTATGGACTTGAAGGCCGCTTTGCTGCTCCCTATCAGGGGGCTCAAGTATTGAAGGAATATTTAAAAAATCGGAAAACGAGCCCCAAACGCCTTCCCCCCTTAGGACCCTATAAGGTAAACAAGAAGACTAAGCCTTCTGTGCGTGTCCCCACCACAGAGGAAACAGAAATCTATCTGGGAATTGACGTAGGATCAGTAAGCACAAAGCTTGTGGCCTTAGACAAAGAAGGCCGACTCCTCTGTAAGACCTATGCCCTCCACCACGGCAAACCGCTGGAAAGTGTCAAGCAAGGTCTACAACAATTACGCAAACAATTACCCCCTAGGGTAAAAGTAAAAGGAGTGGGCACCACGGGTTCGGGTAGATATTTGGTGGGCGACTTTGTAGGCGCAGACGTCATTCGCAACGAGATTACCGCTCAAGCCAAAGCAGCAGCAAGTCTTGACCCTGAGGTAGACACCATAATTGAGATAGGTGGACAAGACTCTAAATTTATACGTTTAGAAAAGGGGGCTATTGTGGACTTTACCATGAACAAGGCCTGTGCTGCAGGAACAGGTTCTTTCCTTGAAGAACAGGCCGTTCGCCTGGACGTACCCATAGAAGAATTCGGTAATTATGCCTTGCGTTCCCAAGCCCCCCTGGAGATGGGCGAACGTTGTACGGTTTTTATGCAATCTGATCTTTTGCATTACCAACAGCAAGGTCTACCTAAAGAGGATCTAATAGGTGGCCTGTGTTACGCCATTGTTCATAATTATTTGAACAAGGTGGTAGAAGGTCGGAAAATAGGGCAAAAGGTCTTTTATCAAGGGGCCACCGCCTTTAATGCCGGTATAGTGGCCGCCTTTGAAAGGGTTTTAGGCAAACCCATTATCGTACCTTCAGACCACGAAGTCACAGGGGCCATAGGTGTAGCCTTGTTGGCCAAAGAAGAAGCCAAGGGCGAGAGTCGTTTCCGCGGCTTTGATTTGTCTCATATTCGTTACCAGATCTCCACTTTTGAATGTAAAGCCTGTCCCAACCAGTGTGAGATACGCAAGGTATCCATCGAGGGGAATCCTCCCTATTTTTATGGAGGACGCTGTGAGCGCTACGAGGTTGACCATCGGAGGCCCCCTAAAAGCCTGCCCAATTTGGTATTAGAACGTCAGGAAAAACTGCTCTCCTACCTAAAGCCTCTGGATAAAGCCCCTAGAGGGGAAATAGGCCTACCTCAAGGGCTATTTAACTTTGAACGCTTGCCCTTTTTTACCACGCTATTCCAAGAATTGGGGTTTAGGCCTGTGCTTTCGGAGCCTACTAATAAACAGTTAGTAAACGCCGGCTGTGAGGCGATAGCTGCGGAAACTTGTTTCCCGGTAAAGGTCTTTCACGGCCATGTGTTAGATTTACTGCGTAAGGGGATAAAACGCCTCTTCATTCCCTATATTGTAGATCTTCCCTCAGATCATCCACGCCTGGGCTTTGGTAAGGTTTGTCCTTACGTACAAAGTGTCCCTTCAACTGTTCAGGCCTCCTTTGATTTTAAAGCCATGGGCGTAGAAGTACTGAGCCCGGTGTTTCATTTTGGTCGCAACCGGAGGGTCTTGGAGGCGGAGAAAAAAAAGATAGCAGAGATGTTAGGGGTAGGCTTTGGAGAATTCAAAAGGGCTTGGGAAGCAGCCGAAAAAGCCCAACGAGATTTTGAGGCCTGGCTAAAGCGCCGGGGGCAGGAAATCTTGGCCCAGATACGGCCTGGGGAGCCTGCCATCGTCATCGTAGGCCGTCCTTATAACGCCTGCGATCCTGGGGCAAACCTAGCTATTCACAACAAGATAAGAAGTCTTGGTGTAGTGGGCATCCCTGTAGACATGCTCCCCCTGAATCAGGTAGACGACATCTCGGCTATTGAAGACATGTACTGGCGCTATGGTCAACGCTTCCTTTTGGCGGCCCATATAATTCGCGACCATCCCGATCTATATGCCCTATTCCTCACCAACTTTTCCTGCGGGCCCGACTCTTTTATCCTACACTTTTTTGAAGAGCTCCTGGGGGGCAAACCGTATCTAGAACTAGAAATAGACGAACACAGCGCCGATGCAGGGGTAGTCACCCGTATCGAGGCCTTTTTAGACAGTGTGCGGGGCAGACGCCTTAGTCCGCCTAAGCCTTCGGTGAAGAGACGTAAAGAAGTACGGCCGGATCAACAACGGACCCTCTTTATACCCCATATGTCCGACCACGCTTACATTGTAGCCGCTGCCTTTCGGGCCTGTGGGGTAAAGGCCCAAGTCTTACCAGAATCTGATGAAGAGTCGTTGCGCTTGGGACGCAAGTATACTTCCGGCAAAGAGTGCTATCCCGCGGTACTGACCACCGGAGATATGCTCAAAAAGGTCTTTGAACCCGATTTTGACCCCGACCGTTCTGCTTTCTTTATGCCTTCAGGTGATGGCCCTTGTCGATTTGGACAATATAATCGCCTCCATCGTAAGATTTTAGACGAATTGGGGTTTGCCGACGTACCCATATATTCGCCTACCCAAAATGTCCAGTTTTACAAAGACCTGGGTATGGTGGGAGGAAACTTCACCAGGCTTGCCTGGCAGGGAGTAGTATGTGTAGATATCCTTGACAAAATGCTTAGAGAAACACGTCCTTACGAAATCGATAAAGGGGCTACGGAGAAGCTTTATAAGGAATCCCTTGCCAAGATCGCTCAAGCCATAGAGGACCAAAGGGATCTCCTGTCTGTAATGCATGAAATAAGAGAGGCCTTTGAGGCTATACCTGTGTCCGGACGTGGGCAAAGGCCCATTGTCGGCGTAGTCGGAGAGATATATGTACGGGCCAATCGTTTTGCCAACGAAGACTTGGTCAAAGTTCTGGAAGAGATGGGAGCGGAAGTGTGGCTGCCTACCATAGGCGAGTGGATCTTTTATATCAACTTTACCGCTAAAAGGTGGGCCAAAAGAATGTGGAAATTGCGTGAATTGACCAAGCTCATCATTGAACAACATGTACAATTAAAAGATGAACACCGTTTTACCCGTATAGTAGAAGACCTCCTGCGTACAGCTAAAGAACCCACGGTAGACCACTTGCTAGCCCTGGCCCGGGAGTATGTGAACGACGAGTTCGAAGGCGAGGCCATTTTATCGGTGGGCAAAGTCTTAGATTATTTGCGTCATGGAGTAAACGGGATTATCAACGTTATCCCCTTTACCTGTATGCCAGGTACGGTGGCAAGCATTCTCCTGAAACGGGTGCGCGAAGACCACGGTCTTATCCCTGTACTTACGGTGGCTTGTGATGGGCAACGCTCCCTGGGCACCCGCATGCGTCTTGAGGCCTTTATGCATCAAGTGTGGGAAAACTTCGAGGCCAAAGGGATCCCCAGAGAACGGGAAGCCGCCTAACCAACCCTGGACGCAACCAAGGCTTTTAAAATAGCTACCCCCTTTGCCCTTAAAGGTGGTTCCCTTTGGCTAGAGTTAGGCTATAATGGCTTAGAGTTAAAAGTGTAATGAGGGGTAGGTCTTTGCGTATCAAACACTGGATGATTAAAGACGTAATCACCATAAGTCCGGAAAACACCGTAGAAGATGCCTTTCAACTCATGAAAAAACATTCTATAAGGCATCTTCCCGTGGTAGAAGGTGACAAGATAGTAGGTCTGGTCACCGAAAGTAGCATCAGGCAATATGCCCTCCCGTCGGTCATGGACAAACTCGCGGTAAGGGAGGTAATGATCCTAAACCCCATAACCATTGACGCCGAAGCCACTTTAGACGAGGCCGCCAAGGTGATTTACCGCTATAAGATTGGTGGTCTGCCTGTGGTTCAAAAAGGCCGCTTAGTGGGGATCTTGACCGTAACAGATCTCCTTGGGGCCTTTATTGAACTTATGGGAATACTACGGAGCAGCTGTCGGATAGACGTAATTCCTTCCCAGACGGAAAACTTTGACGAAGTTATCGACATCATACGCTCTCAGGGCGGACACATTATTTCGGTAGGGATGGACGTACACCATTCCGGCAAGCGCATCTACTATATTCGTTTAGAAAAATGTCCCCTAGAACCAATAGCCTCTGCCTTAGAGATGGCTGGTCATCAAGTGGTATCCTTAGTGGAGTAGGAGGATCCATGTCTTACAAAGTCAATAAGACCATAGACGAAATAAACGCCAAGATACGTCGCGGAGAGGCCGTGGTAGTAACGGCCTCTGAAATGGCAAAGATTGTCAAGGAAAACGGTCCTGAAGAAGCAGCCGCAGAGATAGACGTAGTAACTACCGGCACCTTTGCCCCCATGTGTTCTTCAGGGGCCTTTATCAATTTTGGACACAGTGTCCCGGGGATCAAAGCCTACCGGGTATGGCTAAATGGAGTACCTGCCTTCGCGGGAATTGCCGCGGTAGACATATACCTTGGTGCTACGGAACCAGCTGAAGATGACCCCTTAAATAAGGTTTATCCCGGAGAATTCCGTTACGGTGGCGGACATGTTATCCAAGACCTAGTAGCGGGAAAGACGATTTTTCTCAAGGCCCAATCCTACGGCACCCACTGTTACCCCAGAAAATATCTAGAAAAGGAAATTACCTTAAAAGATCTTCCCTATGCCGTATTGTGTAACCCACGAAATGCCTATCAAAATTATAACTGTGCCGTAAATCTCTCTAACAAAACAGTCTACACTTACATGGGAGTATTGCGCCCGAATGCGGCCAACGCCAATTATGCTACCTCAGGGGAGTTATCTCCCCTCTTTAATGATCCCTTTTTGCGCACCATTGGTCTGGGCACACGCATCTTCTTGGGAGGCGGGGTTGGTTACGTGATATGGGCCGGTACCCAGTGCAACCTCCAAGTAAAACGAACGCCAAAGGGCGCTCCAGTGACCCCTGGAGCCACGCTTATGGTCCTTGGCGACCTGAAACAAATGAGCCCCAAATGGCTGGTGGGAGTTAGTATCCTGGGCTATGGTTGTTCTCTGGCCGTAGGTCTGGGGGTTCCTATCCCTATCCTAAATGAAGAGATAGCCGCCTTTACAGGCCTTGGAGACGAAGACTTATTTACCCAGGTGGTGGATTATGGACACGATTACCCCAACGGCATCAAAAGGTCTTACGGCCAGGTCAGCTATGCGCAACTAAAGAGCGGAAAGATAAAGGTCTTAGACAAAGAAATACCCACCGTGCCTCTTTCTAGTCATGTACGAGCAAAAGAAATAGCCGAAACACTTAAAAGCTGGATCCAAAGAGGAGACTTTGTTCTTACCGAACCCCAGGCACCCATTCCCGGAGCGGAACTCTACCCCTTTCGCTAGGCCTTTTTCAAGCTCACTTCCTTGGTTTCCGATGGGATTGAAGGAAGGCCGACAAGATGCCTATATCCAGGCTCAAACAAATATTGACCGTCTTAAACCAGGTCATAAGGGGTAAAGAAAGCGTAGTAGAACTGGCTCTGGCCACTCTATTGGCCAGGGGGCATCTCCTCTTAGAAGACCTACCTGGTACGGGCAAAACTACCTTGGCCTTGGCCTTGGCCCGGGTCCTGGGCTGTTCCTTTACCCGGATCCAATTCACCAACGATTTATTACCTGCGGACATATTGGGTACCGAGATCTATATACCCGATAGAAATAGCTTTGAAGTGCGTCCAGGGCCTATATTTACCCATGTCTTCCTAGCCGATGAGATTAACCGGGCTACACCTCGTACCCAAAGTGCATTGCTAGAGGCCATGGGCGAAAACCGTGTTTCCTTAGGCGGCCAAACTTTTGACTTACCAGCCCCGTTTTTTGTCATTGCCACCCAGAACCCTTTAGATCTGGCAGGTACCTATCCCTTACCCGAATCTCAGTTGGACCGATTCACCATGAGGTTAGAACTGGGGTACGTCCATCCTGAGGAAGAATTTTTTATTCTGGCCCATGATGGGCATTACGAAAAGGCCAAAGAAGTACCCCAAATACTCGATCCTGAAGGGGTTTTAAAGGCCCAAAAAGCAGTAAAGGCCGTTCATCTGGCCCCTAAAATTTACGAATACATCCTCTCTATTGGCCAGGCCTCCCGGCAAGAAAGTACTTTCCGGTTTGGTCTGTCCACCAGGGGACTTCTGGCCCTCAAAAGGGCAGCTCAGGCCCTGGCCTATCTTAATGGTCGAGATTATGTCATCCCCGACGATGTAAAAAGGGCCTTCTTACCGGTGGCCTACTACCGCTTGCCCAGTAGAGAAGAAATAACCCCTCAGGAACACGTCCAATGTCTATTGCTTTTTTTAGCCGACATACCAGTACCCATTTAATAAAAGGACTAAAACTGTCTTTTACTCCTCGCGGGAAAATTTGGGCCATTTTTGGCCTACTATCGACCTTTTTGGCCCTGATTACCGGTAACTTTTATCTTGGGTTCTTGGGCATGGCTACAGGGGCTTCTCTGGCCCTGGATGCCCTGGGGGCCTGGTTCAACCAAAGATACTTAGAGCTGGCTATCGAGCCTCCCCCAAAAATATTTGCGCAGGAAAAGGTCTCCTTTGCGGTTGCTCTGGCCCACAAAGGACCTTGCTTTGCCCTTTATCTCCAAACCCCCTACGGCAGCCTTGCCCTACCCTATTTTTATGTCCTAAAAAAGATAAATTTATGCTTAATATTCCCTAAACGAGGGTTATACCAAATAAGCCCCGTGGCTAAATCTAATTTCCCTTTAGGTTTTTTTGACTCCTCGCGGAGGTTAAAGACAATAAAAATTGTAGTATTTCCCCGGCCGGAACCTGCCCGCTGGGAGGAATTTAATCTTTACAACCCTAAAGGGTTACCAAAATTAATTCCCGGCGAGGAAATCCTAGGGCATGGTTTCTATAGCGGACGGGAGCCCGTTACCAGAATCGACTGGAAGGCCACTGCCCGGCAACAAAATCTAATGGTAAAAAATTTCGGAGGCCTATCCCAAACACCGATCCTCAATCTAGACGCTACCCCTGGCAACCAAGAAATTTTGCGCCAAAAGGCCTGTTTTTTAGTATTGAAAGCCGCCCGCGAAAACAAGAAAATGGGCCTATTGCTCAACGGACAGCTCTATCCCCCGGGCACGCCTCCCCAAAAATTGTTAGAGGTACTGGCCCTTGCGTAAAGGGAAGGCCCAACTTTTAGCAAAGTTATTCACTTTTTCGGCCCTCTTGGTAATTATGGGAGTTTTGTCGCCCTATGTACCCCTAGAAGGCCTTTTTGTCTTAGGATCCTTATTAGTCATCGGTCTGCTTAATAGTTTAAGAACACAGCCCTTTTTTATCCCAGAATGGTTACTGGCCATCTTGGTATTTTTAGGGATGGGCCTTCTACTGCCCGGCCTTTGTGTAGAAAACTTCTGGTCCAAGGTCATAGGTTTTCTCTTCATTGTGATCGGGGTTAAGGCCCTAAGCCCTTGGGAACCAAGTGATTTAGGCCACATGCTTTTTTTAATCCTTCTGGGGGCCTTTTCCGCCAGTGCGTTAAATGGGGCCCAGTCTTTTCTGCCCCTCTTGCTTACCGGTCTTTTGGGCTTTTGGGCCACCATGTTTGGACAATTGGGGCGGAAAAATTTGGCCTTAAACCTTAAAGAGGTTTTATTCGTGATTTTATACGGATTTGGCTTGACCGGGCTAGTACTGGCCGTCAGCCTATTTGGTGCCACGCTTATCCCGTGGTCGAGATTGAGCTTGCTAAAGTTACCTTCTTGGAAGACATGGAATGCCTCTTTGGCCCAAGGGACCCTTAACTTAAGAGATGTAACGGTATTCCGGGTGGTATGGCTAAGCGGCCCCCAAATAAAATTTCCCCGCTGGCGCATAATCACCTACGATACCTATTACCGAGGCCACTGGCTAAAACTTTACCGCCTACCCTTTACCCCTAGAAATCAACCCGAGAAAAAAACAAAAATGTGTTATCTAGTAGAGCCCTCCCAGCCTCTGGAAGGTCTCCCCTTATTAGGGCTTCCCACCAAGCAGGTCTTTAAAGGGATAAAAGTAGTGGTAGGGGCCAATTGGCTAGGCCTAAACCCTATTTCTAATCCCGTAAAAATCTGTGTAAAAGGGACGAGCTCTTGGCCTCAAGACCTAGATCCGAAAAAATATCTGCAAGTACCCATAAATATAAAAAACAGACTAAGGCCTTTGGTAGAAGGGCTTATAAAGCCGACTCCGCTGGCCACAGCCCGAAACATGGTAAGATTTCTACGGGCCCACTATCGATATAGCCTTGACGCAGGCAAGGCGGATACAGACCCTGTACTGTACTTCCTCTTCGAGCATAAAAAGGGCCATTGCCAATACTGGGCCACAGCTCTGGCCCTCATGTTACGCACCGCCGGCATACCATCAAGGGTGGTAGCCGGTTATGCCGGGGGGTTATGGGTAAGCCCTGGCCACTATTACATTGTACGCGAAAGGGAGGCCCATTTTTGGGTCGAAGTCTGGACGGGAAACTCCTGGGTCTATTTGGATCCCACTCCTTACTTTGCTCCCGGCAAAAGTTTTGACGATTTTTTAAGAGAATGGAACGACTATATCTTATTTTTGAGCCAAAAATATAACCCCTTTTTGACTATCTATAAGCTCTGGCCCAAAATAGCGCTAATAATAATCTTGATCGGCCTGGGTTTGCCTTTATTTCTCTTTGTTCTTCGCCACCGAAAGTCTGTGTCAAAAGATCACTACATTGGCGAAGAATATCTAAAACTCCTTGCGCGAAAGGGCCTTTCCCAAAAGCCTGGGGAAACTATCTTTGAATTGACCTTGCGTGCTCAAAAGAAGTGGCCCGCCCTAAGGCCCCTTCTGGAAGATTTTGTAAACGCCTATCACGACACCATTTATGGTAAACAAAATCGTCTAAAGGAACTAAAAAGGATCCTGAAGGAGCTGAAAAAAAGTGGCTCTCGCACCCCTTAGAGCAATATTGAGAAGCTACCAAAAATTGGCCATAGCCTTTTCTGGCGGTGTAGACAGCAGTGTATTATTGTGTATTGCTAAAGAGATCTTGGGGCCCGAAAATGTCCTGGCCTTGACTATAAAGGCCCCTATTTTCCCCCCTGAAGACCTCGCTCTGGCAGCAGAAACAGCCTGGAGATTAGGCCTTAAAGTAGTGGGCGTAGAGGCAGATCTATTGGCCCTGGAAGCCTTTACCCAAAATCCCCCTGATCGTTGTTACTATTGCAAAAAGTATATGTATGAAAAATTGCTCCGCGTAGCTCATTATAAAGGTTTTGACATTCTGGCCGATGGTACACACGCAGATGACTTAAGTACCTATCGCCCCGGGCTTAGGGCCTTAAAAGAACTCGGTGTAGTGACTCCTTTGGTCGAAGCAGGAGTAAGTAAGAAGCAGATACGCCTGTGGGCCTACCAAAGAGGCCTGCGGCAGGCTCAAAGGCCGGCAGCTCCATGTCTGGCCACGCGTTTCCCTCACGGAAGCCCTATCCGCAAAAAATACTTACAGCAAATACTCCAGGCAGAAAGAATAGTTCGGGCTTGGGGCTTAGAAAGCTTTAGGGTGCGTCATCTGGAGCAAGAAGCGGTACTAGAAATAGCCGACTCTTCTCTGATAGATAAATTCTCCCTTACCTTCTTGATACAGCATATAAAAGACTTGGGTTTTACTAAGTTTTCAGTAAAAATTATAAAAAATTAAAGGAGGGTTTTATGCTTAGCCCTAACATGGAAAAGGCCCTTAACGAACAGATTAAATGGGAATTTTATTCGGCGTATCTTTACCTTTCCATGGCTTCTTATTTTGAAAGTATCTCCCTGGCTGGTTTTGCCCAGTGGATGAAGGCCCAAGCCGTAGAAGAAAGTATCCACGCCATGAAATTCTACAATTTCGTCCACGAACGCGGCGGACGGGTAGAACTCCAGGGTATTGACCAACCTCCAACCAGCTGGGAATCTCCCCTAGACGTAATAGAATTTGGCCTACGACATGAACAAGAAGTCACAAAAAAGATAAATAACCTGGCCGAACTTGCTCAACAAGAAAAAGATCACGCTACTTATATATTTTTGCAATGGTTTATTACCGAACAAGTAGAAGAAGAAGATTCCTTTGGTTCCCTGGTAGAACGGATCAAATTGGTTGAACAGGCGCCAGGGGGACTTTTTATGATTGACCGTGAATTGGCTCAGCGCACCATTGATTTTACTAATTTAGCCACAGAAGCAAACAGAACATAACAACACCTAGCAAACAATCCTTTTCGCTAGAGGGGCGGGTTTAATATCTGCCCCTCTACAAGGACCATCAAAGTTTCTTCGATAACCTAAGCGCCCCTTTATAGGGTGTGCTTACTGATAAGAACAGCTTTGGCCCGACAAAGGTATTATGGCGAGGCGACTTGTACACCTGCGCAATATCTCCCGCACTCGTCATCGCGAGGCGACTTGTACGCCCTCGCGATCTCAGGAAAGCTCCTCCACCTCAAAGCTTACGATATTCCTCTTGCGCTTGCTAAACTCTACCCCGATGAGAAAGGTCTTTTCGCACTTGCCCTGATACTTCTCCCAGTAGAGCTTCTCTTTTAGCTGCAAAAGCGCCTTCCCCTCAGGCTCATCCTCCACCACCTTGAACTCAAAAAGATAACACCGGCCCTCAAAAAGCACCGCCATATCCAGACGGCCCTGGTTGGTGGCCTCTTCCACCCGCACATCTAAGCCCAGCGCCGCAAAATAACAGTAAAAG
>Ga0256840_1001548_pt1 | contig 21409 bp, 20 predicted proteins | sample 355202metaG_FD_185969 | JGI IMG/M metagenome (GOLD analysis project Ga0256840, IMG submission 185969) | Hydrothermal vent microbial communities from Mid Atlantic Ridge, Atlantic Ocean - 355-202 | ecosystem: Environmental > Aquatic > Marine > Hydrothermal vents | place: Atlantic Ocean: Mid...
CTTGTGATCACCATAAGTAATGGCAGTGTTTTTAGAAAGAATCGTGATTCCTCTTTCTTTTTCGATTTCGTTAGAGTCCATTGCTCTTTCTTGTACTTCTTGGTGGTCTGCGTAAGTACCTGACTGTTGGAGGAGTTGGTCAACAAGTGTTGTTTTACCGTGGTCAACGTGAGCGATGACGGCAATGTTTTTAATTTTTTGCATAAAATGTCCTAGAATTAAGGTGCGAACCTTATAAAATTTCGCGAATTATATCCAAAATTTACTATATAAGAGATTTTTTGTATTCCGTAGGGTGTAGTCCCCCGACTACACCGCCATGACAAAAGTTGGATTTTATATATTTATTTGTTTATTTTATTGGTGTAGTCGGAGACTACACCCTACAGTGACAACCCGTATATTTCATGATACGTTTTCATAGCATATCTGTCTGTCATGGCAGCTACGTAGTCGGCTATGACACGCTCTTCTTTTCTTACTACAATGAGTTCTTTTTGGTGAGGTGGTAAAAGGTCGTTGTCTTCTCTAAATGCCTTGTAAAGTCCTTTGATACACTGTTTTCCTGCGTACATTTTTCGGGCTATTTTTTCGTGTGTGTAGAGTTTGTTAAATAAAAGTTTTTTAAGTACTTTTAATGCACGTGCTGTCTCTTTTGAAAAGCCCACGGGGAGTTTTTCTTTTGCATCTAAGGTCACACAGATAGGTATCTCTTTTCTATGCTGTTTCGCTCCGTCTTTTGAGTTTTCTATAAAATCTTCTACAAGTAACTTGATGAGTCCTGCTACAAAACGGTGACGGTAGAGTTTCTCAGATCTTTGTATGCCTTCTTTTTGCACCATTTCATCTACACGTAAACAAAGAGGGTCTTGTAACAAGTCATCAAAAGTGATGAGTCCGTACTTGATGCCATCATCTATGTCATGTGAAGTGTAGGCTATCTCGTCTGCATGGTCAACTACCATGGCTTCTAGGCTTGGGTGCTTGTCTAAGTTAAAACGTGGGTCTAGGTCTTTTAAAAAAGGTTTTTTGTAGGGGAAAGAATGTTTCATCACACCTTCTAGTGTAGCAAAAGTAAGGTTCAGTCCATCAAAGTCTTTATAGCGTTTTTCTAGTTTTGTGAGTACTCTAAATGACTGAAAGTTATGCTCAAAACCTAAAGGTCTGCCATCTTCACGTAACAGCCTGTCTAGTTCGTCACCCCCGACATGTCCAAAGGGTGTGTGTCCTAAGTCATGTGAAAGTGCTATGACCTCTGCTAACGTTTCGTTGAGTTCTAACATACGCGAGAGTGTCCGTGCTATTTGTGAAACTTCTAGTGAATGCGTAAGACGTGTACGAAAGTAGTCGCCTTCATGGTTTAAAAAAACTTGTGTTTTGTACTCTAAACGCCTAAAAGAAGAACAGTGAAGCACTCTGTCTCTGTCTCTTGCGTATGGGTCTCTAAAATCTTCTTCAAAACTGTAAAATCTCTCATTGGGTAGCATTGTGTCCCTTTAGTATATGTTGCTATAATTATAGCAAATAAAAAGGCAGAGTGATGGAAAAGATAGAAAAATACCATATAGAATATGAAAAACCCAAAGTAACCCTTTTGCAACAGTCTGGTCTAGGTGTCGCTGAGATAGCAGCACGAACCTGTTATGACTCCTTTGAAAACTCTGAAAATGAATGTGTAAAAAATGCTATGTACACCATGGACACAGATGCCATTAACAACATAGAGGATTCGGACTTACTTTCTAGCCTTGCCTGGGTACACCATCATCACTCTATCATAGAACATGCAACTCTAAGTTTTTTAGTACAAGGTACAAGTAGAGGCGTACTACAAGAGCATGCACGTCATAGACTTCAAGCTATCTCTGTACGCTCTACGCGTTACACCATGTCATCTGTCATTAATGCATTTACAGCTTCACTTGAAAGTGACGATGGTTTTGACTTTTTTTACACCAACCTACTTCCTCTCAATCTATTTGTAGTAACAGATAAAGCCTACTTGAAAATAGAAATTCGTGCTATTTATGATAAATTTCGTTTCCAACATGAACGCAACAAAGACTACATCACAGATGCCGTGGCAAAATCTTCTCTTCCGTTTGTAAAAAACCATAAGGGCGATGCAGAAGCATTATTTTCAGCACTTGAAAATGGAAAGAAAAAACGTAACGTCGGTGATGGTTTTAAGCACATTGTCTCTGACAATTGGAAAGTAGACATGGTTGTTACCTTTAACATACGTTCTTTAAAAAACTACTTTGATTTACGTGACTCAGGTGCAGCATGGTTTCAGATACAATGGCTCGCCGAAGAGATGAAAAAAGTAACCCCTGTCAAATACTTAAAACTTATAGACAAAGAATACAAATAACGAAGTAATAAAAGTTTGCTATAATACCTAATATACTTAAACCATTAGGAATTTTATTGCGTAATTTTATACTTATTATACTAATCACTTGTTTTCATACAAACCTTTCTGCACAGTCACTTACTATGGAAAACATTTCAGCAAATATACAAGAAGGTTTGAACACGCGTATAAAAGGTGAAAACAAAGCCATTATACAAAATATCTATGCTTCTACAGGATACCAATCCTTGTGGATGGGTAAGGGCAACGAAAAAAAAGCAAGTGACCTCATACAAGCACTAACTGACCCTCTTTTTAACTATAAAAATAAATCTTTTGACCAATCTTCCATTTCACGTCTTTATTATATGCTTGACAACGCAGAAATCTCTCAAAGTAAAAAAGCTGCAGTCTATGCGAGACTAGACCTCATACTCACTTCTTCTATGGTACGTTTGGTGCGTTTCATAGTCCAAGGTGATGTAGACTGGGCGTTGGTTCAGAAAAAAATGGCTGCCCTTGCACAAAGTGATGATATCAAAGCAACTTGGGAAATGGCTCCCAAAGGATTTCCAAGTCAACAAGCCTTAGTCTCTGCTATTGCAAATGGGTCTATCTATCCCTATCTACAATCGCTTTTACCTCTAGAAAAACGTTATAAAAAACTTGTTTCCCTGCTCAAAGACTATAGGGTAATGAATAAGTTTCCAAAAATCCCTTATAGCAATACCGTATTAAAAGTTGGTGACAGTGCTAGCCGTATAGAAGAGATAAAAAAACGTTTACAAATCTCTGGTGATTTCCCCAAAAATGCTTCCATAAACAGTAAGTTTACTGCACAACTACAAGAGGCAGTTTTAACCTACCAAAAACGTTATTTGCTAGAAGTCACAGGGAAGATAGACAAAACCGTAACCTACTACTTAAACCAGCCTGTGTCTCAAAATATACAAGCCATCATCACCAATTTAGATAAAACAAAACTCTATCCTAAGGCATTTGAGTCTGAACACATTGAAGTGAATATCCCTGATTTTTATCTGCGTTACTATAGAGATGGGATGATGCTACGTAAAATGGGACTGGTCGTAGGTCGTATAGACCGCCCTACCCCTATTTTTTCTGACAAAATAGACTACATGGTACTTAACCCTACATGGACCATACCCGATAACCTCATAAAACGTGACCTCATTCATGTACTTCGCGAAAACCCTCTGTATTTGGAAGAAAACAATATACATGTATTTCGTGGAAAAAAAGAAGTGCATGTTACCCAAGAGCAGTTAGACCCCTATGAAAAAAGTGCCAAGCGTGTACCGTTTCGTTTTGTCCAGTTTCCAGGTGAAACAAATGCTCTTGGGCGTGTGAAGTTTATGTTTCCAAACAAATATGCAGTGTATCTACATGACACGGATAATAAATCACTTTTGGAAAGACGCTATAAAATTTACTCTTCTGGATGCATGCGTGTGAAAAAACCATTTGATTTGGTAGATACACTTTTAACCCATGCAAAGGGTAACTATAGCCCTAGTAAAATTGCTCAGATTTTAGAGAGCAACAAACCTACAACAATAAGACTAAGAAAATCTGTCCCCGTACATATGTTGTACTTTACCGTCTATAAAGAAGATGGTTTAGCCTACTTTAAACATGATATTTATCTTTATGATAAAATCATTTCAGAGTCTGTTGAGGGTAATAGAAAAGAGACATTTAGCATCCCAGAGAAACGTATGATATCTGTTAAAAAACAAGGGGCAACCCCTTTGTCTAACTAGCTACTTTTACGCATTTTAACACGCTGTAGATGTGTAAGAGCTATCGCCATTGCATCTGTGATATCTAAAGGTTTTATCTCCTTTTTAATGCCGTATAATCGCTTTACCATAAATGCCACTTGTTCTTTAGTGGCTTTTCCATTGCCTGTAACTGCTTTTTTTACTTGTAAGGCAGTATATTCATGAAAAAAACCTACTTCTTGTAGTATCTTTAAACACAAAGCCCCCCTAAACTGTGCAAGTTTTATCACCGACTTAGGGTTAAAAGCAAAAAAGATGTCTTCTATCGCTACTTCATCAACCTTATGGGTCTTTAAAATGAGGTCTATTCCCTCTACCATCTCGACCATTTGGGCTTGAAGTTCTTTTTCTTTCATTTTGAGTAAACCAGCCTCAAGAAGTGAAAACTTTTTTCCATCATAATGTATAATACAATAGCCTAAATTACGGCTTCCGGGGTCTATACCTAAAATATTCATTCACACCTTTGTTCACATAGTGAATAGTTTTATTCAACTATCTTTTATAAGCCTATTTTAGCTGAATTTAGATAAAATTCTAAAAGTTATTCACATAAGGGTTTTAAACTTTATATTAATGTGAACAAAGAGGATAATAGAAAGATGAATATTGGACAAAAAGTACTTTTTGAACTAAAAAAAGAGATTTCAGAAATAGAATATGAACGGTATATAAAAAAACTTGTATACGACACAAAACACTCTCGTTCAAACATTGTTTATTTTTCTGCACCCAATATGATTATTGCTAAATGGATTAAAAGTAAATATACTGATAAACTTGTTCATCTTTTTGAACTTCTTAATGAAGTGAAACCCGAAGTTAAAATCACTGTAGGTAAAGTAACAAAAAGTACCTCCCCTGCTCTTGTAAAACAAAGCCATGAAAAAGGTAGCAGTAAAAGTACCTATTTGAACCCTTCTTTAACTTTTGAAAGTTTTATAGTCGGGGATTCAAACCAATTTGCCTATACCACTGCTAAATCTGTAGCCGAAAAACCTGGTAAACAGTACAACCCACTTTTTATCTATGGTGGTGTTGGTCTTGGAAAGACGCATTTACTTCAAGCCATAGGTAATTACCACATAAACTTAGGTAAAACGGTTATCTATACCACACTTGAACAGTTTATGAACTCTTTTACCTCGCATTTGCGTTCACAAACTATGGATAGATTTAGAGACAAGTTTAGGGAGTGTGATTTACTCCTTATAGACGACATACAGTTTTTAAGTAGAAAAGAACAAACACAAGAAGAGTTTTTTCACACCTTCAATGAACTACATAATGCAAATAAACAAATAGTCATCACAGCTGACCGAGCCCCTAACAAAATAGCAGGACTTGTAGATAGACTCAAAACCCGTTTTGAATGGGGACTTATGGCAGATATTCAACCCCCAGGTCTTGAAACAAAAATAGCCATCATTCAAAAAAAATGTGAACTGGATGGTATAACCCTTAACAACGAAATAGTCAACTATATAGCAACCCATATGGGAGATAACATTCGTGAGATTGAAGGAACTATTATTAAACTTAATGCCTTGTCAAGTATGTTAAACCAAGAAATCACTTTGGACTTTGCACAAAATGCCATCAAAGATCAGCTCAAAGAAAAAAGAGACAATGTCACTATTGATGATATTGTCAAAATCATTTCTAAAGAACTTAATATCAAACCTTCAGATATGAAATCTAAAAAACGTACTAAAAATGTAGTCAGTGCCAGACGTATTGCTATTTATTTAGCTAGAAACCTTACCCCTAACTCTATGCCTCAAATAGCTGTTTATTTTGGGATGAAAGATCATACTGCTATTTCACATGCAATGAAAAAAATACATGAAATTATAGACAATGATGAAAACTTCAAAGTACTCTTAGAAGAACTTTCAAATAAAGTACATACCAATACCCAAAATGATACATAATATCCTATAACTAACTTGAATAAAAAAAAGATATAATTTTAAAAGTGAATATCTGTGAATGTTTAAAAAAGTTAAGCACACTCACAAATAACAGTCAGATGGTCAATGGAATGGTTTTTCACAGTTTCAACTCATACTACTACTATCTACTAATATTATTAAAAAGTAAGGAAAGTCAATGAAGATAAGAGCGAATAAGCAAATAATAGAATCTATACTTATTAATTTACAACCTTTTTTAGAAAAAAAAGATGCAAGTCAAATTACTTCACACATATTATTTACTACTCAAAATAATAAATGTATTATCAAAGCTACAGACTCTGAAATAGGTCTTCAAATCATCACTGATAATATAGCTATTGAAGCAGATGGTTCATTTACAGCTAATGGTAAAAAACTATTAGACATTGTTCGAATTTTAAAAGACGATGAGATTATTTTAGAAGTGTTAGACAATACCCTTATAATAAAACAAAAAAATTCAAAATTCAAATTACCTACATTTGATTCTCAAACCTATCCTAGCTTTCCAACTTCAGATGAAAAACCTAAAATTTCTTTAGATTCATTAAGTCTTATTCAAAATCTTAAAAAAATATCACCAGCTATAGATACTAACAATCCAAAGTTTGAACTCAACGGTGCATTGATCAATATTACCCCTACATCAACGGATTTAGTTGGAACTGATACTAGAAGACTAGCCATTGCAACAATTTCAGGTGAAAACAGTGAAACACTATCACTTATCGTGCCTAAAAAAGCGATATTAGAAATACAAAAATTATTTTTAGATCAAATAGATATTTATTTTGATGAAACAAATCTAATTATTTCAAATGAAAATTATTTTTTCTATACGCGACTTATCAATGGGAAATTTCCTGATTATCAACGTATTATTCCTACAGGCACAAAACATCAACTGACTCTTCCTAAAAAAGAAATGATTGATGCCATTAAAATGATAACCACAATTTCTCAAGAAATAAAAATGACTTTACTTTCAGATACCATTATTTTTAATTCTCTCTCAGCTGACAATGTTGAAGCAAAAACTGAACTTGAACTCAATACAGGACTTTCAGAAAAATTTGAACTTTCATTTAATTCTAAATATATTTTAGATTTTATTTCACAAGTTAATAAAAATGAATTTACTATTGAATTTAATGAACCCTCACTACCATTTATCGTAAAAGATGATAATTTTATTACAATTATTATGCCAATTGTTGCCTAATAATTCGTATAGCTATAAAAAGGAAAAACGTTATATGAGTGAAAACAAAACAAAATATATTTTTGTTACAGGTGGAGTACTTTCTTCATTGGGAAAAGGTATTACTGCTGCAAGTGTAGGAACACTGTTAAAACATACAGGACAAAGAGTAGGGGTACTTAAACTTGACCCTTATATAAACGTGGATCCTGGAACCATGTCTCCCTTAGAACATGGAGAAGTATTTGTGACTAAAGATGGAGCTGAAACAGACCTAGATTTAGGTCACTATGAAAGATTTTTAGACACTTCACTTACTCAAAACAACAACTTTACTACAGGACTTGTCTATAAAACAGTCATTGAAAATGAACGTAAAGGTAAATACCTTGGAAAAACGATTCAAGTTGTTCCTCATATTGTAAATGAAATTAAAGAACGTATTTACCGTGCTGGTGAAGGTAAAGATATCCTTATCGTAGAACTTGGTGGAACCACTGGTGATATAGAAGGATTACCTTTTCTTGAGACTATTAGACAAATAAAACATGAGCTTGGGCGTGCCTATGTTATGAACATACATGTAACGCTTTTACCTTACATCAAAGCAGCTGGTGAACTTAAAACTAAACCAACACAACATTCTGTACAAGAACTTAGACGTATAGGTATCGCCCCCCATATGTTAGTCCTTCGTGCAGAAGTGCCAGTTAGTTCTGATATTAAACGTAAAATTGCCTATTCTTGTGATGTGGAAGAAGATTCTGTTATAGTTGCTGAAGACGCAGCAACTATTTATAAAGTGCCATTAAACTTTCTAGCACAAGATATATTGACACCTATTTGTAAACACTTAGAACTTGAAAACTGCATCCCTAAAATGGACGAATGGGGTATTTTAGTTAATAGAATACTTATGCCTAAAGATGAACTCAAAATAGCCTTTGTTGGTAAATATTTGGATTTAAAAGAATCTTATAAATCTTTAACTGAAGCACTTATTCACTGTGGTTCACATCTTGATACTCGTGTGAATATTAAGTGGGTTGACTCTGAAAAAGTAGATGAAGATGGTGCTCAAAAATACCTCAATGACTGTGATGGTGTACTTGTTGCTGGTGGCTTTGGCATACGTGGTATTGAAGGTAAAATTAAAGCGATTCAATATGCAAGAGAAAATAAAATACCATTTTTAGGTATCTGTCTAGGTATGCAACTAGCGATGGTTGAATTTGCTAGAAATGTTTTAGGACTTGAAGATGCAAACTCAGTTGAGTTTAATGAAGAGACTTCTGCACCTATTATCTTTCTTATAGATGAATTTATAGATGCAGCAGGTGCAAAACAAATACGTACTTCAACTACTGCGATGGGTGGAACACTTAGACTAGGTGAATACGAATGTGAAACAAAGGAAGGCTCAAATCTCCGTGCAGCTTATGATGCTCCGATGATTTTTGAGAGACATAGACACCGTTATGAGGCAAATCCTAAATACAGAGAAGCATTTGAATCAAACGGTATGGATATTACAGGTGAATCTCATGGACTCATAGAAGCAGTAGAAGTGAAAGACCATCCCTGGTTTTTGGGTGTACAGTTTCATCCAGAGTTTACTTCAAGACTTCAAAATGCAAACCCTGCTATTTTAGCATTTGTGAATGCTTCACAATCACATAAAAATAAAGATGACTAAACGATTAAGACTAAGCGACGTAGACACACTTTTAGAACAGCGTTTTAAAGAGGGATTTCTCTCTTTAAAAGACCTTCCTCAACCTTCCTCTTTTAAAGACATGGACAAAGCTACCAAACGCATAGTCTCTGCCATAAAAAATAAAGAAAAAATAACCATCGTTGGTGACTACGACGTTGATGGTGTGACATCTACCACGCTTATGAGACTCTTTTTTGAAGAAATAGACTATGATATAGAGTGGATAATTCCAAACCGTTTTAAAGATGGGTATGGACTCTCAGCAAACATCATACCACACATTTTAGGGACAGATTTAGCTATTACGGTTGACAATGGTATTTCAGCGGTCTATGCTGCGAAGCTATGTAAAGAGCAGGGCATAGAGCTTATCATCACAGACCACCACTTGTTGGCACCTGAAGTGCCTGAGTGTTTTGCTATCATCGACCAAAAACAAGAAGAGTGTACTTTTCCTTACTCTGACGTATGTGGGGCTCAGATAGCATGGTATCTCATCGCCTCACTTAAAAATGCTTTGGGTATAAAAATCAACATGATGTCCTACATGGAGTTAGTGTCTATTGCTATTATCGCAGATATGATGCCCTTACAACACATAAACAGAGCTATGGTAGAAGCGGGACTCCAAGCACTTAACAAAAGTACAAAACCTGCTATAAAAGCGTTTAAAGAACATGCCCAAAAAGAAACGTTATCTGCAGAAGACATAGGTTTTTTCTTAGCCCCTTTACTTAACGCTTCTGGACGCATGGAAGATGCCAGCTTTTCAGTAGATTTTTTGGCTTCAAAAAATATCTATGATGCCAGAGTACGTTTGGAAAAACTCATCACCTTTAACACCCTACGTAAAGCAACAGAACAAGAACTCACCTCAAAAGCATTGGTTCAGGTAAATGTTCAAGATGATGTGATTATAGTGGAAGGTAAAGAGTGGCATGAAGGGGTAGTTGGCATAGTAGCTGCTCGCGTGGCAAGAAAGCATGAAAAACCTTGTATCGTACTGAGTAACAATGGTGAAGGGATACTTAAAGGTTCTGGTAGAAGTTTTGGAGAGTGTGACTTATTTGCCATCACAGATGGCTGTAGAATGCACCTAGACAAGTTTGGAGGACACCAAGCTGCGATTGGGCTTAGTATCAAAGAAAGTAGCTTAGAAGCCTTTAAAACACAGATAAACATAAATTATGTCCAAAACAACTATGTGAAAGATAGCATTGATCCAGATATCTTAGGGTATATCTCGTTTTCTGAGATATCATTTGAACTAACCAAATGCATAAAAAAGTATGAACCCTACGGACAAGGAAATCCCACCCCAAAGTTCATCTCTAAAGATGTTGAACTACTCCAAGCAGACACCATGGGCAAAGAGGGCGAACACTTACGCTTTTCTTTTGCACAAGAGGGCATAGTCATGGCAGGTGTACAGTTTAAGACGAGTGAAGTCTATGAAGTGGGCTCAGTGGTAGATGTAGTCTATACAGTGAATGAAAATCACTTTAGGGGGAATGTGACTTTGCAGTTGATGGTGGAGAAGGTGATAGTGAAATAAAACTTCCAACCTAAACTCACTAGTTAGATTGGAAAATTTGTGTGTGAATAATTTAAAGTGGCAATACTCGAATCTTATCACTTAACTTTGTCTGCAAGATATTTTCTATGCCTGCTAGTGTGTCAGTACTTGAAGATGCACAGCCCGAACAAGCACCTAGGTAACGGATGTAAATATCTATATTTTCACCATTTTCTTTGATGTCTAAGATCTCCATGTCTCCACCATCTGCAACGAGCATTTGACGTATGTTGTCATCGACTACTTTTTCTACAGCTTTAAGACGTTGTACGATGGTCATAGTGCCAAAGTCACCTAGTGGTGCAGAGTTGTCATTGCCTAGGGTGGCTGTAGAGGCTACTTTCTCTTTTTGGTAGTCACTTAGTAGGTCTACTAGGTACACTTCTTTGTCTTCATGTCCACCAGGTTTGATGCATGATTTACAAAAACCACCTGCTTTAGTGTAGTCTGTGATTTGTTCTACCGTTGTTAGGTCATTTAAACGCATGACTTCTTGAAGGGTAGAGAGTGTGACTCTGGCACATTCACAAACGATGACTTCTTCTTCGAAGCTCTCCATATCAACACCTTTGTACTGAGCCGCTGCTTTTTTTATGACATCATATGCCATGACGGAACAGTGCATTTTTTGTGGTGGTACAGCTGGTGTATCTGGGTTGTCACGCATGGCTAGTTCTACGTCGATGTTAGTGATTTTTACAGCTTCATCAACCGTTTTGTCTTTACAAAGTTCAGCCATAGTGTCTGAAGATGCGATGGCAGTACCACAGCCAAAACTTTTAAATTTTGAAGAGAGGATTTTATCTGTTTTTGTGTCAACAGCCCAGTAAAGACGTACAGCATCTCCACAGCTTTCTGCTCCAAAGTCAGCAACGATGAGTTTTGCACCCATTTCGTCTGCTTTTTCTTGCGTAATCTCACCCATGTTCTGTGGGTTGTTCATAAGGTCTGTTACTTTTTGGCTATACTCATCCCAGATGGTACCACCTACTAAACTATCTATTCCCATAATCTATTCCTTTATTGATGTTCGATTAAATCGAACCTACGATTTGTATCTTAATCGCAATGTAGGGTCGATATAATCGACCAATATCTTAATGCCCTTCAGTGAGTCCACTTATATGACCTTCTGGTGCATAGGCATATGAACTTGAAATACCTCTAAGTCGTTCAACTGCTTTTTTAACAGCTGTGAGTGTGTAGTCAAGTTCTTCTTGTGTGGTGTAGCGACTCAGTGAAAAGCGTATCGCTGTATGTGCTAAGTCATCTGCTGCACCTATGGCTTCCATGACGGAGTTTGCTTCCAAGTCTTCAGAAGCACAGGCAGAACCTGTACTCGCACCGATGCCTGCATGGTTTAAGTCCCACAACATAGACTCACCTTCTATGCCTCTAAAAGAGATAAGAATCGTATTTGGCGTTCTTTTTTCTCTAGGTGTGACTACAAAGGTGTCTTTGATTTTTAGAAGTTCATTTTCAAAGGTATCTCTCATGTTACGCACTTCTGTCATTTCAAACTCTAATGCTTCTACAGCAGCTTCGATGGCTTGTCCCATACCTACTATGCCAGGGACGTTAAGTGTACCTGAACGGTATCCACCCATTTGTGAGCCTCCATGAAGTAAAGGTAGTAGTTCTTTACCTTTTTTCATATACAACGCACCTACACCCTTTGGCCCATGAAACTTGTGAGCAGAGAAGGTTAAGTAGTCTACATCGAAGGCTTGTACATTAACAGGAAGTTTTCCTATGGCTTGTACCGCATCAGTGTGAAACAGTACATCGTGTTCTTTACAGATAGCACCTATCTCTTCTACAGGAAAGATAGCACCTGTTTCATTGTTTGCCCACATGATGGACACAAGTGCTGTTTTGTCTGTGATGTTGTCTTTGACTGCTTGGATATCTACAATACCTTCATTATTTATAGGTAAATAGGTAACTTTACAGCCCATACTTTCTATCCATTTTGCAGTAGATATAACAGAAGGATGCTCTACTTCAGAAATCATGATATGATTTTTTTTACCTGTGATGATGTACTCAAAGTAGATGGATTTGAGTACCCAATTGTTACTCTCTGTTGCACAAGATGTGATGACAACAGAGCTGTCTCTAGGTGCATGTATGCCTGCATAGATTTTTTCCATCCCTAGTTTTATGGCAGGGTGCGTCTCCGATGCAAAGGCATGCAGTGAGTTCGGATTACCATACTTTTGTACAAAATAAGGCTCCATTACTTCAAATACGTGAGGGTCAACAATAGTTGTGGCATTGTTATCTAGATAGACAGTCATATTTTTCCTTCTAAAATGATACTCAATTTAAATAAGACTATTTTAGTCCTATTAGGTTTTTTGCATAATACGCTGTTATTCTTAAGATAACATAAATTATTGTATACTTATCCTATTGAAATATATAAGGATTATGATGGATAAGAGTTTAATGATATTTATAGGCATAGGCTTGGGGTTTCTTTATTTTGTAACTACCTTTGTAGGGGATATACAGGCAGAAGATGAGGCATATCAAAATAACGGCTATCAAGAAGAACAAAAATACAATAAATACAATGCAGTGGATAGTATAGGGCAAGATATATTAGATGTGACGGGTGCAAGTGCAAACATGCAATTGGATGCATGGAACCACTCTGTTTTAAAAGAAGAGTTTTTAGCGTTGTTTCCTGATTTTACTGAGATGAAAGATTTTACTGATGGCCGATTAAGAGGTAAGGTTTTAAAAAGTAAATTAAAAAGTAAAATCACCTCTATTGAAGATAAGTTTTTCACTGGAGGCATTACAGCTGAAGATGCTAAGCGTGAACTCAGCACCTTAAAGTAATTAACGACAAGGGTCTGTCATATTATTTCTATCTGCGTAGAGATAGACTTCAACACGTCTGTTGAGTGCTTTGTTTCTAGAAGAATTATTTGGGACAAGAGCTTTATTGTATGAACATCCTTTGGTAAAAGGTCTTCCGTTTATAGTCAATAAATTTGCTACGGTATCTGCACGGCGTTGTGAAAGTCTTTGGTTGTGGTCATAGCTACCAGAATTGTCAGTAAATCCTGCAACGCCTACCGCAGTTTGAGGGTAATTTGCAAGTAATTGTCCTACTTTTTGAACTTTATATCTAGCAGAATTTTGTAGTCTTGCAGAGTCACTTGCAAACATCATACGATCCCTAAACATAATTTTCACATAGTTTGGGTGTTTAGAAACGATGATGGTATTGTTAGGGTCAAGAGCTGCAAGTGGGTCATTGTTTACTCCTGTACCTAAAGCTCGTGCCATAGCGTTGGCTTGCTCGTCCATACTGTAACCTACGGCTCCACCAAGAGCAGCACCTAGTAGCCCACCTATGATGGCACTTTTTGCATCACGCTTGCCTGTATTGTATCCTATCATGGCTCCAGCAGCCGCTCCAGTTGCCGCTCCAGTTTTTGTACGATTATAACTACCATCTTCAACAAGACCTGGTTGGTTATAACACCCTGCCAACATAAAGACTGCCACAGATGAAGCGATGAGTGTTTTTTTTAATTTCATAGTATTTTTTTGCATAGTATTCCTTTTCATAGTTATTGCCATCCACCCGTATTTTGAGGAGGTTGGTTGTTATTGTCTACGGCATTTCCTATGCCTGCACCTACAGCAGCACCTAGAAGTCCACCGACAACTGCACTGCCACCTCTGCTGTGACGACCTGAGTTGTTGTAGCCGATAGTAGAACCTGCTAAAGCACCCACTACTGCTCCTGTTTGGGCTCCACTGTTTGGATTGGGTGTATTTGAATTTGTACAGCCTGAAAATAAGACTGTGCCTATGACAGCCATCAAAGTAAATTTAACTATAGCGTGTTTCATCTATGCTTCCTTCATTGTAATTTTGCTAAAGTATAACATACAATCGTGAAGAATTGTGAAAAATATATTTAAGAATTGGTTATTTTTTGATGCCATTGCCAAAGTTGTTTTTCAAAACCAATTTGTTTTGTTTCGTACAATGGTGTGCGTAGAGTAGTATCGAGATACGTTTGTTTGACCCATCCATTAAAATCATGCGGATAGAGATAGTCTTTTGCATGGGTTTTAATATGTTTAGGTATGGGGTGTATGGCTCCTGCCTGTATAGCATTTTGTGCATGATTTATAGCCATATAGGCAGCGTTAGATTTGGGAGAAGAAGCCAAGTAGATGACTAACTGAGACAGCGATATCCTAGCTTCAGGGTAGCCTATGTGTTTGACGATGTTCAGGGTAGATGAAGCTAGATTAAGAGCAGGGGGGTTAGCATTTCCCACGTCTTCACTAGCGAGTATAGCCAAACGTCTTGCTATAAACTCTGCAGGTTCACCCCCTTCAATGAGCCTTGCTAAGTAATAGATGCTGGCATCTATGTCAGAACCTCTAATGCTTTTTATCATCGCAGACGTAAGCTCATAGTGGCTTTCACTTTCGCAACTCCCTGCTTGCATCGCGTGGGGACGTATGTGTTTGCAACTTGCTAGTGTGATGGGTGAAGCAACAGTATCAGCACTTTCTAAAAGGTTAAGCATCGCACGTACATCGCCCCCGCTGGAAAAAACGAGATATTCTTTTGCTTCTGCTTCTATGCTTATCTTTTCTAAGTGTAACACTTTGTCTAGGTAAAGTGCCATCTCTTTTTCATCTATGCTTTGAAGTTCAAAGAGATGTGAACGTGAACGTATAGCAGACGTAAGAGAGTAGTAAGGGTTTTCAGTCGATGCACCTATGATGAGTGCTGCATTATTTTCCATAAATGGCAGGAGGACTTCTTGCTGGTTTTTACTCAGTCTATGCACTTCGTCTATGAAAACAAGAGGTTTTTCTAAAGCATTGGTATAGTTTTTAAATATCTTACGTAAGTCTTCTATTTTAAGTGTGGTGGCATTCATCTCATAAAAGGGACGTCCCAGTTGTGTGGCTATGACTCTAGCTAGGGTCGTTTTTCCACAACCAGGAGGCCCATAGAAAAAAGTATGAGGAAGAGCTTCAGCCTCAATGAGTTTACGCAGTACACCATTGGCATCCAAAAGATGTTTTTGCCCTATCAGTTCATCTAGGGTTTCAGGACGATATTTAAGGGCTAGGCTCACCATGTTTAGTCTTTGTATTTAAACTTTTTATTTTGTGGTGGTTTTTTAGTGCCTTTATTTTTTTCATTGTAGGCTTCTTGTTTGTTATCTTCTTTTTGCTTTTTGGCATTGATCTCATTTTTTACATCAGCGATTCGGTTGGTTCTCCAACGTTTCATAAACTTATGCACATCATCATACTCTCTACGTGTAAAGTAGCGGGTTTTGTTTTCTGGTAAGTTGTTGAGTTCTATGCCTCCAAATGAAATACGTTTAAGGTCAAGTACCTTCGCATCAAAGTGTGCAAAGAAACGTCTAAGTTCACGGTTTTTACCTTCTTTGATGGTGACACGAAGTTTAGAAAAGTTTTTCCCTTCACTGCGTACTTCGAAGTGTGCGAATGGGGCAAACTCCATAGCGTAAATTTTAGATTTTTCATGAGCTCCTGCTCGTGCATCATCAAGCACTAGCCCCTCTTTCATGGCTTCCATCATTTCACTTGTGACAGCTTTGTCTATCTTGAGGTTATAGGTTCTGTCAAGACCACTCTCCATAAGTGCTGATGCCACTTCGACATCGTCTGTTAAGAGCAAAAGTCCTTCTGAGGCATAGTCTAGTCTACCTACGGGTGTAAAGTGTCTATATTTCCCTGGAAGTTTATGGTAAATGGTAGCACGTCCTCTGTCATCTTTCTTAGTAACAAGGACACCTTTTGGTTTGTTATACACAATGATGGTGAGTTCATTTGTGATTTTGACAGCTTTACCTTTGACAAAGATTCGGTCATCAACTTGTACTTCATAGCCAAACTCTTTGAGAGGTCTTTTATCAAGCGTTACTTCTCCCGCTTCTATGAGTGTATCTGCTTCCCGTCGTGAATATTTGGTGTTGTGTGATATATATTTGTTTAGTCTCATATTATTTTAACGCATCCCAAGCAAAGCTCGGTATGCTACGCTGACGCTGAGTCGTCTTCAGCAGACGGCTCATACGACTAGTCGTATTTATCCTTTCATAATTTTTCATTTTGATTTTATTCCTGCATTTATTAAGTCATGTATATGAAGTACACCGATGAGTTTCTTTTCATCTGTGGTGATAGGTAAAAGTTGTATTTTACCCTCTTCAATAATCTCCAATGCTTCAGAAGCGAGGAGTTCAGTATTTGTGTAGCATGTGGGTGTTTGGTTTGCATAGGTGATGGCAAGCTCATCTAGTGAAAAGTCTTCTTTCATTAAAGCACGTCTGAGGTCTCCATCACTGAGTAAGGCAACAAATTTTGCTTCTTCATCAACGATAAGGATATGACCTAGTTTTCCTTCACTCATTGTGACGATAGCATTTTTCAGGGTCGTCTCTTTTGTGATAATGGGTAAATTTTCAGTATGCATAAGGTCTTTAATGCGAATAAAGAGTTTTTTACCTAAACTTCCTCCTGGATGAAAAGAGGCAAAATCTTCTTTTTTAAATCCTCTTTTTTCCATCAAAGCCACAGCTAAAGCATCACCCAATGCCATAGTGAGTGTCGTTGATGTTGTAGGAGCGATGCCAAGTGGACAAGCTTCTTTGTCTACGGCTATGTCAAGCACAACATCTGCGTAAGTGCCTAGAGATGAACGCTTATTTCCTGTTAGTCCAATGAGTAGAATGTCAAAACGTTTAATATGAGGCAAAATTTTGGTTAGCTCTTCACTTTCTCCACTGGAACTAATGGCAAGTAGGGTGTCTTCTTTACCTATCATGCCTAGGTCACCATGGAGTGCTTCTGTTGGGTGCAAGAAAAAACTAGAGGTTCCTGTACTTGCAAAGGTAGCTGCCATCTTTGCTCCAACTAAACCAGATTTACCCACACCAGTGATGATAAGCTTACCTTTGGTGCCCAATATAAGCTCAATGGCATCAAGAAATGTTTGGTCTAGACGAGTAGAAGCCTTTAGTAGAGCATCTGCTTCAATCTGAAATGTTTCTTGTGCAATTTTTATGAGGTTCATATGTCTACTTTTGATTGAGTTTCATGATTATAGCATAGTGTAGATTAGGAGGGTTAAGCTGGAAGGAAAAGTGTATAGGTAAAGAGCCAGTCCTAAGACTAGTCTTTATGAAAGTAGTGCTTTTGCTTGCTTGACCCATAGGTCTTTTTTTGCACGGTGTGCAAAGGTTGTATTGACTTCAAGCCATTGGATGTTTTCTTCATTCCAATTTGCAATCTGTTCAAAATGGAAGATACCTGCAGCATTGAGTTGTTCTTCTACTTTAGGACCTATGCCTTTTATGGTTGTTAGTGCGTCTTTTGCACCATCTTTTGGTGTATCAAGTAAGGTAGGTTTTAAAGTAGGGTTTACGCTATCTGATACAGGTGTTTCCTCTGCTTCTATTTCCTCTAGTGCAATAGCTACATCTTCGATAGCTGGTGAAGTAGGGATATTGATTTCCTCTTCTTGTATCTCTTCAGACATTGTGCTCACAAGTGTTTCCACTTCTTCTTCAATGGCTTTGTTATTAACATTTTTCTCTGCATTTTTTATTACGGTTTTTTTAGGTTTTTTATTACTCATTTTCCCCAATAGATATCCGATGATTAATCCTATAAGTGCAGCTAGTAGTAGACAAATGGTAATTTCTGAGGCAATTTCTAACATATTATTTTCCTTTATTTTCTGTGTATTTTTGGTAGATGGCTTTGGCAGTTTCGTCACGTTTCTTTAAGCGTTCTTTATGTTCTTTTTCCGATAGTGCTGCTTGCTCTTCCATAGTTTCAATGGCAGCTTGTCTCTTTTGTAAGACAGTTTTTATGAGTGCTTGCAATTTACTTTCTGCTTCATCTCTTTGTGTGAGTGTTGTATCTCTTTCTTCTAAAACTTTGAGTAAATACTCGACAACTTCTTTCTCTTTAAGTTGGGTATCTAGTTTGCTTTGGGCTACTTGTTTTGCGTTCTCAGTAGTTTTTAGGACAGTAGCTTGTATTTTAGGTTCAACGTCTGCATCTTTATGTTCATCTGAAGTAACAGCAGACATAACAGAAGCTTTTATTTTTTCTAAAATAGATGTTTCTTTCTCTTCTACTTTTCCTACTTCTTCTTGAACGATGGTTGCTTCAGTGAGAAGTTGCACTGGCTTGATTGGAGTATCCTGTTTTTCTTGGACTTTTTTTACATTGCTAGTCTGTACAGACTGAAGTTGTTTTTCTTGTTTCTTAGTAGTATTTGTATCACTATGGTTAAGAGCATAAAGTGTGTACGTTTTTTGATAAACACAGGTGCCAATAAGCAGTAGTAAAAGAAGGAGTAATATCCCTATAGTATTTTTCATGGAGTCATCCCTTTCATGACGTATTAAGGGTGACAGTTTAGCGACTAATATTTTAATAATAGTTTAAACTTATGATTAGTATTAGTTATATTTAAATTTTAGCTGCAAAAGCAGCTAAAATTTATACGATGAAGATAGTAGGAATAATAAGTGGGTATCTCTTTTTAGTACGCGAAACGTGTTTTCTTACCACTGCACGTATGTCATTTTCGATGTCTTTATGGTCTTTAAGCGCTTCTGGTTTCATGTTCAGTAACATGGTCTCGAGCATCACTTCTATCTCTTTTGCAAACTTTTTATCATCTTTATCTGGGACAATACCATGTGTTGTAATGACGGGTTTCCCCACTACTTTTTGGTTACTTTGTGAAATTTGAGCCACCACATTAATGATACCATCTTCCGCAAGCTTCTGTCTGTCAAGTACAACATCATTTTCAATCGTCATATTGTTTTGGTTGTCAATGTATGTTTTACCAGATTTAACTGTTTTGACTTTCTTAATATACTTGGTGCATATTTCTATCTGGTCACCATCTCCCATGAGTAATATATTTCTCTTGTCTACACCACATTCTACAGCTGTTTTAGCATGTTTTGTAAGGTGATTGTACTCACCATGCACAGGCAAGAAGAATTTAGGTTGTATAAGTCTAAGAATAAGCTTTTGCTCTTCTTGTGCTGCATGACCAGAGGCGTGAATATCTGGAAATTCTTTATAACGTACGGTACATCCTGCTTTCATGAGTTTGTTTAAAAGACTTGAGACAGAACCTTCATTTCCTGGGATGGCTGATGCCGAGATGATAACGGTATCGGAAGGTTTAAGTTTGATATGTCTGTGCTCATCGGTTGCCATACGGTTAAGTGCTGCCATAGTTTCACCCTGTGAACCAGTGGTTACGATGAGTACTTCATGGTCAGCATATTTTGGTACTTCATGTACCTCAATGAAGTGTTTATCTTCGATATCTACAAATCCTAGTGCACGGTTAGTTTCAATGTTACGTTCCATAGAACGTCCAATAACACAGACTTTTCTGCCATGTAATACTGCTCTTTCCATTGCTTGAACTATACGGTGAACATTGGAAGAGAAGGTAGACATGAGTATTCTTCCTTTTGCAAGATCAAAGAGTGTATCAAAGGTTTTACCAACAACTTTTTCAGATTTGGTAGCTCCTGGGTTATGGGAGTTTGTCGAGTCAGAGAAAAGACAAAGTACACCTTTTTCACCATAGTGTGCAAAACGACGTAAATCCATCGTGTAGTTATCTACAGGAGTATGGTCTACTTTAAAGTCAGCCGTATGGATGATAGTCCCTGCAGGTGTTTCAATGGCCAATGAACATGCATCGATGATAGAGTGCGTATTGTGCATCCATTCGATTTGCATATCACCAATTTGGTGTTGTTTTCTCATGGTGACAAAATTAAAGTTCTTTGTGTACTGAGAAAGACCATGCTCATTAAACTTGTTCTCAATCATCGCTAGTGCAAGAGGTGTTCCATATATAGGGAACTGTAGCTCTTTAAAGAGGTAAGGCATTGCACCGATGTGGTCTTCATGCCCATGTGTGATAATGACATAGACATCTTTTTCTTTTTTTAGTGCATGTAAGTGAGTGAAGTCAGGAACTAAAATATCAACACCGTGCATAGTCTCATCTGGGAAAGACATACCCACATCGATGATGATAGCCGTTGTTTCTGTTTCAAGAATAGCCATATTCCCACCGATTTCACCAAGACCACCTAGTGGCGTAAAACGGATTTTTCCCGGAAGTGTCAGGTCAGCATTTCTCCATGGATTCATAGTTGCATCTTTTACCTTGTCATTAATGTCAAGATATTTTCTCATAGTGTCGTTAACAGTGGTGACGTTCTTACGTCTTCCTCTGTTTTTGTTGTTCCCGCCATTACGATTTTGGTTATTATTTGGTTTGTTCCCAGGCTTACCATTGCTATGTGTTGGTTTTTTGCTTTGATTAGTATTGTTAGCATTACGGTTTTGGTTATTGCTGTTACTGTTGTTTCTGTTTCTGTTTTGATTTGGGTTTGGTTTTTTGTTTCCATTTGGTGCAGGTCTATCTTGAACGTTACCGTCTACTTCTTGTTTCGGGATTGGTTTTTTGTTAGGGGTTGCAGGGTTTGGTTTTCTGTTTGGGTTAGGGCGGTTGCTATTTTCGCCTTGTGGTCTATTTTGCGTGTTGTTTTGTCTATGTGGGTTCGGGCGTCTCTCTCTTGGAGTGCTAGGAGTTTTTTGCTCTTGACTTTGAGAGTTTGCGTTTTGGTTGTTGTTTTCCATCTAGTTTGTCCTTTAGGGCATTATATAATTGATGATAAATCTTAGTCTGAGCTTCATGAGGTCGTGTATTGG
>Ga0256840_1001549_pt1 | contig 21402 bp, 17 predicted proteins | sample 355202metaG_FD_185969 | JGI IMG/M metagenome (GOLD analysis project Ga0256840, IMG submission 185969) | Hydrothermal vent microbial communities from Mid Atlantic Ridge, Atlantic Ocean - 355-202 | ecosystem: Environmental > Aquatic > Marine > Hydrothermal vents | place: Atlantic Ocean: Mid...
GGTAGTTGTTGTTGCGTCTAATACAGGCGTAACATTGCCTGCACTTTTACAAAGACTTGTAGGAATAGTAAACGTAGCAATTTCTGCTGCATTAATAGTAACACTTATCGTGGAAGAGCCAACACAACCAACAGTAGTATAGGTAACATCATAAGTCCCTGCTGTATTTCCGGATAAATCTCCGGTAGCTGCATCAATAGTACCTGTACCTGAAATAGAGAACACACCTCCCGGAGTGGCAATACTTGCCGGCAACAAAGAGGTCGCATTACCCAAACAAACCGGATTAGGATATGAAAAAGTAGCATCAGCCGAAGCATTTACTACAAAGCTATCTTGTACTGTTCCTCCACAAACACCTGTTGTAGTATAAGTAACCGTGTAAGTAGTTCCTGCTGAAACGGTAGAAATATCAACCTCACCTGTAGATGCGTCGATTGTTGCTCCGTTATCAATAGTAAATGTTCCGCCTGTTGGAGAAAACGAATTAGGTATTATATTACTACCCGTAATACAATATGCAGTATTATAATCTATCGTTGGAGATCCTGCTCCAATAGTAATGTCAAAAGTAGAAGAACTTCCACAAGTGGTACTCTGCGTAGTATAAGTAATAGTAAAATTACCGGTACCATCGGTTCCGGTACCACTATTTGATAAATCAACTTGCCCTGTATTTGCATCTATTACACCTCCGTTAGTAATCGAAAATGTACCTCCCGGAGTTACCACATTAATTGGTGTGGGATCTGCATCGGTTGCTGCACAAAAACTTGTTGGTGAATATGCAAAAGAAGCGTCTTCAGTATTTATAAAATTTACATTTACTTCATCGGAAATTTGACACAAAATTGCACCGGCTGCATCATATAAAGTTACTAAAACACCATAAGTATTATTCCCTGTCGAATCCGGAATGGTAAACGAATCGGAAGTTCCTAAAATTGTGGATACATTAGGAACTTTATACCACTCATAACCAATAGTAGTATTTGCCACAGAAGATGTAGCAGTAAAATGAAGCGTTAAAGGCGTTCCGGCACAAAGTGTAATCGTTTCTACAGGATCTGTTGTTGGTGTTTGCTCGTCTATTTCACCGGATAAGGCATCATCAACAATTACGGTAAAATCTTGTGTTGAGATTATTTCTATACCACTACAAGCTTCTGTATAACGTACTTCTGCAGTATAGGTAGTGGTAACCGTAGGGTTAAATGTTATAGCCGGATTATTACCTAACGATGTACCTGTATTAGTGGTATAATCATAATTTTCAAACCAAGTAAAAGTTGGTCTTACTGTACCTCCACTAGGTACAAAACGCCAAGATTCATTTTGAACTTTATAACCTGTACCTGTATTATTACCTCCCCAAGTTCCGGTATCTCTATCAGGAGATGTTGGTGTGTAAGCAGTATCTCTAGCAGAATTTTGAATACCAACCACCGAATAACCACCATTCCAAGAAGAACAATACGGTATGTCTTGCATATGTACTTCTATAATATTGGTTGTTTCATAAAAAATTAATTCTTGAGTTGTACTTGGATCACCACAACTATACATTGGATAATCTACAATTGCCATTATAAAATAACGATTAGGTGCCGTACCTAAAATATTCCAATAAGCATAACTGGTTCCTCCCGGATTTGTTGCAGGATCATAAGGATTTGCATCAGAATCTGCCGGATTTGGATCATGCATAGGAAAGAAAATAGCATTTGAAAATAAATTAGTGTTTCCTGTAGAACCTAATTTATAAGGAACTCCACCGCCTCCGGTTAGTACCCAAGTTGCGAAACCTCCAGGTTGCTGTGCAGGCGTTTGTGATGTAGGAGCATTAATATCAAAGGAAACTACACCATTTGTATTTAATATGAACTGCTTATATACATTGTCAAAAAAACAGAATTCCATAGCATTTGGATCAGTATCTGCTCCAACAGGTAGTATTTGAGACCAAGTATCATCTTGGGTAACCGGTATCCAATCTCCGGGTTCGGAAGAAGTAGGAATACTAAAACGATCCGGTCGATAAGGAATGCTTTCTACAGTGTAAGCATCTGTTGTACCAACATCGTTAAATCTAGCAACCACATCAATAGAATTAGTACCACAACCAATCGTAACTTCTTGTGATCCTGTTGTTGTGTTGTATGAAAATGGTATGGCATAGCCATCAGGATCCAAAGCATTTGGATTTACAATTACCGGTACCGGTTGTGATAAACTTTGAGAGAAAGCACCAACACTTGCTAGTAGTAAAAATAATGAAGAGAATAGAAAACGTTTCATAATTGTATGATGAATTATTTTAGTTAATTGTTGTTAGGCATACTTAAATACTGATATAAAATTTCATTAAATACTTTCCTTAACTACCTAATAGTTGTTTAATTACGCAATTTAAATAAAAAAAAATAAAAATAAAGTTGTTTTTGTTTTTTTTCTTGAAATTGCCTGTTCATTTCTTGAAAATCCTAAACAAAGTATCGCTTCTGCGGTAGCTATGGAGAAAAGACGAAGTAAACTTTAAAACATAACCGCAAAATTAATGAAATTAGCATTTTTTTGCCGTAAAATTATAAAATAAGCACTTGATTAATATTTGAAGTTTCAGGGTAAATAGAAGGAATTGAAAATATTAGATTCTTCACTACGCTTCTAAGGTCGCTTCGTTCTGAATGACAGTCGTATTCGTTTAACTTTTACGTTATAAAACAACACTCTGTTATTCCGAACATAGTGAGGAATCTCTCTATACAACATATTAATAATCAATGAATTGCACACTATAAAACTTCAGTTTATAATTGATTATTGGCGTATAAATGTATCTAAAAAAAGAGCGTTTTTAACAAAACGCTCTTTTTTAAAAATTTGTAATTTTTCCCGCTATTCTTAAAATTCGAATCTAAAACCTAATTTTACTCTGGTTCCTGTAAATCCGAATTGGTTAACCTCCCAAGGATATTTAAATCTTCCTCCTAAATCGGTTACTACGTCTCCTTTATTATCAATTTCATCAGGATATACATTTAACAAATTATTTACAATAAAATTGAATTTAACTACTTCACTAATATTGTAGTTAAAAACTACGTCGGTTAATACTTTCCCTCCAAAGGTTTGATCTTTAGCAGGATCGGTAGCGTGCCTCCAAGTAACTTCTCCAAAATAAGTATTGTTTAAAGTTACACCGTATTTTGCGGTTTCGTAAGTGGCACCTAAAGATGCTTTAATTTTTGGTCTTGCAGATTCTATTCTACTTGCTTCTTTTCTGTTAAAAATGGAATAACCATTATCTGCCAGAATTTGAGGTGTAGTAATTTCACCAACAATTTTAGTATCGTTCCAGTTTCCGGCAAGGTTAAAACCTAATCTTGAACCATTTTTTAAACGAATGTTATTATAACTTGCTACAAAATCCAATCCTTGTGTTTCTGTATCTACGGCATTGGTAAAGAATTTTAGAGAAGTAATATCATTTGCCAATAAAATTACTTCTACAGGATTTGTAGTAGAATCATCGTCATCAAATCCGATTTCTCCGGTAAATAAAACACGGTCAAAAACTTTTACTTGGTAGTAATCTACAGCAAAAGATAAATTACGCACCGGTTTAAAAGTAAAACCTGCCGAAATATTCTTGGAAGTTTCCGCCTTTAATTGTGGTACGCCTAAATCGTTTCGTATAACAGGACTTACATTATTAAAAGTTCCTTGATTGGAAACCGTACCTCCGGAAACCAAAGTTTGAATGTTACTTAAATAAATTTGATGCAGTGCAGGTGCTCTAAATCCGGTACTGTAGGAAGCACGAATGGCACCTTTTTTACCAAATTTATATCTGGTATTGGCTTTGTAGGATGTGTTGCTCCCGAAATCGGAATAATTTTCATATCGTACAGCACCTCCTAATAAAAAAGATTCGGTAATATCGGAATTGACATCTAAAAATGTTGCAAAACTATTTCGGTTTGCATTTACTCTGTTAGAAGGTTGTAGTCCCGGGAAAGATTGTGCACCACCACCATAATACGAATCCGGTTCTCCGGGAACCGATTTAAAATTTTCCAATTTGTATTCTAACCCTGCAATTGCATTTATTTTATCGTATGATTTGCTTGCACTAAAATTTCCGATAAGGTTATTAAAGCGGTAACCTCCTGCTTCAAAACGCGTTGGACTCATTGCACCCAAATCCGGGTTTATAGTATTGCCAATAGTATAATCAACGGAGTTTACACCGTAAGTTGCACTTAAATCCAGTTTATACCCATTTACATCATAGTTTGCTCCTACAATATCAAAATTATCCACAATATCAGTCTCGAAAGTAGGCTGAAATCCGTTATATGGCTGCCCTGCTTCGTGCATTAAATTAAATGGATCCGGCACCCAATATGGTGTTCTGTATAAAGCAAAAGATTTTCCACTACGAACGGTTGCTCCAACAGTTGCGTAAAATTCTCCTTTTTTATTTTTAAACGGAACAGCTCCGTTAAACATTACTTCTCCTGTGTTCATATCCGGTTGCCCAACGGTCATCCCTAAATCCGGATTTTCTTGAATCCAAGGATTTGAAGCAGGAACACCAAAAAGTGGATCTTCTCCCGGTTCTCCGGCACGATTAGTATGTTCTTGGTGATTTAATGCAAAAGTATAATTTACATAAGCACCTTTTTCGCCGCTTAAAGCTCCGTTAAAATCTGCACCAATCTCAAAACCGTCACCTTGTGTGGTGATTCCGGTTGTGATGTTTGCAGTTTTTTTATCTACATTTTTCTTTAAAATTACGTTTATAACACCGGCAATCGCATCAGAACCATATTGTGAAGAAGCACCATCTCTAAGCACTTCTATATGGTCGATTGCCGCAGCAGGAATGCTTTTCATATCTACACCAACTTCACCTTTTCCGGGAGTATCATTGATATAGACCAAAGCACTTAAATTTTTACGTTTACCGTTTATCAAAACCAAAGTTCTACTTGGACCTAAACCTCTTAAATCGGCAGGATCAAAGTGTGCTGTTGCATCTGAAATAGTTTGGTTAGAAGAATTGTAAGACGGAATTTTATACGTTAACATTTCATCAACCGTAGTTTTTCCGCTGTTAATCAATTCTTTTACACTTACATTATCAATAGGAACAGGCGAATCTAAAATTGTTCTTGCTTTTGCTCTATTTCCGGTAATTACCACTTCGTCTAAACCAACACCTTCTTCTTTTAAGGTAATCTGTAAAGGTTTTGTATCAGTTACCTGCAACTCAATAGTTGCATAACCTAAAGAACTTATTTTTAATTTTGTTGGTAAAATACTAACTCGTAAAGAGAATTTACCGTCTAAATCTGTTGTAGTTCCGTTTGAAGTACCTACTTCTTGAATGTTTACTGCGGGTAAAAATTCGCCATTTTCATCTGTTACCACACCGGTAATAGTTTGTGCCAAAAACGTTAAAGGGAAAAATAACAGTATAAAAATTAATATCGAATTGGTAGTAATTAATTTTTTCATTTAGTAATAGTTTTGGTTAAGAAAAAACAAATATTAACATTATTTTTTATTTATACAAATATATTGCAAGATACTTTGTTAAATAATCTACTGAATATGTTAAATATAACTCGTAAACCGAAAAAAAAATCTATTTTTACCGCCAATTAAAATCTTTATAAATGAATCGATTATTTTTTTTATTGCTTTTTATTGCTACCCAAATCAGTAACGCACAAGATGAAGTGCAATTTATTGAAACAGATACAATTGTAACTAAAAATGAAATTTTAAAAAATGTAAAGGTTGCCGATTCTATTACTTCAAAAAAAACACTTACCTTTATAAATGAAGATTTGTCTTTAGAGCAAGACAACGCTTTTGCAAAAGAAATTGATGCCTTATGGTTTAAAGAGCTAGACAATGCTTTTTTAGATACGGAAATTCAAAATAAGGATTCGATTTCCGTTTCGGAGAAATTAACTACCGAAATTTTAAAAGAAAGATTGGCGTATCTTAACAGTAAAACGCCTTTTTATGTTGAATACAACCAACAATTGGAAGCTATTATTAAACGTTTTTTAAAAAGCCGAAAAAACAACTATGCTACTTTTATGGCAAGAGCCAAATTTTATTTTCCGTTAATTGAAGAGCAATTAGCAAAATATAATATTCCGTTGGAAATGAAATATTTAGTTGTGGTGGAATCGGCTTTAAATCCATTGGCTAAATCGCCTGTTGGTGCAACCGGATTATGGCAGTTTATGTACCAAACAGGAAGACAATACGGCTTAAAAGTAAGCTCTTATGTAGATGAACGAAGCGATGTGCTAAAATCTACCGAAGCTGCTTGCAAATACCTAAGTAAGTTATATGAAATTTTTGGTGATTGGGATTTGGCTTTGGCTGCATATAATTCCGGTCCCGGAAATGTCACCAAAGCTTTGCGACGCTCTGGATCTAAAAATTATTGGAACTTACGCAACTTTTTGCCAAGAGAAACCGCCGGTTACGTACCTTTATTTTACACAACAATGTATTTATTTGAATTTGCCGATAAACACCATATAAAACCAAAAGAAATCAGTATTCAATATTATCAGACCGATACCATTCAAATACAAAAACAAATTACTTTCGATCAAATTGTTAAAGCAACCTCGATAGATAAAAAAATGCTTCAATTTTTAAATCCACAATATAAATTAGAAATTATTCCTGTTATAAAAGACCGTCATTATACACTTACTTTGCCTACAAATTATATTGGTAAATTTGTACAAAATGAAGATCGAATTTATCAATTTGCCGAAGCTGATGCTCTAAAAAGAGAAAAACCATTACCAAAATATACCGAATTAAACAATCGCATTAGATATCGTGTAAAAAATGGAGATTTTCTAGGTAAAATTGCAAGAAGATATGGTGTTTCGGTTAAAAAAATTATGCGTTGGAATGGTATGCGAAATACCAAACTTAGAATAGGACAGCGATTAATTATCTATCCTAGGAGGTTTTAATAATACCTTAAATCCATAATCCATTTATTTTTTTGAGAATACAAAATAAATTAACAAACTTTTAGTATAAAATTCAGGCAATACAACGCCTACTTAATTACTTTTGCTTTTGTTAGTGAAAATTCATAAATAAATATTACTTTTGCAGGATGAAAAAATTTGTTTTTTTAGTATTAATAAGTATTGCTTTTGTTTCGTGTAGCGAATACCAAAAAGTTTTAAATAAAGGAAGTGTTTCCCAACAGTATAAATTGGCTGAACAATTATACAAAGATGGGAAATACGGTAAAGCACTTGTTTTGTTTGAAAAAGTGATTCCTACGTTTAAAGCTAAACCGCAGATGCAACGCATTCAATTTATGGTTGCTAAGTCGAATTACGAATTGGGAAATTATGACATGGCAGCATATTATTTTAATCGTTTTATTAATAATTATCCGAAAAGTTCTAAAATAAAAGAAGCCGATTTTTTAGTAGCCGAAAGTTATTACAAAAAATCACCAAAATACAGTTTGGATCAAAAAGACACGTATAAAGCTTTAACTTATTTACAAAATTTTTTAGATAAATATCCAAATTCCGAATACGAAGACACAATTAACAAACAATACAAAGAACTAACGCACAAGTTAGATAAAAAATACTTTGAAATAGCAAAACAATTCTACACCATAGAAGACTATAAAGCTGCAATACCTGCATTAGACACTTATCTTAGTGATCATTTGGGTACTCCTTATAAAGAAGATGCTCTTTACTACAAATTTTTAGCAGGTTATAAATTAGCGGAAAATAGTGTGGAATACAAAAAGGAAAAACGAATAAAAAATGCTTTAAAATATTTTGAACGTTTTAAAAAATTGTATCCTAATTCAGAACATCTAAAAGAAACCGAAACTCTTGCTGAAAAATTACGACTAATGTTAAAAAATATGTCGAATCGAAGTAACAGTTAATTCCGTAAACGGAAAAAATAAAGTACCAAAAAAAGATAATAAATAGTAGTATGAAAGATTATAAAAACAGTAACGCACCACAATCTACAATTACCTATGATAAAAATGCTATTGAGGCACCAACAGGTAATATCTATGAAGCTATTGCAATTTTAGCAAAAAGAGCATCACAAATTAATGTAGAATTACGTAAAGAATTGGTTGATAAATTAGAAGAATTTGCAACAAACAACGAAAGTTTAGAAGAAATTTTTGAAAACAAAGAACAAATTGAAGTTTCTAAGTTTTACGAACGTATCCCAAAACCGACAGCCATTGCTATTGAAGAGTGGTTAAAAGGTGAAATATACTGGCGTAAACCCGAAAACGAAGATTCTAAAGAAGCATAATAATGTCGGTTTTAAGCGGTAAAAAAATATTACTTGGTATAAGTGGTGGTATTGCCGCATATAAAACGACCTATCTCACTAGATTATTTATAAAATCAGGAGCAGAAGTCAAAATTGTAATGACTCCTGCTTCTAAGGATTTTGTAACTCCTTTAACCTTATCTACTTTATCTAAAAACCCGGTTCATTCTACATTTTACGACTCCGAAAATGAGAATGAATTATGGAACAATCACGTAGATCTTGCTCTTTGGGCTGATTATATGGTTATTGCTCCGGCAACAGCAAACACCTTATCTAAAATGGCAAACGGTACTAGCGATAATTTGTTATTAGCTTGTTATTTGTCCGCTAAATGCAAGGTCTATTTTGCTCCGGCAATGGATTTGGATATGTACAAACATCCAAGTATTAAAAAAAGTTTAAAAACTTTACAAAGCTTTGGTAATGTGATGATTCCGGCTACTTCAGGTGAGTTGGCTAGCGGACTTATAGGTGAAGGAAGAATGGCTGAGCCCGAAGATATTATTTCCTTTATCGAAAAAGACATTTTAAACCAATTACCGTTAAAGGATAAAACGGTTTTAATTACCGCAGGCCCAACATATCAAGACATTGATCCTGTACGATTTATAGGAAATCGTTCTACCGGTAAAATGGGATTTGCCTTAGCACATCAAGCTGCAAATTTAGGAGCAAATGTTCTTTTGATTTCGGGACCATCAAACGAAAAAATAACCCATTCTTTTATTAAAAGAATTGACGTTAGAAGTGCCGAAGATATGTATCAAGCTGTACACAAATACTACAATAAAGCCGATGTTGTAATTGCCAGTGCCGCTGTGGCGGATTTTACTCCTGCTAAAGTAAGCACTCAAAAAATTAAGAAAAAAGATGGCAAAATGCAAATCGATTTAATGCCTACAAAAGATATTTTAGCTTCGTTAGAAAAGAATAAAAAAAATCAAATTTTAGTAGGATTTGCTCTAGAAACGAACAATGAACTCCAAAATGCAATTGGCAAGCTGGAACGTAAAAATTTAGATTTAATCGTACTGAATTCTCTGCAAGATAAAGGTGCCGGATTTGCCGGAAATACTAATAAAATTACCTTAATCGATAAAAATAAAAACCGTAAAGAATTTCCTTTAAAATCTAAATCCGAAGTTGCCAAAGATATTTTTGAAACTATTATGAATCTTTTAAAAAAGAAGTAATATTTTTTTGAAATAAATATACTTTTCTTAAAATAAAACGTTTTTAGTATATTGCACTCTCAAACAAAATTACAAATGCAAAAAATATTTCTATTTCTGTTTTTATTATCTGTTTCTGTTGGTTTTTCGCAAGAGCTTAATTGTGTCGTAACTATTAATCACGATCAAGTAAGGAGCTCCAACGATCAAGTGTATAAAACAATGGAAAAAGCTATTTCCGATTACCTTAACAAAACACAATTTACCAACAAAAAATACAAAAAACACGAAAAAGTAAAATGTGCTTTTACCATAAATATTACCAATCAACCGGACAATGATAAATTTAAAGGAAGCTTACAATTACAAGTATTAAGACCGGTTTATCACTCCACTTATGAAACACCTATTCTAAACTTAGTAGATAAAGAAATTTCTTTTCAATATGAAGAATACCAACCTTTAATTTATAATAAAAATAGTTTTGAATCTAATTTAACCTCCATTCTCACTTTTTACGCTTATGTAATATTAGGAATGGACGATGATACTTTTTCGCTATACGGCGGAACGGAAAATTTTAACAATGCCCAAGAAGTGATGCTTGTAGCACAACAAAGTGGCTATAAAGGTTGGAATAGTATTGATGGCAATAATACCAGATTTACATTAATCGATAATTTGCTAAACAACACGTTTAAAACTTTTAGGTTAACGATGTACAACTATCACCTAAAAGGCTTAGACACCATGTACAAAGATAAAATAAAAGCGAAAAAAGCAATTGCAACAGCAATTATACGTTTAAAACAAATTTATATTATTAGACCAAATGCGTATTTACTTCGTGTTTTTGCCGATACCAAACAAGATGAAATCGTTTCCATTTTTAAAAGCGGACCAAGAATAGACACTACCAATTTAATTGAAACTTTAATGAAGATCTATCCATCGAGAACTGAATTTTGGAAAGAGATTAAGTAACTAAAGTTTCGGAGTTTATAATTTATTGATTATTAATATGTTTTTCTAGTAAAGAAAGAGATTCCTCACTAAATTCAGAGTCACAAAGTTTTTTAATATCATGAATGCCAATTGAATCTATCAATTTTTCGGGTTAAAAGAGCATCGTGAATAATAATAATAATAATAAAACTAATCCTTTTTCTCTCGTATCAACCACAAGCCAAAAAACGTCATCAAACCGTTTAAACCTAATAATTCAAAACCAAAATGATAACCGTTAAACCATTGTGGTGCATTTTCTTTAAGCAGATAACTAATAGCAACCGAAAGCAAACAAACCAATAAAACGTATTTTTCTTTTACTTTATACTTAGTAAAAATACCAAAGAAAAACAAGCCTAAAAGCGGTCCATAGGTGTAACTTGCAATTGTAAACAAACCGGAAATCACACTTTTATCTAATAATTTATCAAAAATTACCACCACTACTACCAACAAAATTGAAATAGCAATATGTACGCGTTTTCTAATCTGTTTTTGTTGGTTTTTCGGTTTTTTTTCAATATCTAAAAAATCCACACAGTATGAAGTTGTTAAAGACGTTAAAGCAGAATCTGCACTCGAGTAAGCAGCGGCAATAATCCCTAAAATAAATACCATTGCCAAAGGCAAACCTAATCCGCTTTTAACAGCAACCAACGGAAATAATAAATCCGTTCTTGTTTTACCATCGATAACCGGAACTTGCAAACCAAATTTTTCGGCATAAATATATAGCAAAGCACCTAGTGATAAAAAAATAAAATTAACCACTACCAACAATAAAATCATGGTTATCATATTTTTTTGTGCATCCTTTAAATTTTTACAAGTCAGGTTTTTTTGCATCATATCTTGATCAACTCCAGTCATGGCAATTGCCATAAAAACACCTCCAAAAAAGGATTTTAAAACGTATAACGGACTTTTAAAATCATCTGTAAAAAGGATTTTGTTGTATTTTATTAATTCTTCAGATTGTAAAAATTCAGGTAAAGTCCATCCTATCTTTTGATTGATAAAATAAATGGCAAACAATACGGCGGAAAGCATAAAAAAGGTTTGTAAAGTATCCGTCCAAACAATGGTTTTAATTCCGGCTCTGTGCGTATAAATCCAGATCAGTAAAATTGAAATAATCACAGTTACAAAAAACGGCACATGCCATTGTTCAAAAATAAGATATTGCATAGCAAGTGCTACCAAAAAAATACGAAATGCGGCTCCAATCGTTCTAGATAACAAAAAGAAAAAAGCACCTATTTTATGCGACGTTTTTCCTAATCTAATTTGTAAATATTCGTAAATGGAAGTTACGTTGTACTTGTAATAAATCGGCAACAAAACATAAGCAATAACAAAAGTTCCTACAACAAAACCAAAGACCATCTGCATGTAACTAAACTGCTGTGATGCTACGGTTCCGGGAACCGATATAAAGGTAACGCCTGATAATGTTGCACCGATCATCCCAAAAGCAACAACATACCAAGGTGATTTTCGGTTTGCTTTGAAAAAGGAAGCGTTGCTATCGTCTTTTCCGGTAATAACCGAAATAACAAACAACATTAAAAAATATCCTGCAATTAATAATAGAATGTATATAGGTTTCATTTGGATGTTTTAATTGGTCTGCAAAATAAGGGATTTTTTAGTGTGTACAAAATATTTGTAAACTCTTAAACCTTAAATAATTTACAACTGTATAACAATTTTTAATTCTCACTTCAAAAAAGCAAGCAGTTCATGTTGTAATTCCGGTAAATTTTCAATGTGACTCATATGACCTCTGTTAAAAATAGCTGTTGGAGTATTGGTTTTTTCCGCTTGACGGAGCAGAGTATCGTAATCTAAAATAGGATCTTTTTTACCAATAATCAGTAATTTTTTAGGAATATTTTTAAGCGTATTTTCGCTATTTTTTCTTATTTTCATTCCTTCTAAACTAGCAATAACACCTTGTTTAGAAGTGTGTAGAGCTTCTTTTTTAATTTTTTCAATTTTATCTTTAAAGAGTGTTCTACTCTCTTGTGAAAACAAATTAGGAATTGCCATTTTAATAAAAATATCTTTATTCTGTTTTACTATTTTTATGGCGTGTTCACGATTCGCTTTCTTATGTAAATTATCTTCCTGAGCAGTGGAGTTCATTAATACGATTCCTTTTGTCGTTTCCGGAAACAATTCGGCGAAAGCCAAAGAAATATAACCGCCAAGTGAATGCCCTACAAGCGTAACTCTACGTAATTTTAGATGCTTTAACAATGCTTTTATCATAGTTGCCTGCTCCTCCATAGTATGCACATAACCCAAATTATCGGAAGCTCCATGACCTAACAAATCTATGGTAATTACCCGATTTTTTGTTGCTAACAAAGGCACAATATCATGCCACATTTCTTTGTTTTCAAGAAAACCGTGTAACAGAACAACAACACTTCCTTTACCGTTAGTAGTGTAGGAAATGTTGCTGTTTTTATATGTAAAAGAAGTTTTTTCTTTTGTCATAAATTAATGACTACCTAAAATTATTATTGCATTAAAGCTTCTATTTCCTCTACGGTAATAGGGATGTTTTTCATTAAATTGATTGGTTCACCGGTTTCTTGAATTACATAATCATCTTCAATACGAATACCTAAATTTTCTTCGGGAATGTAAATTCCGGGTTCTACGGTAAACACCATACCTGCTTGCATTGGTTCAGTTAAAATACCATAATCGTGCGTGTCTAATCCCATATGATGTGAAGTTCCGTGCATAAAATATTTTTTATAGGCAGGCCATTTTGGATCTTCATTTTTAATATCTTCTTCGGTTAATAAACCAAGATGTAACAATTCTTTGGTCATTAATTTACCAACTTCAACGTGATAATCTGCCCAAATCGTACCGGGAACCAACATTTTTGCTGCAGCATCTTTAACACGTAAAACAGCATTATAGACATCTTTTTGTCTTTCGGTAAATTTTCCGTTTGCCGGAACGCAACGTGTCATATCACTGGTGTAATTTGCGTATTCTGCTCCTACATCCATTAAAATAATATCACCGTCTTTTACTTTCCGGTTGTTTTCAATATAATGTAATACACAAGCGTTGTAACCACTTGCTATAATTGGCGTATAGGCAAATCCGTTTGCTCTATTTTTAGTAAATTCGTGTATGTATTCGGCTTCAATTTCGTATTCGGCAACATTCGGTTTTATAAAATTTAAAACGCGACGTAAGCCTTTTTCGGTAATATCACAAGCTTTTTGAATTAACGCAATTTCTTCAGGCTCTTTAACCGAACGCAATCGTTGTAAGATAGGCTGACTTCGTAAATAAGTATGTGCCGGATATTTTTTCTTTAATTTTTTAATAAAACGAGCTTCACGTGTTTCGGTTTCTACATTGGCACGATAATGTTCGTTTGTGTTTAGGTAAACATTTTCGGCTTGTGTCATTACTTCAAAAAGGACTTTTTCAAAATCTTGTAACCAATATACATTTTTAATTCCGGATGTTTCAAATGCTTTTTCTTTAGTTAATTTCTCGCCTTCCCAAACGGCAATATGCTCATTTGTTTCTTTTAAAAACAACATTTCTTTATGCTCCTCTTTTGGTGCATCCGGAAAAATTACCAAAATACTTTCTTCTTGATCTACACCCGATAAATAAAAAATATCGCGATGTTGCTTAAACGGCAAGGTACTATCGGCACTTATCGGATAAATATCATTAGAATTAAAAACAGCCAAAGAATTGGGTTTCATTTTAGCTGCAAATTTTTTTCTATTTTTTATAAATAACTGTTTATCAATTGGTTCATATTTCATTTTTACTATTTTTGAGGTTCTAAATATTTTCGTTAAAACGGAAGACATTCCACTTCCAACAAGATAACAAATTTAATACATTTCTTAATGAAATAAGCTTTTTAGCATAGAAAAAATAATGTATATTTGTTTCTTTTAAAACATTATAATATATGAAGAAGTATCTTTTAGTTATCCTATTTTCACTTTCAATTTCGGTTGTATTTGCTCAAAACGGAAAAGCATACCAAATTTTTAATAAGAAAGGGAAAAAGCAATCCTACAAAAAAATGCTTAAAAAATTAGAAAAAGCTGATGTTGTTTTTTTTGGCGAATTACACAATAATACTATCATTCACTGGTTAGAATTACAAGTAACCAAAGACTTAGCAAAAAAAAGAAATTTAGTTTTAGGTGCCGAAATGTTAGAAGCTGATAACCAAGAAGCCTTAGACAAATACTTGCAAAACAAAATAGACAAAAAAGCTCTGGATACGACGGCTAGATTATGGCCTAATTTTAAAACGGATTACAAGCCATTGGTAGATTTTGCAAAAAAAAATAACCTCAAATTTATTGCAACCAACGTACCGAGAAGAAATGCTAAAATTGTTTTCAGAAAAGGTTTTGAAGGTTTAGAAAAACTATCGGAAACCGAAAAAAAATGGATTGCTCCACTCCCAATTCCTTATGATAAAAATTTGCCGGGATATGTAAAAATGCTCGAAATGATGGGTGGTCACGGTGGTGACAATCTACCAAAAGCACAAGCAATAAAAGATGCAACAATGGCATATTTTATCGGTAAAAATTTAGAAAAAAACAAATTGTTTTTGCATTATAATGGCTCGTATCATTCCAATAATTTTGAAGGGATTGTATGGTATTTAAAAAAGAAAAATCCTAATCTTAAAATTTTAACCATTACAACGGTAGAGCAAAATCAGCTCAAAAAATTAGAAGAAGAAAACAAAGGAATAGCCGATTTTACCATTGCCGTACCGGATGATATGGCTAAATCGTATTAAATTAATCGTTATGCAAAAAATTGAACATATCGGAATTGCCGTTAAAGATTTGGAAAACGCCAATTTATTGTTTAAAAAATTACTCAATCAAACTCACTATAAAATTGAAGAAGTCGTCTCAGAAGGCGTAAAAACCTCCTTTTTTAAAGTCGGCGAAAGCAAAATAGAATTACTTCAAGCAACAAACAATGAAAGTCCGATTGCAAAATTTATTGCAAAAAAAGGCGAAGGAGTACATCATATTGCCTTTGCTGTAACCGATATTTATGCCGAAATAAAACGATTAAAATCGGAAGGATTTACCATTCTTAACGAAAAACCAAAAGAAGGAGCCGATAATAAATTAGTCGCTTTTTTACATCCTAAAAGTAGTAACGGTGTTTTAATTGAATTATGCCAGGAGAAAGAAAGAAATGATAAGTAGAAAGCAAGAAATAAATAGACTTTAAAATAACAATCAACACATTCAAAAAAAATGTACATTTGTACCTTATAACCAATACGACTTTTTTACAATGAGTTTTGAAAAATATCAGAAACGACGATTGCGATTATCCTCTTTATCGGTTATCCTTAGTATTGCCATGATATTGTTTATGCTTGGCTTATTAGGTCTGTTGGTATTACAATCTAAAACTGTTTCCGATAATTTTAAAGAACAATTTGAAATTTCCATTTTTTTAAGTGACAAAGCAAAAAAGGAAGATATTGCCAAATTAAAAAAAGAAATAAGCAACAAATCTTATGCTAAAAAAGTAACATTTCTCTCAAAAGACGAGGCATATAAAATCTACATCAAAGAACTTGGTGAGGATTTTATGCAAGAATTAGACGAAAATCCTTTAAAAAATAACATCAATCTTTATGTAAAAGCTCCGTATTTCGATTTAAAAAAAATTGAATCTATTGAAAAAGAACTTTTAAAAAATAAATTTATTGATGATGTTTCTTACAGCAAAGCAACAGTAAAAAACATTAACGGCATCGTAAAAAAAATAAGTTTTTGGCTGTTGGCATTTAGTGGATTATTAAGTATCATCGCTTTTGTTTTAATTAATAGTTATCTACGATTAGCTGTCTATTCTAAACGTTTCACCATTAAAACCATGCAAATGGTAGGTGCAACAAAAAGGTTTATACGAAAGCCGTTTTTATACCGAAGCATTAAATTAGGTATGGTTGGTGCTATTTTGGCAATTGGCGTATTAAGTACTATTTTATATTATCTTAATAAACGATATCCTAGTTTACATTTATACCAAAATAAAGAAAAAATTGCTTTGCTATTTGTTGTTATTTTCCTTTTAGGAATTTTAATCACATGGATTAGTACCTATTTTGCTACAAGAAGATTTTTAAAATTAAAAACAGACGAATTGTATTACTAAATTCGCTTAAAAAAGAATAAATATGTCTAAAAAACAATCGCAAAACCAAGATAAATTTCTTTTTGAAAAAGAAAATTATAAAATAATGCTTATCGGTTTGGCTTTAATAGCTATCGGATTTATCCTTATGGCAGGAGGCGGAAGTGAGGACCCAAACAAATTTAACGAAGCATTATACAGTTTTAGAAGAATTAGACTGGCTCCTACTCTAATTTTAATAGGTATTGCCGTAGAAATTTATGCCATCTTAAAAAATCCTAAAAAGTAAAATGACTTATTTATACGCTATTATTTTAGCAATTATTGAAGGTTTAACCGAATATTTACCGGTTTCTTCTACAGGACATATGATTATTGCATCGTCTTTTATGAAAATTGCAAATGACGATTTTACCAAATTATTTACCATTGTCATTCAATTAGGTGCTATTATGGCAGTAGTTGTTTTATATTTTAAACGCTTTTTTCAGAGCGTGGATTTTTACTTAAAACTATTTGTGGCTTTTATTCCTGCCGTAATCTTAGGATTATTATTTAACGACCTTATCGATTCGTTGTTAGAAAGTCCGGTTGTAGTTGCCATTATGTTAATTCTAGGAGGTTTTATCTTGATTAAAACAGAAGATTGGTTTCCACAGCAAAACAACACAATAAACGATGATGAAAAAATAAGTTACGCTACAGCTTTTAAAATAGGATTGTTTCAATGTTTGGCTATGATTCCCGGAACATCACGTAGCGGAGCAACCATTGTTGGTGGTTTAACACAAGGTCTTAGTCGTAAAACAGCAGCAGAATTCTCTTTTTTTCTTGCTGTACCAACCATGTTTGGAGCAACTGCAAAAAAATTATACGACTATTACAAAGCCGGATTTCAACTTAATCACGAACAAATAAATTATCTTATTATTGGTAATATTGTGGCTTTTATCGTGGCAATGTTGGCAATAAAATCCTTTATTAATTATCTTAATAAAAACGGATTTAAAATTTTTGGATATTATCGAATCCTTATCGGAAGTATTCTTCTTATCATTCACTTTACCATTTTTAAATTAAGCGTTTAATGCGAACATTAGAAGATTTTAAAGAAGGTCAAGTCCTGTTAATAGACAAACCTTTAGAATGGACATCCTTTCAAGTAGTAAACAAATTGCGTTGGCACATTAGAAAAACGTTTAATATAAAAAAAATAAAAGTCGGTCATGCCGGAACATTAGATCCGCTAGCAACAGGTTTACTTATTATTTGTACCGGAAAATTCACCAAAAAAATAACTGAATACCAAGCTCAAACCAAAGAATATACCGGAACGATTACCCTTGGGGCAACTACACCTTCTTTCGATTTGGAAACCGAGATAAATCAAACATTTGATTTTAGTCATGTAACCAAAGATTTAATTACACAAACCACCAAACAATTTACCGGTGAAATCGAACAAAAACCGCCAATTTTTTCCGCTATTAAAAAAGATGGAAAACGGTTATACGAACTTGCCAGAAAAGGAAAAACAACCGAAATTAAACCCAGAAAAGTAACTGTTTTAGAATTTGAAATTACCAATATTAATTTACCTAAAGTAGATTTTAAAATTGTTTGCAGTAAAGGAACTTATATTCGTTCTATTGCTAACGATTTTGGTGAAGCTTTACATTGCGGCGGACATCTAACAGCTCTACGACGAACAAAAATTGGTACTTTCTCAGTTGCTAATGCCAAACAACTATTGAATTTTATTGAAACGGAATTACAAACAAACAATAATCTCAACCTGGGAAAAAATTATACATAAAATAAAAAGGAGTTAAATTAACTCCTTTTTTAATTTTACACAATCATTGTACACTCAAAATTATCGTATTTTTTTTCAATTGCAAAATCACGCATGTCATGAAAATATTGATGCTCTTCGCTTTGTTCTAATTGATCGTGATGTTCTTTTGAATCCCAATACTCCACCAAATGATACACATGATCATTATTCAAATCTTTAAAAATATGAAAGTGATCTAATCCGGAAGGTTTTGCGTGATATTTTTCTTCAAATTTTTGTAATTCTAAAAAGGTAATATCTTCACCTTCTCTTACTTTAAAGGAAACTATATTTACGTACATAATAAAAGAATTTAAGGTTATCAATACCACAAAGTTATAGCTGATATTTTAAAAATAACAGGATATAAATCAGTATTTATTTAAATTATTTTTTGTATTTTATACGGTGAATTGTTTAAAATTCACGCCAAAAAATTATTCCTTTAAAGCGGATTTTATGCATCTTTGCAACATGTATGCTTTAGTAGATTGTAATAATTTTTATGCGTCGTGTGAACGCATTTTTAAACCTGAATTAATAGGTAAACCAATAGTGGTTTTATCTAATAATGATGGCTGCGTAATTGCCAGAAGTAATGAAGCAAAACCTTATGTGCCTATGGGAGCTGTGGCTTTTAAATATCGTGAAGTCTTTAAAAAAAACAATATTTATGTCTTTTCCTCAAACTATGCTTTATATGCCGATATGAGCAATCGTGTTATGCGAATTTTAAATCAATTTACTCCGGAAATAGAAATTTATTCTATTGATGAAGCATTTTTAAATTTTACAGGTTTAGAAACCTTAAATTTAGAACAATACAGCCTTCAAATTATTAAAAAAGTAAATCAGTGGACTAAAATTCCGGTAAGTATTGGTATAGCACCAACAAAGGCATTGACAAAAATTGCTAATAAAATTGCCAAAAAATTTCCAAACCGAACTAAAAACACCTATACAATTGACAATGAAGAAAAACGAATTAAAGCATTAAAATGGACTAAAATTGAGGATGTATGGGGAATTGGTAGACAATTTTCAAAAAAATTATTTCTACTAAACGTAAAAACAGCATATGATTTTACATTACTATCAGATAGTTTTGTACAAAAAGAATTTAGTATTGTTGGCTTACGATTAAAACGGGAATTAGAAGGGAAATCCGTTTTAAAATTAGAAAAAACAGAAAATAAAAAGAACATTGCAACAACCAGAAGTTTTAAAAACGATATTATAGAATACAATCAAATCAAAGAACGTATCACAACTTTTGCTTGTAGCTGTGCCGAAAAACTACGTAAACAAAATTCGTATTGTAACAGTTTAACTGTTTTTATTTATACCAACAATTTTAAAAACAAACAGAAACAATACCGTAAAAGTGTACACTTAAAATTGCCTTTTGCTACTAACTCAAATATCACCTTATCTAAATTTGCCGTAAAAGGTTTGCAAACTATTTTTAAAAATGGATATGCATTTAAAAAGGCTGGTGTAATCTTACATGACATCCATTTAAAGACACATAAACAACTTAATTTATTTGAAAATGAAAATCCGAAACACGAAAAATTAATGCAGATAATGGATAAAATAAATCATAAATTAGGCGAACATAAAATAAAACTTGCTAGTCAAAATTTAGAAAAAACTTGGATTATGAAACAAGAAAAACTCTCTAACAAATACACTACCAGTTGGAATGAATTACTAACTGTAAAATGATGACAAGATATAAACTCCGTAATTAGATTATAAATTAATTCTATATTACAATAAAATTAATCAATTATACTTATAGTTTATAACGCGTTAATAATTAGTTTCTTTGACATAATTAAAACTCAATATTATGTCAAAAAAACAAAAAATCACTACAAATACAGGTTGTCCTGTAAATCACTATGAAGACACTCAAACTGTAGGAGAAAGAGGTCCTGCACTATTGCAAGATTTTTTCTTACACGAAAAATTAGCACAATTTAATCGAGAACGAATTCCAGAAAGAATTGTACACGCCAAAGGAACCGGAGCTTTTGGTAAATTTACCGTAACACACGATATAACTAAATACAGTAGAGCAAAAGTTTTTTCTAAAATAGGAAAAGAAACAAAAATATTTGTCCGATTTTCAACGGTTGGAGGAGAAAAAGGTTCAGCAGATACCGAAAGAGATCCAAGAGGTTTTGCAATTAAATTTTATACTGAAGATGGAAATTGGGATCTTGTAGGAAACAATACACCGGTATTTTTTATAAAAGATGCGAAAAAATTCCCGGATTTTATTCACACGCAAAAAAGAAATCCTAAAACAAATTTAAAAGATGCAACTATGGTTTGGGATTATTGGTCTTTAAATCCGGAAAGTTTACATCAAGTTTTAATATTAATGTCAGATAGAGGGACTCCAGATGGTTATAGACATATGAATGGTTACGGTAGTCATACTTTTTCTTTAATAAATGAAAATAATGAACTTTTTTATGTAAAATTTCATTATAAAACAAAACAAGGAAATAAAACTTTAACAGATGCAGAAGCAAAAAAAATAAGAGGTATTGATCCAGATTATGCTCAAAGAGATTTAGTAGATGCTATAAAAAAAGGAAATTTTCCAAAATGGACATTAAAAGTTCAAATAATGACACCTGAGGAAGCAAAAACTTTTCAATGGAATCCATTTGATTTAACTAAAATTTGGCCACATTCTGATTTCCCTTTAATCGATGTTGGTGAAATTGAATTAAACAAAATTCCGGAAAATCACTTTCAAGATGTAGAACAAGCCGCTTTTGC
>Ga0256840_1001550_pt1 | contig 21378 bp, 17 predicted proteins | sample 355202metaG_FD_185969 | JGI IMG/M metagenome (GOLD analysis project Ga0256840, IMG submission 185969) | Hydrothermal vent microbial communities from Mid Atlantic Ridge, Atlantic Ocean - 355-202 | ecosystem: Environmental > Aquatic > Marine > Hydrothermal vents | place: Atlantic Ocean: Mid...
AGAGAAGACTGTATTATGATGCCCCATGCCTGTTTCCTTTTTTGATTCAATCACTTGTCGTAAAGCAATTTTATCAAATTTTGGAAGCAGGCACTTACTTTAAATAGTTAACGGGACAGTAGTGCTAATTTATCTATTATTTTGTCACCCCCGCTGTTTTTGCCACTTTTGTAAATTATGGATTTACTCACCATAATCTTTATAATCCTCGTGAAAAATAGGATAAATAGTTATGGCAAACAAAGTTGTATTAGCGAGTGGTAATGCAGGCAAGCTTCGTGAATTCTTCCGTATACTCGGTAATGCTGGTTTTGAGGTTGTGCCGCAATCAGATTACGATGTGGTTGATGTGCCTGAAACGGGCTTAACATTTGTAGAAAATGCGATAATTAAAGCACGTAATGCGGCGCAACAGTCTGGCTTACCAGCATTGGCAGATGATTCTGGAATAGAGGTGGATGCGCTTAACGGTCGCCCTGGAATTTACTCAGCACGATATTCAGGCGAAGGCGATGATGCCAATAACACCAAGTTATTAGAAGAGATGAAGGATGTGCCTGAAGAAAAACGTACAGCACGTTTTCGCTGTTGTATTGTATATATGCGCCATGCAGAAGACCCATCACCACTAATAGCAGATGCAAGTTGGGAAGGGACGATATTGCATGAGCTTTCTGGTGCAAATGGATTTGGATACGATCCCTTATTTTTTGTGCCCACACACGGCACAAGCTCGGCAGAATTATCACCTGATGAAAAGAATCAAATAAGTCATCGTGGTAAAGCCTTACAGCAAATTCTCAAGTTAATGAGTGAAGCAAATGTCTAACATTATACTGTATATTCGAGCCACTCTATTCTGGGTAGGTTTTGCATTGAGTACACTTTTGGTAGGCTTAATTTCACCGTTTCTTTTACCCTTTTCTCATGAAACGAGCTACAAAATATTGGTGCCGTGGACGCACTTTAATCTATGGTGGATTAAAGTTACCTGTGGTGTTAAGTACAAACTAATTGGCAAAGAGAATATAGACCCAAAAAATAATGGTATTGTATTGGCAAACCATCAATCAACATGGGAGACATTGTTAATCCCGACACTTTTTAAGCTGGTTGTTTCTTGGGTGTTAAAAAAAGAACTATTTAAAGTCCCATTTTTTGGCTGGGCGTTGGCAAGAGTAAAACCTATCGCCATAGACCGCGATGCAGGTAGTTCGGCCGTTGATCAAGTAAAAACAAAAGGCAAAGCACGGCTAGATGAAGGCAATTGGGTGTGTATTTTCCCCGAAGGAACTCGCGTAAACCCCGGCGAAACAAAGCGCTATAGAATGGGAGGTGCGATACTTGCAGCATATTGTGCGGAGCAATCAAAAGATGGCGAAGGCTATCCTGTATATCCACTAGCGCATAATGCAGGTGAGTGCTGGCCAAGGCATAGTTATATAAAGCGCCCGGGAACTATCACCGTTATTATCGGTCAACCGTTTAGCGTAAAGGGTTTAGACCCTGCAAAAATTAATGATAAAGTTAGAGCATGGATAGAAGCAGAGGTAGAAAAAATGCCACCTGCCGTAAAAAAATGAATAAAATTATTATAGGTCCTTGGATAATGAATAAAATAATAAAAATAACTGTACTCCTCTTAAGTAGTGGCTTTTTTCTTGTGTCATGTAGCAATAGTGGTGTTGCCCAAAAAGATGAGCTTCTTAATAAGACTGAGCAAGTAAGCGAAGAAAACCAAGAAAGCAAAGCACCAGAAGGTGAAGTAACGATAGAGCTTGAGTCGAAGACTCATACTTTTGAACCGCCACCAGAGCCAGCACGAGTAGAACAACGTGTTCTATCACATAAAGAGCGTTTCACAGGTATGCTACAAGCCCATAATAAAGTGCGTGCCAAACATAATGTTCCACCATTAAAATGGTCTAAAAAACTAGAAGACTACTCTATGCAATGGGCGAAGCAGTTATCTAGAGGCAATAAGTGCGAAATGTACCATCGCCCAAGTACAACTCCTTTTGGTGAAAATCTATATCGTTCAACAGCAATAGTATGGACTGATGGAAAAAGAGAGGTGAATCCAGTCACCATTAAAGATGTTGTTAAAGCATGGACAGATGAAGAGAAGTGGTACAACTATAAAAGAAATAGCTGTAAGCCAGGTGTGGAATGTGGTCACTACACACAAGCAGTATGGAAAACCACAACGGAAGTAGGTTGTGCGATGCAAGTTTGTGGTGATAAATCACAAACGTGGGTATGTAGTTATAATCCACCGGGTAACTATGTTGGGCTTCGTCCTTATTAATTCTCAAAGTAGAGTATTTACGATATAATTATTTATTAGTAATATTAATAAATATAGGTAGGTTGATGATGAGAATACAACTCAGGATGAAGTTAGTTTTCTTTATAAGCTTAGGGCTTAATATAGTATCACCTGTTATAGCAGAACCATCGACTAATAAGGCACAAGCATTACAAGCACACAATATTTTGCGTGCTAAAGACCATCAGCGCCCATTACAATGGTCAGATGATCTTGAAAATATTTCGCAAAAATGGGCAAAGCAACTTGCTAGTAGTTGTAAGGTGTATCACCATCAAGGCCAAATTCCTTTTGGCGAAAATATTTTTTATTCATCGGGACCAACCACAATAGGGCGTGCCGTTAGCACCTGGGGAGATGAGAAGAAGTTTTTCAACTACAATTATAATACTTGTCAAGCAGGAAAGCAGTGTGGGCATTACACACAAATCGTTTGGAAGGGAACAACCGATGTTGGTTGTGCTAAGCAGTCATGTTCAAATGGCTCAGAGATAGTGGTTTGTAGCTACTTTCCTGCTGGCAACGTAGTGGGCGCTAGGCCATTTTAGTGCTTTTCTCTTTTTGTAACATCAAAGTATAAATCAAAATCATACCAACTCCCATAAAAGCACCGCCTAAAATCAGTGGCATATCGTAATTACCACTGGCCTCAGCCATCATGCCAGAAAGTGCAGGGGCAATAATTTGTGCAGTCCCATAGCTTAATGTTAATTTACCCATAGGCTTTGCAGGTTTAGTGGGGAAGAACTTCCCCACCATTGTAAGCATCAAGCTAACGATGCCAATAAAAGTAGCACCAAATAAAACACCGCTAAGTAGTACAGCAAAAAAGCTATGATTAAATACGGGAATGATAATCCCAACAATATTAATACCATAAGCAATAAATAGTGCTTTAAGTTCGCCAATTTTTCGTGCAACACGATCCCAAAATATACAGGCTGGTGCAGCAGCTAAACCTGTGACTAACCAGACAATACTGCCATTACCTTGTAACTTTGGTTGATTTTCTACAATAGCAACTAAGAATGTGGCACTGATAACATAGCCAAACCCCGCACAAAAATAAGCAGTAAATAATATGCTCATCCAAGCTTTTGAAGGAGGCTTATCAACTAACTTTTCGCCTGCATGAGTTACATGAGAGGTATCAGGCGCTGGTAACCAAACCCATGCAGGTATTGCTAAGAAGGCTCCTACAATTGCAAAAACCTCCCATTGTTTTGCCCAATCAAGATGACCTGCCATTACCATAGCAACGGCAGCACTTAAAGTAATGCCTAAACCTGCCCCCCCAAAGTGAATGCCTAGTTCAGCACGATGCCCATTCCGTAACATCCAATTAAGAATCAACCCCGATCCCATTAATAAACCAGCGGCAGCAGTTAGGCCTGCAAAAAAGCGCATTATCGACCAAAGGATATAGTTTTCAGCAAACGCCATACCTACGGTGGTTATTATGGCAACAATTAAACCTGCGCGATAAAGTTTAAATTTAAGCTTTAAATCACTGATTGATGCTGTAATGAGCACACCGGTCATATATCCCATGTAGTTGATAGAAGCTAACCAGCCACCAGATGCATTGTTTAAAAATGTTACATCCATCATGACAGGCAATAATGGTGTCAGTGAAAAGCGAGCAACTCCCATCGTGAGAATTAGGCTGAAAAGCCCTGCGAACATGACTTTATAGTATTGAAGAGTTGAGGGCATATTTGTAGGCATAGAGATTGGCTCAGCTTTGAGTTAATTGTTTGATAAGATCTTTGCCAAACGGCCAAGAGGCGAGATTAGAATCATCTTGTTCAACACGCTTAATGTTTGTACTCATATAAAGGTCTCATTAAAAACTACCCAAATAGGTAATTACCTTATTGTAGAATATAAACTATATTAAGGAGGTTACGGGCTAATAATCTGTGAGTTTTATGTTAGATTCTAAAAACAATCAATTTATGGTGCATGTCGACATCGCTAATAAGCCTTTATCGAAGAAAGAGATTGCGCATAAAAAATATAATTTGAAATCCTTATACATTAGCAATATCAGTTTTATATTCGCTATTATCGTTTTAGGTTCTGCTGTTGCTTATCGAGCAATTATGTTGGATTATGATAAGGAGCATGAGCTTTTTAATATTAGCCTTTATATTGGTTTATGGTTTGGCATATTTACGGGCTTGATGATTGATGGAGATGCTAAACGCAAATTGCAATTGGTCATAGTTGCAGTGCTTACTAGTGCATCTGCAGGGCTGTTTGCTTCAATGTTAGTTATGTTGATAATTGGACACGCAACAGTTTGGATTACTAGTATAAATATTTTAGCTAGTGCTTTAGCGTGTATGTGGGTGCTTACGCGCTATGATGAAGTGCTCAAAGGTATTGAAGCAATAAACTCAGTTGATAAAAATCAGTTTGCTTATATTCGCAAAGCATCGTCGTATTTTAATGAACTCTATGCTTATAGTGAAAAGATTATTGCAGAAGACAGATTACCTTTAACGAGCGAATATCGGGCATATAGGGAATGGGTTAAAACAAAAGCAAAATTAATTGAAATGCGAAAGTAGCTTCTTATTACAGATAGTACTATTTGCTCAAAACTTGGAAAGTTTGTGTAACACGATTTCCTTTTTCATCCACTAAAGTTATTCTATGTTTTCCTTCAGATACCCAAATGGCTTGTTCATGATAGGTTTGAGTGGTACCTAAAAAAGTATTATCCAAATGCCAAAATAAACGTGCTTGAGGGTTTTGGTGAATAGCTTTAAACAATGTTTTGCCCCGCTTGCCTGCTAGCTCTCTTGGGATATAAATTTGCGTATTACGTCGTGGATAAATCAAAGAAATAGGGCTACCAATTTTAGCTGTTTGTACCAGCTGACAATCAGCACGCCACTTAGGTAGCGGCTTGTAATCAGCATGATGTTGTTGGTAATAATAGGCTTGGTCTGGCGGTAAAACGAACCAATTTTTTTGCACCATATTGCTGATGGATTCACAATTACCGTGAACGCGTAACCCCGTATTTTTATCTAAATGTACACGTAGATGATTAGGGCTAATACGGTCAAAATGGCTGTTATAAGGAATTTTATAATCAACTGATCTGCATAAGTCATTGGCTAAAAAACCATCATCTGCACACAGTGTTATGGTTTTCATTTGCTCAACGGGTTTTTTAAACCAACCACTATTTAGTGGTAATAAATTGAATGTGTCAAATAAGATTGGCGCAGCCACTTTTACACCCGTCATATTGCGTCGCCCCTTCCCTGTTGCGTGCCCTACCCAAACGCCGACGGTGTATTGGGGTGTTGTGCCAATTGCCCAGGCATCTCTGTGTCCAAAACTCGTGCCCGTTTTCCATGCTATTTTATGGGTACTGTTAAAGCGCTTCCAATATGCACTTGTGCCTGGGCGGTTGACTTGAACAAGTGCATCTAAGGTCATCCATGCACTTGCTGGACTGATCTCATTGCGACGTGAACTTATGACTTTACTTTGTTTTAAAGCAGTTGGTTGGTAGTAGTTATCAGTACCTTTTTTATCACTTTGTAGCGCCCGATTAGCAAGGTTAGCGTACATGCTAGTTAATTCCCACAATGTCCCTTCTGCTCCGCCTAAGATCAAGGGTAAACCGTACTCACGTGAACGCCGATGGAGTGTTGTCATCCCCATTTGGCGGAGGCTAGCCAAGAAACTTTCAACGCCGTGGTAACTCAACATATTTACCGCAGGAATATTTAAGGAGCTTGCTAATGCTTGTTTTGCACGTACTGCGCCACGAAATTTACGGTCATAATTTTTAGGGCGATAACCTGTAAAACGCACTGCAGTATCTGCCACTAATGTTTCAGGCAAGATTTCACCTTGATCAATCATGCGTGCAAATAAAAAGGGTTTTAGCGTGCTACCCGTGCTCCGTGGGCGGCGAACCATATCAATTGCTTGACCATTTTTTGTAACATCACCTGAAGGAGAATTACCAATGTAGGCTTTGGTTTCAAAGGTCTTATTATCAATAACAACAACCGCAAAATTATGAATATCTTTAAGCGCTAAAACATTGCCTTGGTGTTTGGCAACTTGGTTTAAACGTTGTTGTAACACATAATCAATGGTCGTATTAAAGCGTTGCTGTTTTTTATTTTGCTTAACCAGTGTGTCTAATAAATGTGGTGCAAGTCGAGGTAGAGGTTTGGGTTTTTTAGGTAGCTCTTCAACGATAGCGAGTTGATAATCAAGCTTGTTAATTTTGCCTTGCTCAAACATTCGTTTTAATAAGCGGTCTCGTTTGGCTTTGAGTTTAGTGCGTTTTCGGCTGATATGAATCATCGCAGGGCTATTGGGTAATACCGCAAGCATGGCACTTTCTGCCCATGAAAGTTTATCAGGCTCTCGCCCAAAGTATCTCCACGAGGCTGCTTCTAACCCAACTACATTCCCACCAAAAGGCGCATGACTGGCGTATAAACTTAGAATTTCATCTTTGCTGTAGCAGGTTTCTAGCCGCAAAGCTTTAAAAGCTTCAATCATTTTCTCCCATAATGTACGTTGTGGGTTAAGCGAGGCTAGGCGAATCACCTGCATTGATATTGTGCTACCACCGCTCACTACATGCCCTGCCGTTAAGTTGAGTTTAAGCGCACGCCCAATTGCTAGAGGATCAACACCAATATGCGAATAGAAGCGTTTATCTTCAAAAGTGACAATACTGGTTTTAAACTTTTCAGGGATTTGTTTAAGTGGTGGAAAGCGCCATTGCCCATCGGTAGAAATATGCGCACCAAGAAGCTTACCTTCCTGACTTAGAATAATGCTCGATACAGGTGTTCTAAATAATGGCTCTGGTAGGCAGAAATAGAAGGTGATGCTGATAATAAATATTAGAACTAAAAGCCAGATTTTTTTTAAGTAGATCACTTTCATGAGCTGGCACTTTTATAGCTACCATTAAACTTATTGTTAATAAGAGAAGGGAAAGTACGCGTAATAAAAATTTGCCACCCACCCTCTTTTTTAGTGTTTTGTAAGAAAGAATATGGGCTTACGGACTCAACTAAATTACAAAATGACCAAAAAAGGGGGGGGTGACAAATTTTTACTATAAAAGGGCTAGGATACATAATTCAAGCAACTTACTCGGTAACTTCTGCTCTAATCCACTTTTTTAATTCCACAGCACCTTTGTACTTAATAAATAACCAGCGAGAATTATCATCCGCCTTTTTGTGCTTGAGAACTTTTACTTTATCACCTGAAACCAAATACATTTTGGTGCGTGTGGTTTCATCGGCATCATCATAAAGGTATGCTTTAGCGATCCGTATGCCACGAATATCATTATTATTTTCGACTGCATTACTGACAGCATCAGCGAGAGTGCCTTTAGCGGCATCCGCTGGAGAATCACCTTGCGCTTTATCTTTACCCTCATCTTCGGTCTCAATAATATTGATCCACTTGCCTTTCAAACGTGCACGGATATTGCCCTCATACATCGCTTCAACATTAACAGCTGGTAAGTAATAACGCCCTTTGTAAGCTGCTGTCGCTAATACCAGGTACTTTTTAGATTGACCTTTTTTGAGTGAGAAATAGTAATGGATCCGGTCATCTCTTATATCACGATAATCTGCGCGATAAGGGCTTGGGCCTTGATCATCTGTCGAGAGTATTTCCATGCCAGCTGCCACGGGTATGGTTAGTGCGATATTTTCAAGGTCATGTCCGCTAGTGTTTGTAATCTTTGCCAAAATTACGATATCTTTACCTTGAATTGCAATATCAGCAGAAATTGGCTGCCATTTATTGGCATCCTTCTCATCACGTGTAGCATATTTAACCGAGAGTTTTAAACCCGTTTGTATACTTTGTTCGCTACCAGCCTTAGGTACACCATGATTTACTAAATTCGCAAACAGTTTAATATTACTGGTATTTTCTAGATTAAACTTTGCACCCTCGTTAGCAATTGAAATACTGTAAATAGGCTTATCACTTTTTATATCAAGAGTATTGTTGCTACCATCTTGTGCTATTTTTGCCGAGAAGTGGCTGGTATCACCTTCTAAATAACGCGATACACTCATCAGCGCCCAAGCAATGCCTTGTGTACTTTGGAAGGCATCTCCATTCATTTCATCAGCAATTTTTTCTACAAGTTGATTCGCATCTTTCTTTTTACCTAGAGCGATTAAACTTTCAAGCTGTAAACCAAGGTCACCAAGCGTTGAGCTAAAGGTTTTATCAACACTGTTAACGGTTTCAACTGTTGGTAACATACCTTGAATAACTGCTTTAGCCGCATCAGGTTGAGAGGCACTTTGATAGGCTGAGGCTAATAACCAGCGCGCCTTTTTATTCAATTTGCTTGATTCACGTAGCCGGTTCATTGCACCCATTTGTGGCTTGTTTGCCAATGCCAATACATATAAACGATATGCTTGAGTGTGTGAATATTTCTCACTACTTGCTACATATTGTTGTGCTTTATCTACCTGCGCACTTAACCAATTGTTGAGAAGTTCATTGGGGATTAAATAGCCTTTTTTCTGGGCTTCCACTAAAAAGTGTCCCGCATAAATACTTGCCCAATCATTATGCTGATTATTGCCAGGCCAATAACTAAAGTCGCCTGAGCCTTGCTGGAAGCGTTGTAAACGCTCAATGGCTTTTTGGATATGATGCTCAGCCTTTTGCTGCTTTTGCTTATCTAAATTCATCACATTATTTAGATAAAGCTGAGGGAATGCCGATGAGGTTGTTTGTTCTAAACAACCATGTGGATAACGGATTAGATAATTTGAGCGGCTATCTAAATTTAAAGATGGTACAGAAGATAGCTCCAGTGTGGCTTTGTTCGTGCCTGTTATTCCAAAGGCATCAGCTTGGCCTGACCATGATTCGTTCGCTTCAATAACTTTGCTAATACTTCGTGTCGTTTCTTTATTTGCTCGACGAATCTCTAAGTAAATATCACTGGTAGAAACATGCTCGTTATTTGTGCCACTTGTGGCGATAAAGCGTAAGTGTGTTTTACCCTCTCTGCTAGCCGTTTTAAGTTTGATAAAGGCCAGTTTTTCGCCAGTTTTGCTAAAGCTTATATTTTTTTCTTTATCACCAAGTACATTCACTAAATCATCAGTTTCTATTTTGATGTTAACATTTTTGATTCCATCATCTAAAGCGAATAACGTGACAGGAACAGACACTTCTTCATCGGGGCCAAGTACACGCGGTAGACTAGCCTGCATCATCAAAGCTTGACGAACAAAGACAGACTTTTGTGCTTTACCATAAGCACCTTTGTCACCTGCAACAAGCATAACTCTAACAGCGCCCAAGTAAGTAGGGATTGTGATTTCATGCTCTGCTGTTTTGCCTGCATCTAAAGTGAAAGGGCCGAGAAATTGCACAACAGGAGGAAAACGACGTTTTTTGCTATCTTCATTATCTATTTCTGCCTCGTCACCACCACCCAGTGCTAGCATGCGTTCTAATTTTCCGCCGTATGCACCAATGACTTCATCAAATAAATCCCATGTTTTTATACCCAAGGCTTCTTTGCTATAAAAGTATTTATGTAGGTTAGGTGTTTTAAATGCGGTTAAACCTAGTAGACCTTCATCAACGATTGCAAGCGTGTAGTTCATCGTTTTACCTGTCTCTTCACTTACCACGATGGTTTGCTTTGAGTCTGGCTTCCATTCATCATCTGCCATAATTTTTGGTTTTAGATAGGTAGCAGGGTCAGAAACTTCAAGCGGGATAATTCCATAAAGTCGAATGGGTCGATCATTGTTCTTGTCTTTATGCGGTTGTAGCAAAGTAATATGCACATAGGCATTGGGTGACATTGCTGCTGTTATGGGTAGCTTAAATTGTTTGCGGTCTTTGCCGCCAGCTTCAAAGGTTATCCAGCGCTGTTCTAGGATGGCACTGCCTGTTTCAACAGTCATTAATGCTCTGCCTTGGTTATTTGCAGGGAGTTGAATAATGGCTGTTTCACCCACTGTGTAGGCTTTTTTGTCTGAGAATAAGTTTAAGCGACTTGCCGCGCCACTACCTTCTTCTTGTGCACGCCCTGCCCAACCAGGCCAGTCGATATAAACGGTTTTACCCGTACAGTGTTTGCCTTCAAGATCACAGGCTCTAATTAAATAACGCCCCCATTCAGGATATTTAATTTCAAAATCCCATGAGCCGTTACCATCTGCTGTTTTAACAATACCTGATTGAAGTAGATTTTTGTGTTGCCCATCAGCGTATTCGGCCAGTGAGCTGGCAGATTTATCCCACCACCATTTCCAGTCTATTTTATATAAACTAACTTTTACCTCATCCAAGGAAACGGATTCACCTCTGGCGTTTAGGCTGGCAATTTTTACGGTATGTTTGATATCCGTTAATAGCATTCCTCGCGTTGCATCGCCTTTGGGTAATTTGATACCAACGTAGTTCTCATAGGGGTGATAATCAATACTTGAGCGACTTATACTGAATGCTCCACCCTCTTCAAATACCCGCGTGGTGAAGCGTGCACGTAGCATTCCTGCAGGGTAACCTTTTGGCTCAATGTCTTTTCGGAATTTTAGATAGCCCTTGTCATCAAGGCGACCCTTTAATACAACTTTTTCTTCACTTTTAAAGCGGCGCGCTGGGTCATCAAAATTATAATCGGTAAATTTATCAAAGCGTGTTTTTTTGCTTGAAAATTGTACAGAAACTTCTGCTTTTAAATTACTTGCTGTTGCACCGTGTAGCCATTGTGAAAATAGTGTTGCTTCGGGCACACCATCGTAGCTGTATAAGACAGGCTCTTTTGATGCGTTTAGTTTGGCATCGTCGAATGTTAGTTCTATCTTTAAGCGATTAGGCCTTACGGTTTCTATCATTAGGGATTTGCTAAATGATGCTCCACCGATAAATGCCTTTGCCATCCAGTTGCCTGTTTCTGAACTTTCTTTGGTAGAAAACTTAAAGGTATAAAACCCACCGACAGAGTCCGTACTAGTTTTCGTGCTCACTACCGTACCACTAGGATTAATGAGCTGCATGGTTACAGGGTGAGCTAGTGGGAGCTTTTTTTCATTTGTTTTATCTTGTAATGTATTTTGTACAACAAAAGTTAAATAAATGTCATCACCAGGTCGCCAAACACCACGTTCGCCATAGATTTTTCCTTTTATGCCTTTTGTTATTTTTTTACCACCAACAGGAAAGTGGCTTATAGCTAATGCTGTTTTATTATTAAGTTTAAGGTAAGAGGTGTCTTTGAACTTCTTAGCAATTAGTAAAAAAGGAGTACCTGAAAGCTCTATATTTGCAAAGCCAGAACCATCAGATGTTGCTTTACCTAAGATTTGTTTTTGGTAATTTGTTACTTCAAATTCAACGCCAGTTAAGGGTTCAGCTGTTCGAAGGTCGGTAGATATTATATGTAGGTTTCCTTTGCCATCTTTCTTTGCGATTAGCCCTATATTGCTAGGGATGAAGTTTTGGCTTACAGTAGTTTTATCTTTGTTATAAATGAAATAGGATGTTGAGCAAGGGTCATTGCGCTTATCCCAATTATAATCGTAGTTATTTTCTCCTTCAGCATAATTGCTAATACCATCCCAGCCACTAGCTTCTTCAACGCCATTGTCTTCGAGATTTTTTAATGGCTTTTCTTCATAATTAGTAAAATCAGTGCCATTAGCACTACAGTCATATGCCGAGTTGTGAGGGTTGATATTTAAGGTAAGACGTAGTAACCCACCACGGTGGTTTTTCATTAATTCAGTAACATTGAAAGAGTAACGATTCCATTGATTAGGGTCAGCAGGTGTTAAAGGGATCGTTTTACGCCACAAATAACGTCCTGTTCGGCCTGTTTCGTAACTTCCTGATAGTTTGTTTACTTGTAAAAATTGACCCATATTATCAGGGTATATTTCGAAAGCAGTAACTTGTATTGACTTAGCACTTACCGCTTCAAAAGGTATTTCTAAAGTCGTATTTTCTGGAAGTATAGACCCTTTGCCTACAAATTTTACTTGTGGTTTGATATTGTCAAAAACTACATCTTTCTCAATTTTTGTTGTAAGTATTTTACCATTTTTAGCTTTTAAACCTTCGTTGATTCGAACTTTAAAATGACCAGATAAGTTTTTGTTAGGATAAATATTTATTGTATTGCCATCAATACGAACCTTGTATTTATTTTTGGTGAGTTGTACTAAACCTTTTATATTTTGCGCGCTATCAAGATTATCAGAGAAACGGATTTGAACATAAGGGTTTGTACCAGCGCTGTGTATTACACGGGTGTTAATCATTTTAAATTCATTGATACTGGGTACAGAAATTTCTTGACTGCCTTGAGTATCAATATTTATAGGTTTGCCATCCCAGATAAGTCTTATATCTGTCGGAAAGGTTTCACGCTTTATATTGCCAATGATGAAGTTATACTTTTTTCCATTGTCACTATGCAACCATTCAATAGGTAATTTTTTATCTTGAAGTGTTGCCTTGATAACAGACTCAACATTGTTAGGGTTTACACGATCAGAAACAAGCAACTGACCTTTTAAAAGCATTTCTGAAGCTTTATTTGGGGCTGTTGTTAAACCAAAGTTTTTTATTTCAAATTCTAGTGGAATAACGTGAAAGCTAAACTTTAATGGGGCAACATTTGCAGGGACATCTTTTAACCCTTTGGGAGTAATGCTTACCTTATATTCTGTACCTGCTTGCAGTTGCTTGCTGGGAGTCCAAACAATTTCTTTTTTATTCTCAAACTTTGGATTGCCATCTATAGAAGGAGTGATATGCATAATCTTGCTTGCATCTTTTCCAACTAAATCATCGTCAATTATATTTCGATTAAAAATAATACGAATAGGTGTTTTGCGTGAGATTATTCCCTGTGTATGCCAACCACTGAGTTTGGACCAACTAAATGGTTCTGTTTCTTTTGGTGTTGTTGGCGTTTCTGTTGAGGTAGTAGCATTAGAGTTAGGTATGCTTGGGGCTACTATTTTATTTTCATCATTATTAGGATTTTCATTCGTCTTTCCATTACAGCCTGAAATTGCATTTAACGAAAAAATTAATACTAACGAGTAAGTAAAAGAATTCAAAAACCATGTTGATGGCATAACGAGCCCCTGGGTAAATAATTGAAGAAACTATAGCAGTTTATTCTTGGTTTATATTAGGAAGTTTAATGAAGTTTTTGTGCAAGAAAAAATATTATTTTACCATTTGATAAGCTGTTTTTATGCATCATGCCATTGTTTTTATTATTAAAATGGGAGTGGTTAATTATTAATTTTTCAATAATTTGATTGTCGAACGGAAAATTTACACTATACTGCCAAGTAGTTATGAATGGTTCATTATATTTTACTAGTCTAAATATGGACTTATAAGAACCGGAAGGATCAACATTAACGATCTAATAACATATTAGTTATTAAATCAGCTTCATAACCTAATGACATAACACTAATAACTAATCATATTAATTATTTTCCCAAAGGAGATTTACAAATGAGTAAGAAAACCCCTACATTAGATCGTCGTGGCTTTTTAAAAGCCTCTGTTGCGACAAGTATGGCTGTTGCGGCACCTATGTTTTTTGTACAAAATTCATACGCGGGCTCTCATGCAAAAACATTCAGAAATATGCCAAAAGCAGATGCTAAGTCTGTAACACTAGGTTTTAACGTACCTCAAACGGGTGCTTATGCTGATGAAGGCGCTGATGAGCTTCGTGCATTCAAACTTGCTGTTAAGCACTTAAACGGTGAAGGCGATGGCGGAATGATGAATACCTTTAAGCCTTCTGCACTTAAAGGTAATGGTATTTTAGGCAAAAAAGTTGAGTTTGTAACAGGTGATACACAAACTAAATCAGACGCTGCACGTAACTCTGCAAAGCGCATGATTGAGAAAGACGGTGTATTAATGATTTCTGGTGGATCGTCATCAGGTGTTGCAATCGCTGTTCAGGGTTTATGTCAAGAAATGGGCACCATTTTCATGGCAGGCTTAACTCACTCGAATGATACAACGGGTAAAGACAAACGTCGTTACGGTTTCCGTCACTTCTTCAATGCAAAAATGACTGGTTCTGCATTAGGCCCTGTACTTAAAGAAGAAATGGGTACAGATCGTAAAGCTTATCATCTAACATCTGACTACACTTGGGGTTGGACACAAGAAGAATCAATAAAAGAAACTACAGAAGCTTTAGGTTGGAAAACAGTTAAGACTGTTAAAACCCCTGTTGGTGCAGGTGACTTCTCACAATACATTACACCTATTCTAAACTCGGGTGCTGATGTATTAATCTTGAACCATTACGGTAAAGATATGATCAACTCATTGACTCAGTCAGTTCAGTTCGGTCTACGTGATAAGCAAGTAAATGGTAAGAATTTTGAAATCATCGTTCCTCTTTTCTCTCGTTTAATGGCACAGGGTGCGGGTGATAACATTAAAGGCATTTTGGGTACAACTAACTGGAATTGGTCTTTAACAGATGAAGGTTCTAAGGCCTTTGTTAAGTCGTTTGGTAAAGAGTACGGAAACCCACCATCACAGGCAGCACATACTTGTTACGTTCAGACTCTACTTTATGCAAATGCATGTGAAGTTGCTGGTACATTCTACCCACCAGAAGTTATTAAAACTTTGGAAGGATTTAAGTTTGATGGTATGGGTAATGGGCCAACTGAATACCGTGCAGAAGATCATCAGTGTTTCAAAGATGTTCTTGTGGTACGTGGTAATGAGAAGCCATCTTCTCAGTTCGACTTACTTAAAATTGTTAAGCAAGTACCTCGCTCTGCGGTTGAGTATGATGCAAAAATCTTTGGTGGTGAGTTAGGGCCTTACAAGGTTTAAACCACATATACTTAAACTCTATCATCGTTTTTGGTGATAGGGTTTTTTTTCGATTATTACAAATGCAGTTACGACTTCTTTTTATTCGTATAAATTAAATATCATTATAGTTTTTTTAAAAAACCTTCTGTCGATACTAAATTTAAGTATGCTTGAGAGGCTTTTTTAAAAAGAATAAAGTCTTTAGATTAAGGAAACTAAAATACCGCTATGGATGCAATATTAATTCAAATACTAAATGGTCTAGACAAAGGTGGTGCTTATGCACTGATTGCACTAGGCCTGACACTCACCTTTGGAACTCTGGGAATTGTAAATTTTGCACATGGTGCTTTATTTATGATGGGTGCTTTTTGTGCCGTTTTATTTAATAAGATTCTGATAATCTCAGTAAAGGTTAAAGATGAAAGCATCACCTTCTTTGACGCTTATAAAGAAACACCCTATTTAGAGCTTTGGTGGGGGGATACAGGAAGAGCTATTATTGATTACTCTGTACCATTGTCCATATTATTTGCGATACCCGTTATGTTATTGGTGGGTATCATTATGGAACGTGGTCTAATCAAATACTTCTACAAGCGGGAACATGCTGATCAAATACTGGTAACTTTTGGTTTGGCAATAGTTATCCAAGAAATTGTTAGACACTTCTTCGGTGCAAATCCAATCCCAACACCTGCACCAGATATCGTTTCTGGCAGTGCAGCGATTGGAGCATTTTTTGGTCTTAATGATAATTTAGTGTATCCATGGTGGCGTCTTATCTACTTAGCTTTTTCTATAGTTGTTATTGCTGCTGTTTTTGCTTTCTTAAAATTTACAACCTTCGGTATGGTGGTGAGAGCAGGCATGGCTGATCGTGAAACGGTAGAGCTACTGGGTATTAACGTTCAAAAACGATTTACTATTGTTTTTGGTATAGCAACAGTTGTGGCTGGCTTAGCGGGTGTGATGTATGCACCAATATTACCACCTGATTATCATATGGGTATGGATTTCTTAGTATTGTCATTTGTTGTTGTTGTTGTGGGTGGTATGGGCTCTTTAGGTGGTGCAGTTGCGGCAGGTTTTTTGCTGGGGCTATTACAATCTTTTGCATCGATGAATGAAGTGAAGGCGATTATTCCAGGTATTGATCAAATCATTATCTATCTTGTTGCGGTGGTGATATTACTTGTTAGACCGCGTGGACTTATGGGGCGCGAAGGCGTTTTTGAGGATTAATAAAATGATTAAAAAAATAGTTTCAAGTAATCCTCTTATCATGCTGATCTTTTCAGTGGTGGTTTTGTCAGCGCCAATATGGCTTGCACCAATGGGAGCAAATTATCCTGACCTCTTACAAAAATTTGCAATCTTCGGTATTTTTGCAGTTGGTTATAATATTCTGTTTGGGTTAACAGGTTATTTATCTTTTGGTCATGCAACTTTCTTGGGTATAGGTTCTTATACAGCTGTTTGGTCGTTTAAATTACTTACTATGAATATTGTACCTGCAATTATATTGGCAATGATTGTTTCAGGTGTTTTTGCATTGGTAATTGGTTACCTAAGTTTACGTCGTTCGGGGATTTACTTTTCTATCCTTACCTTGGCTTTTGCACAAATGGCTTATAGCCTTGCATACTCAGTGCTAACGCCTATAACAAATGGTGAAACAGGTTTGCAGCTCAGCCAACAAGACCCTCGAGTTTTAGATGCAATGGCGGGTATTGTTGTAACAGATGGAATTCCTTCTACGAACCTTTTTGGGACGTTAATTAAATCCATGGATGGCTATTTTGGGTTTTATGTAGCGGCAGTGTTATTAATTATTGCTTTCTATATATCATTAAAAATATTTAGGTCTCCTTTTGGTATGAAACTTCGGGCAATTAAATCAAATCAAACACGTATGAAATATACGGGGTTTAATACGCGACCTTACTTATTAACCGCCTTTGTTATTTCAGGTATGTATGCTGGTTTAGCAGGTGGTTTATTGGCTTCAATCGACCCACTTGCAGGTGCAGAAAGAATGCAATGGACGGCATCAGGTGAGGTCGTATTGATGACGATTCTCGGTGGTGCTGGAACACTAGTAGGACCAATGCTAGGCGCAACGATTATCAAATACTTTGAGAATATATTCTCAGCTTTAAATAATAGCGAGCTAGCTAAGATTTTTGATTTTTTACCGACTGGTATGCAAGAGTTTATGGTGACCGTTGTTAGCCCATTTGTGGGTGAAGGTTGGCACTTAACATTAGGTGCAGTCTTTATGATTGTCGTTATTTTTCTTCCAGGTGGAATTATGCAAGGGCTTAATAACTTGTATGGATTCATAAAGAGAATGCTAGGTATGGGTGGTACAAATGCACCAGTTGCGGATACTGTAAGTAAAGGAGATGCGAAATGAGTTCTTCTAAAAAGCATATCCTTACTATAAAGGGTGTTAATAAAACCTTTGGAGGTTTACATGCATTAACAGATGTAAATCTTGAAGTAGAAGATGGTGAGACACACGCAATTATTGGTCCAAACGGTGCGGGCAAGTCAACTTTATTAAACTGCTGTATAGGTCGCCTAATTCCTGACAGTGGTTCTGTTAGTTTTAATAATCAAAACATGATTGGTATGCAAGCACATGATATTAATCATGCAGGTATGGTACGTATATTTCAAACGCCAGAAATATTTCCTGACTTAACCTTATTGCAAAATGTCATGATTCCTGCTTTTGCTAAGCGAGATGGAACATTTAAGTTTAATCCATTCAAAAGTTTAGCAGCTGAAAAAGCAATACTTGAAGAAGCGCATGCAACTTTAGCGGATTTTGAACTAGATAAATTCCATGGTCAGATGGCAAATAGTATTTCGCGTGGTGATAAGCGACGTTTAGAACTAGCAATGGGTATTATTCAACATCCAAAGCTATTACTACTTGATGAGCCAACAGCAGGAATGGCAAGACATGATACAAATCGTACAATTGATCTATTAAATAGTGACAGAATGCGTGAGATGACCAAGGTTATTATAGAGCATGATATGCACGTTGTATTTAGCCTTGCTGATCGTATTAGTGTTTTAGTGCGTGGCAATATCATAACCACAGGCACTCCTGAAGAAATTAAAAACGATCCAAAAGTGAAAGAAGCCTATCTAGGGGAATCTGAAGATGAGTAATAAAGTAGAAGCAGTAAAGAGTAAAGGTTCAGATCCCGCTTTTTTCTCATGTTGGGATATTCACTCATATTATGGTGAAAGCTATATTGTACAAGGTGTAAGCTTTGATATTCGTGAAGGTGAGGTTGTTGCATTATTAGGTAGAAATGGAGCAGGAAAAACTTCAACATTACGTTCAATTGCTCGTATGGATGACCCAGCAGTAACACATGGTGAAATTTGGTTAGATCATAAGCCATTGCACGATATGAAGGCCTATGATGCGGCTCAAAATGGTGTGGCACTTGTGCCAGAAGATCGTAGAATTATTGCTGGCTTAACGGTACATGAAAATTTAGAGCTGGCACAGATTGCACCGCCTAAAGGTTGGAGTATTGAACGTATCTATGAACATTTTCCTCGCCTTGCAGAGCGCCGTAACCAAATGGGCACTACACTATCAGGTGGAGAACAACAAATGCTTGCTGTAGCACGAGCTCTTGCCCGTGATATTAAGCTGCTGTTGCTAGATGAGCCTTATGAAGGTCTAGCCCCCGTTATCGTAAATGAAATTGCCAGCATTGTTGATAGCATCAAAAAACATGGCATCACCACCATTATCGTAGAACAAAACGCAGTAGCCGCATTACGTCTAGCTGACAGAGCACTGATTTTGGATATGGGAAATATTGTTTTTGATGGTACCGCACAAGAAGTGCTAGAAAATGAAGAGCTACGACACGAGTATTTGGCTATTTAGCGAGCTTCCCATTTCAGATGTTTTTCTGAAATGGGAAGCTCGACAGCTAACGCTTAATAATTGAGTAGCCCATTTTAATGATGATGTTCCCCGAAGATAGTAAAGTGATATCCTAATCTAGGATGTGTTATACATATTTATTAGGTTTTAATTTAATGTGTATCAGTTACTAAGATTAAACCCATCCATCAGAACAAGCCACCATATGCGAGTAAAATAACGGATTAGTATCCAATCTCTGGTATGGCGCTCTCTAGAGTTAATAAAGTCACAAGCAATTAAATCACGAAGAAATACTTTCAAATACCCCTAAGTGGCTCTTATTACACGAATGAGCACAATCAACGTAACCTTGTATTTCATACTATTGATCATGAAATAATACAACTGGAATAAACGGTATTGGCAGGGATAGAACATGATAAATTAGTTGAAATTTTCAACAGCATCATATGTGATATTTTTCACAGAAAATTTTATTAAAATCATCTATAGTTTTTAACTTACTCAGTAAAAGGAAGTTATTTTGAAAACGCTATCATTATTTCTTAGTTTTATTATTTTTAGTGGGTATATCTCTACCGTAACAGTTATCTATGCTAATAATCTTGACAATCAACTTACGCTTAATGAGTTAAAAACTCTCATTAAATATACACCCAATAAAAAACTATATTGGTATAAAAAGCAGCTAAACAAGGCTTGCCTCAAGCACAGTTAAAAATGGGTTACTTCTATCATAAAGGCATACTTGTTAAAAAAGACACTTCACAAGCAATGGATTGGTATAGAAAAGCGTTGAGTAGTAAGGAAATCAATAGTCGTACTAAAGGTGATGTATTAAATAATATAGGCTTGCTTTATATGCATGGCTTAGGTGTGAAGAAAGATTTACCAACGGCGTTGCATTATTTCCAAGAAGCGTTAGCTCTTAATAATAGCGATGCAATGGTTGCTCTTGGAGAACTGTATCGAAAAGGTGAGGGGGTTCCTAAAGATATCGCTAAGGCTTTATCCTACTATAAACAGGCCGAAAAGCTAGGCAACTCAATGGCACAAAATAATATAGGTGGGTTATACCAAAATGGTTTTGGCGTAGATAAGGATATTAATAAAGCGATTGAGTGGTATACAAAATCTGCTAAAAATAATGAAACACTTGCCCAAGAAAACCTAGCAGCTCTTTATTTAAATGATAATGATAACCATAAACCAAACTTTATTAAATCAAAATATTGGTATAAAAAACTTGCTGAAAAAGGGAATGCAGAAGCACAACGCTGGTTGGCAAATCTCTATTATTATGAATATAAAGGCTTAAGCAAAGATTCGTCTAAAGCTTTTTATTGGTTTGAAAAGGCCGCAATGAATGGGGATGACGAAGCCCAATTTATGATGGGGGAAAATTATTATTATGGCATAACTATCCTAAAAGATTTTAAAAAGGCATTTAAATGGTATCTGAGATCTGCTCAGCAAGGTTTTAGTAAAGCACAATACAGCGTAGCCCAAGCTTACGATGAAGGTGACGGAGTAAAAGAAGACAAAAAGAATGCCCTACAGTGGTTTACTAAAGCAGCAGAACAAGGGTATTCAGATGCACAAAATGACCTAGGATACTTTTACCAAAATGCTGTGGGTACGAATCAAGATTATAAAAAAGCCTTGTTTTGGTATGAGAAAGCAGTAAATCAGAATAATGAACTTTCTATGCTAAATATTGGTGAAATGTATTATTTTGGTACGGGGGTAAAACAAGATTATAAGTTAGCGTTTAACTGGTTTGAAAAGGCCTCCATACTGGGCGAAAATGATGCAAATTTTTACATAGGAAATATGTATGCAAAAGGTGTTGGAAAAGAAATTGATGAATTAGAAGCCTTAAAATGGTTTCAAAAATCAGCTAACAAAGTTATTGATGATGCAAGGCTTATGCTATTGCCAGAAAAATAAGCTCTTTTTACCCCTTATGCTTATATATTTGGAAATTGTAGATCGTTACTATATACATTTCTTAGAAATAGGAACAGATAACGATCATGTACATTTTCTGGTGAAGGCAGTATCTATGTATAGCATCAAAAAGTTAGTTTCTCAATTTTCTATAAGTCTTAGATTCACATTCCAAATGCATAACTTGCAACGAGTAGAAAAAGCGACCAGTTACTTGTAGCCTTCCGCTTTTTCTCCGCAAGAGATGTTAGCAATGAAAAATCACAAGCAACTGATC
>Ga0256840_1001551_pt1 | contig 21376 bp, 23 predicted proteins | sample 355202metaG_FD_185969 | JGI IMG/M metagenome (GOLD analysis project Ga0256840, IMG submission 185969) | Hydrothermal vent microbial communities from Mid Atlantic Ridge, Atlantic Ocean - 355-202 | ecosystem: Environmental > Aquatic > Marine > Hydrothermal vents | place: Atlantic Ocean: Mid...
GCGGTTCCACTTCGCTTGCGGATCAAACCACAGCTCGGCGATCCAGTTGATGGTGGCCTTGCCCGCCGCATCGGGCGCGCTAATCGGATATGTCACGAATTTCTGCCGCGCGTGGCCAGCCATCGCCATGCTTGCGCCGCTCAAAAACGGGGCCGCCTGCGTGGTGCCGCGCCACAGCACCGCCCCCGCCCAGATCGGTGCGCCCTCTTCGGGGTAAAACCCGGCGCGGATTTTCGAGTGCAGCCCGTCGGCCCCGATCAGCACATCGCCCCGCTCTTGGGTGATCACCCCACCACGGTCTACCTGCACGGTCACGCCGCCGGCATCCTCGGCAAAGCCGACCACCGCCGCGCCGGTTTCCACCACATCGCCGAGCCGCGCCTGCACCGCCTTTAGCAGCATCATTTGCAGCTCACCCCGATGGATCGAATATTGCGGCCAGCTATACCCCGCCCAAACGCCCCGCGCCTCGGCATGGATGGGCAGGCCCTTTTTGGAGAAATACGCCACTTCTTTGGTGCGCACGCCGATCGCCTCGATCTCGGCTTCCAGCCCCAACTCGAAAATCTCGCGTACGGCGTGGGGTTGCAGGTTAATGCCCACCCCCAGCGGAGTGATTTCACGCACCTGCTCATACACCTTCACCGGAAGGCCCAGCGCATGGCAGGTTAGCGCGGCCGTTAGCCCGCCGATGCCAGCGCCCGAAATTATGACAGTCATGGCAGAATCCTCTCCGGTTTTGTAAACTGCCAAATCATACGCAAAGCAAACGGATATACACCAGTGAAAACCCCGCCTGATTTTGAATTTGAAGCCGCCGCCCGCCAGCCTGTCTGCGGGGTGGATGAAGTGGGTCGCGGGCCGTGGGCAGGGCCGGTAATGGCCGCTGCAGTCATCCTTGATCCACAAAATATTCCGGCGGGATTGAACGACAGTAAAAAGCTCACCGCCGCGCGGCGGGCGGTTTTGTTCGAAGAGATTATGGCCTCAAGCACCGTGGCCATTGGCAGTGCCTCGGTGGTGGAAATTGACCAAATCAACATTTTACAAGCCACGTTTCTGGCGATGCGCCGCGCGGTGGAGGGGTTGGCGGTGCCGCCCGAATTTGCGCTAATTGATGGCAACAAAATCCCGCCCGGCCTTCCCTGCGCCGCCCAGACCATCGTGAAGGGCGACGCCCGCTCGCTGAGCATTGCGGCCGCCTCTATTATTGCCAAAGTCACCCGCGACAAGCTGATGTGTGACCTTTCAGCCACATATCCGGGCTATGGCTGGGAAACCAACATGGGCTACGGCACGAAGGCCCACCAAGAGGGGCTGGCAGCGCTGGGAGTGACTCCCCACCATAGGGTGTCGTTCAAGCCCATCCACAAGATGTTGTGTTAGACCATTGCCTTAACAAGTTTATCTAATGCGTTGATTCATAAGGGATTGACAGCGAATCACCAATGAATCATGTTAGGGCCATAACGAGCAATAAAGCTTCGAGGCACAAAGCAGCATGATCAAAACAGCAGACAAAACTCTCCCGCTAGATACCATTCTTTCCGGCGACTGTATCGACGTAATGAACAGCCTTCCGGCCAATTCGGTCGATCTGGTTTTCGCCGATCCGCCCTATAACCTGCAATTGCGTGGCGACCTACACCGCCCCGACAACTCCAAGGTAGATGCAGTGGATAACGACTGGGACAAGTTCTCCAGCTTCGCCATTTATGATAAATTTTCGCGGGAATGGCTCAAAGCCGCTCGCCGAATTCTGAAGCCCAACGGGGCGATCTGGGTGATCGGCTCCTACCACAATATCTTCCGCGTTGGCGTGGCGCTGCAAGACGCCGGTTTCTGGATTTTGAATGATGTGGTCTGGCGCAAATCCAACCCGATGCCAAACTTTCGCGGCAAGCGCTTTACCAATGCCCATGAGACCATGATCTGGGCGGGCAAATCTGACGCCTCCAAATATACCTTTAATTATGAGGCCCTTAAGGAGCTGAACGAGGGGATCCAAATGCGCTCTGACTGGGTGCTGCCCATTTGCAATGGCGGCGAACGGCTAAAGAATGAAAAGGGCGAAAAGGCCCACCCGACGCAGAAGCCCGAGTCCCTGCTGCACCGCGTGCTGCTGGCCTCGACCAACCCTGACGATGTGGTGCTGGACCCCTTCTTTGGCACTGGCACCACCGGCGCAGTAGCCAAAAAGCTGGGCCGCCATTTTATCGGCATCGAGCGTGAAGAGGCCTATCGCAAGGTTGCGCAAAAGCGCATTGATGACACGCGGAAATATGACTCGGACTCGCTGCGGGTCACCACCGCCAAACGCGCCGAACCCCGCGTGCCTTTTGGCAACCTCATCGAGCGTGGTATGCTTAACCCGGGCGAAAACCTTTACTCGCTAAATGGCCGCTGGAAAGCCAAAGTCCGCGCCGATGGCACGTTGATCACCGGCGAGTCCCGTGGCTCCATCCACCAAGTCGGTGCCGCGCTTGAAGGTGCCCCAAGCTGCAACGGCTGGACCTATTGGAGCTTCAAGCGCGACGGTAAAAAGATCCCGATCGACATGCTGCGCCAGCAAATCCGGGCCGAAATGAAGGCTTAAAGACCAAAGCGAGATTTTCATCGTGCCACCCTCACCCCCGCCCTGAAAAGGGCGGGGGTTTTTCGTGAGGGGCAGGGCCCAACCTCATGGTGGAAATGTCCAATAATCACAGTATCATATTGATATTATAACTATTTTTACATTCATGATAACGACTAACCTAGGTTAGTCGTTATCATGAACTAGCCATTTCAGCGCAGGCCATTCAAACCTTAGGCCTCGCACCACGCCACATTGAACCGCTATTTCAGAGGGGTGACCACGCCCTGCACCCCGTCAAACGCCCCTGCACCCAGAGCCCGCCCAAGCACCCGCTCGGGGTTGGTAGGGGGCGGCATCTCCACGCCCGCAACCTGTTGAAACCCGAACAGCTCATAGTATGGTGCATCGCCCACCAGCAGCACCCGCTGCCATCCTAGCGCTTCGGCGCGCGCCAAACTGGCTTCAATCAGCGCGCGCCCCACGCCCTCGCCCTGCCGCGTAGGGTGCACGGCCACAGGGCCAAGCAGCAGCGCTTTGGCCGCACCAATTTTTACCGGCCAATAGCGAATGGCCCCTGCCAGCGCGCCCTCTTCCCCTCGTGCCACCAAGCACAGCTTGGCCACGGGCGGCACGCCGTCGCGCAAGCGGTAAGAGCTGAGCGCTTGCCGGCCCGGCGCAAAGGCGAGGTCGTAAAGGTATTCCACCTCTTGGGCATCATTCGGAGATTCAACAGAAATATGCAGCATGCAGGCCACCAGAAAATGTGGAAAAGAAAGGGCTAATCGCTAGCCTCGTCGTTTCGCTCTGGATTTCATCTTTGGCTCCTATTACATGCAAAGCACCCCTATCACGCCCAGCGCCGCGCAATCAAGGACCATAGCATGTTTTATCGCCCCGACGCCCCCGATCACGGGTTGCCGCATAATCCGTTCAAGGCCATCGTGTCGCCCCGCCCGATTGGCTGGATCTCGACCGCCAGCGCCAATGGCATGGCCAACCTTGCGCCTTATTCGTTTTTTAACGCCTTGTGTGATACCCCGCCGATGGTGATGTTTGCCAGTTCGGGTGCCAAGCCTGACCAGCCAAAGGGAAAGGACAGCCTTGCCAATATTCTGGCAACCGAGGAATTTGCCGTCAATATCGTGTCTTACGCCTTGCGCGAGCCGATGAACAAAACAGCCGCCTCGCTCGGGGCCGATGAGGATGAGTTTATGACAGCGGGCCTGACTAAAGCGGCAGGTATAGCCATTAAAGCCCCCCATGTGGCTGAAGCACCCGCCGTGCTGGAGTGCAAGCTTTTCAAGATTGTAGACCTGCCCGGTGCCGCCAATACCATGGTGATCGGCGAGGTTGTTGGCGTGCACATAAAAGATGACTTCATTGTGAACGGGCGGTTTGACGTGACCCGCTACAAGCCTCTTTCGCGGCTTGGATATATGGATTACGCTGCCGTGGAAAACGTGTTTGAACTGGTAAAACCGGCATAGGAGAGCAACATGGAAACCATGATCGGGGTGATTGGCGGCAGCGGTGTGTATGACATCGACGGACTGGAAAACGCCCAATGGCAGGCGGTGGAAAGCCCATGGGGCACGCCCTCGGACGAGATTTTGACCGGCAGCCTCAACGGCGTGAAAATGGCCTTTCTGCCCCGCCACGGGCGCGGGCATGTGCATTCGCCAAGCACGGTGCCTTATCGTGCCAATATCGACGCGCTGAAGCGGTTGGGCGTTACCGATATCATCTCGGTTTCGGCCTGCGGTTCGTTCCATGTAAACATGGCCCCCGGCGATTTTGTGATCGTCGACCAGTTTATTGACCGCACCTTTGCGCGGGAAAAGAGCTTTTTCGGCACGGGCTGTGTGGGCCATGTTTCCGTGGCGCACCCCACCTGCGCCCGCCTCGGCGCGGCCTGCCTTGACGCGGCCAAAGCGGCGGGGGTCACCGTGCATAACGGTGGCACGTATCTCGCCATGGAAGGGCCGCAGTTTTCCAGCGTGGCTGAAAGCAAAATGTATCGCGAAAGCTGGGGGGCGGATGTGATCGGCATGACCAATATGCCCGAAGCCAAGCTCGCCCGCGAAGCCGAGATATGCTATGCCTCTGTAGCGATGATCACCGATTATGACAGCTGGCACCCCGACCACGGCGCGGTGGATATTAGTGAAATCATCAAGGTGCTCACCGGCAATGCCGACAAGGCCCGCACGTTGGTAAAAGGCCTGCCCGAGCGGCTTACCGCCACCCGGACCCCCTGCCCCGATGGCTGTGACCACGCGCTGGAATACGCGATTATGACCGCCCCCGAGGCGCGCGACCCCGCTGTTGTCGCCAAGCTTGATGCCATCGCAGGGCGGGTGCTGGGCTAGCCCCGCCCCCTTTGTTAACACACGCCGCATTGCACCCCGCCGCAGAACGTGGCACAAAGGCGCGAACCTCAATTCAGGACCCTTCTTATGAGCGACGATAAAGACGACAAAAAACCCTTCTCCCCCGAGCGGATCACCTTTGAAAGCCGCTATGTAACCGTAGTGGGCGAGATCAATGATAAACTGGCCAAAGCCACCTCTGAGCGCCTTTTGGCCCTGGCGGCGGTCAGCGATGCCCCGATCACCATGTTCATTTCTTCCCCCGGTGGCCATGTGGAATCAGGCGATATGGTGCATGACCTGATCAAGTTCATTAAGCCTGAAGTGCGGGTGATCGGCTCTGGCTGGGTGGCCTCTGCGGGGGCGCTTATTTTCATCGGCGCGAAAAAAGAAAACCGCTTCTGCCTGCCCAACACGCGGTTTCTGTTGCACCAACCCAGCGGCGGCATTGGCGGCAAAGCCTCGGATATCGCCATTCAGGCCCGGCAGCTCGAAATTATGAAAACCCGCTTCGAGCGCATTTTCGCAGAGGCCACGGGCCAGACCGCAGAGAAAATCGCCGAAGACACCAAGCGCGATTTTTGGCTAAACACCGATGAGGCCATCGCCTACGGCTTGCTTGGCAAGGTCGTAGCCTCCGCTTCCGAACTAGGCTAGCCTACGCATTTGCCCTGCCGTTTTTTATCGGCGGGGCGCAGCCCCTAGAAATAGCGGGTAATCTTTATGCCCACACGTGCCGGCACCCGCAGCCCCCCCCCCTGATCCGGCCGAGGTTTCCCGCCCACAAAACTCGGTGCCCTTTTGGCACCAAAATCTATGCTGGCGTTGAGGCTGGCAATAGAGCCATCAGCCAAAATCCATTGCCCCAACTCCACATTCCAGGCCGCATTGCCCACAAGGCCGCAGCCGCGGCGCTAAGCATGAGGTGGCGGCGGGTCATTGCGGGCATGGGAGGCTCCTGACTTGCTTCATCGGACGCGGGCGGCTAAACTATTGTGGACCGATCAGTCTATTCGCATTCAACCCTGCCCAAAGGCTCTGTCACCCCAATGCAGCCCCACCCCTCTCTCAAGATCAAACCCGAGCGCCGCGCAAAGCTGTTTGCCGCCGCAACCCGCGCCTTTACCGAGCATGGGTTCGAGCAGGCCTCGCTCAACCTGATCATTGCCGAAGTCGGCATGAGCAAAAGCAGCTTTTACCACTATTTCGCCAATAAAACCGAGCTGTTCGAGCAAATCTTCCAACAGGCCTTGGCCCCGCTGGCGCAAATCGCAGAGTCCTTCCAGCCGGAAATGCTCACGAAGGATACCTTTTGGCCGCGGATCCTTACCACCTCCCAAGGTAGCCGTGAGTTATTCGTCAACCAGCCCGAAATCTTCAATGTCGGGCGGATGTTTCACCGCAATCTCAACGACCCAAACGGCATTTGCAAAGCTATGATGGCCTCCCCGCTGGCACTGATCACCCGCATTTTAGAGCACGGCAAAGTGATTGGCACCATCCGCGATGATCTGCCAACCTCACTGCTGATCGAAGCCGTAATGGGCATGGGCATGGCGATTGACCGCTGGGCAATTGAGCATATTGAGCACTATACCCAACCCGAATTCGAGGCCTTTAACGAAAAGATAATCGGCATGTTTATCAAGCTGCTGACACCGGAGGATTAAATGGGATTTTACGACACAAAAATTCTGCCTTTTTTGATAGATAAGGCCTGCGGCGTCGGCCCTATTCAAGAGCAACGCAAGATCGTGGTACCGCAAGCCCGCGGCGAAGTGCTGGAAATAGGCATGGGCAGCGGGCTGAACCTGCCGTTTTATGACGGGGCAAACGTAAGCAAGGTCTGGGGCTTGGAGCCAAGCGCCGAGATGCGGGTGAAAGCGGCGAAAGTAGCGGCACAGGCATCGGTTCCGGTGAGCTTTCTTGACCTCCCCGGCGAAGAAATTCCGCTGGATGATGCCAGCGTCGATACCGTGCTGGTCACCTACACGCTCTGCACCATCCCCGAAGTGGCGGCGGCCCTCACGCAAATGCGCCGTGTGCTCAAGCCCGATGGCAAGCTGATTTTTTGCGAGCATGGCCAAGCGCCCGATGCCTCGGTGCGCCGCTGGCAAGATCGGCTAAACCCGATTTGGGGCAGGTTCTCTGGCGGCTGCCACCTGAATCGCCCGATTGATGCGCTGGTCAAGCAGGCCGGATTCGAGATTGAAACCCTGGACACCGGATATATAGCCAGCCCGAAATTCGCAGGGTTTAACTATTGGGGCACAGCCAAAATAGGCAGTTAACCGCTGTAAGCAGTTGAAACCCACCGCCGCATATGGCACTCAACCCTATGCAAAAATCCCGCGCCATTATGATTCAGGGCACCGGCTCCAATGTCGGAAAATCCATGCTGGTGGCGGGGATTTGCCGCGCGCTGGTGCGCAGGGGGCTGGTGGTGCGGCCATTCAAACCACAGAACATGTCCAACAACGCCGCCGTGGCCGATGGCGGCGAAATTGGCCGCGCGCAGGCGTTGCAAGCAATGGCTTGCGGGGTAAAGCCAAGCACAGATATGAACCCGATCCTGCTTAAGCCCGAAAGTGAAACTGGTGCGCAGGTGGTGGTGCAGGGGCAGCGGCTAACCACGGTAAAAGCGCGTGAATATGGCAGGCTAAAGGCCCGCCTGATGCCGCGCGTTCTGGAGAGCTTTCAGCGCCTTAAGGCCGAGGCCGATATCGTGGTGGTTGAGGGTGCGGGCAGCCCCGCCGAGGTAAACCTGCGCGCTGGTGACATCGCCAATATGGGCTTTGCCGAGGCCGCCGATGTGCCTGTGGTGCTGGTCGGCGATATTGATCGCGGCGGCGTGATCGCCCAAATCGTCGGCACCAAGGCGGTCATTTCCGAACCCGATGCGGCGCGGATCGCCGGCTTTATCGTCAACAAATTTCGCGGCGACCCAACGCTGTTTCATGAGGGGTTCAAGGCCATCGAGGGCCACACCGCGTGGCACGGCCTTGGCACCGTGCCGTGGTTTTCACAGGCCCGAACCCTCCCCGCCGAAGATGCGCTGGATATTTGCTCCAGCGGGTCCGGCAGCTATCATATCGCCGTGCCGCAGCTTTCCCGCATGGCCAATTTTGATGACCTGGACCCACTGGCCCAAGAGCCGGATGCGCGCGTAACCATGGTGCCAGCGGGGCAAGCTTTGCCAGGCGATGCGGACCTTGTGCTCATTCCCGGCACCAAATCCACCATTAAGGACCTTGCGTTTTTTCGCGCCCAAGGCTGGGAGATTGACCTGAAAGCCCATCTGCGACGCGGCGGCAAGGTGCTTGGCATTTGCGGTGGCTACCAAATGCTCGGGCAAGTGATTACCGACCCCGACGGGGTGGAAGGGCCAGCGGGAGAAGTGGCAGGCCTCGGCCTTTTAGACGTGCAAACCACCATGCGCGCCGAGAAGCGGGTGAGCGAGGTGGCCGCGGTGCATCTGGCTTCAGGCGCGGCGGTGAGCGGTTATGAAATCCATATCGGCAGCACAGAAGGGGCCGACCGCGCGCGGCCAATGTTTAGCGTCGCGGGCCAGCCCGAAGGGGCCATGAGCGCCGATGGGCAGGTCGCGGGCAGCTATCTGCACGGGATGTTTAGCGCCGATACCTTCCGCGCCGCATGGCTGGGCAGCAGCGGATTGCACTATGGCGCGGCGGTGGAGGCGGCACTAGAGGCGTTGGCCGACCATATCGAGGCACATCTGGATATCGACGCCCTGCTCGGCATGGCCCGATGATCACAGCCACCGACATCGAACGGGCGCTCAGCCGCCCTGCCCCCGCCCCCTCTAGCGATTTTGACTATGCCCCGCACCTGCGCACGGGCGGCAAAAACCTGCGTGCCGCGGCGGTGCTGATCGCGCTGCTGGAAGGGCCGTGCGGGCTTGAGGTTATCCTTACCCGCCGCGCCGCGCATCTGCGCAACCACCCCGGACAGGTGGCTTTTCCGGGCGGCAAGGTCGAGGAGACTGACGCCGGATTATGGGCTGCCGCGATGCGTGAGGCGCAGGAGGAGGTCGGGCTGGCCAGCGCACGAAAACTCGGCGCTTTGCAGGGGCATGAGAGTGTCACCGGATTCGAGATCAGCCCGCAGGTGGGGCTGGTTGAAGGCGTATTTCATCCTCGCCCCGACCCATCCGAGGTGGAAGAGGTGTTCACCGTGCCGCTGGATTTCCTGATGAACCCCGCCCATATGCGCCTGCATAAGCGGGGCGGGCGCGGCTATCTGGCTATTCCGTTTGGGCCGCATTATATCTGGGGGGCGAGTGCGCGGATAATCAGAAACCTGGCGGATCGGCTATGAAAATTTCAGAAGTAAAATGGCTGCAAGATGCCGCGCCCGTCATGGCCATGCTCACGCAAGCGGGCCACCGCGCGCTGGCCGTGGGCGGCTGTGTGCGCAACGAGATTTTTGGCGTGCCGGTCGCCGATATCGACATCGCCACCGATGCCCTGCCCGAATCCGTAATGGCGCTGGCCAAGGCCAAGGGCTGGCGGGTGATTCCCACCGGTATTGACCACGGCACCGTGACCGTGGTGCAGAGCGGCGAGCCTTACGAGATCACCACCTTTCGCAAGGATGTGGAAACCGATGGCCGCCGTGCCGTTGTGGCGTTTTCGGATGACATTATGGACGACGCCCGGCGGCGGGATTTCACCTTTAACGCGCTTTATGTGCAGGCTGATGGCACGGTGATCGACCCACTGGGCGGACTGGAAGACGCCAAAACCCGCCGCCTGCGCTTTATCGAAAGCGCTTTTGAGCGCATCGCCGAGGACGCCCTGCGCACCCTGCGCTATTTCCGCTTTTACGCGTGGTATTGCGACCCCCTTGAAGGGCCGGATATGGAGGCGATTGCCGCTATTTCCGCCAGTATAGACCGGCTGGAAGCGCTCTCGGCTGAGCGGGTCGGGGCCGAAATGCGCAAGCTACTTTGCGCGCCAGATCCAAGCGCCGCACTGGCCCTGATGGGGCAAACCGGCGTGCTGGCGCAGGTGTTACCGGGGGCGGACCCGCGGTTTATCGGCCCACTGACCACGCTGGAAACCGGCCAGCCGATCCGCTGGCTGCGGCGGCTCGCGGCCCTTGGCGGCGATAGTCCAGCCACCCGCTGGCGCTTGTCTAAATCCGAAGGAAAAGCACTGGCCGATATCTACACGGCCATGACCATGCCCAGCCTGATTGAAGCCGGATACCGCCTCGGCGAAGCCGCCGCGATAGACGCCCTTCTGGTGCAATGCGCCAGCTTGAATGCGCCGGTAGATGCCGCCGTGGTCGCCCATATCAAAGCCGCCGCGCGGGAGGTTTTCCCACTCAAAGCCCCCTATTTGATGGACCGCATCCCCCCCGGAAAAGCACTGGGGATGGAGCTGAAGCGGCTGGAAAAGCTGTGGATAGACTCCGGTTTTGCGCTCTCTGCCAGCGCGCTTGACAAGATGGTGAAACCCTGAAAAGGTCACCAAAACTGACCTTTAGGAACTCCCATGTCTTTCGACAGCTTTCTGGCCCTCCTCGGAATCATCCTTGCGTCCACTTGGACCCCCGGACCGAATAATATGATGCTGGCAGCGTCGGGCGTGAACTATGGTTTGCGCGCCACCACGCCGCATATTCTGGGCGTAGCGCTTGGCTTTGGCTTTATGATTTTCGCGGTGTCTTTGGGGCTGGGCGGGGTGTTTTTGCGCTTCCCGATGCTGCATGAGGTGCTGCGCTGGAGCGGGGCATTAATGCTGGTTTGGGTAGCATGGAAAATCGCCACCGCCAAGCGCCCCGGTGAGGCAGGGGCACCAACCAAACCGTTTACCTTCCTGCAAGCAGCGGCGTTTCAGTGGATCAACCCCAAAGCATGGATCATGTGTATCAGCATTTCGTCGCAATTTATGAGCCCTGAAAATCCGCTGCTGAGTGCTACGATTATGGCGGGGGTTTCGGCCATCGGCGGGCTTACCTCAGCCTCGGGCTGGGCATGGTTTGGTATGTTGCTGGCCCGCTGGCTGCACACGCCGGCGCGCTTACGAGGGTTTAACTGGAGCATGGCGCTGATCATTTTGGCAGGCGTGGCCGTGGTAGTTTTGAGAGACCTTTGACGGGAGGCATTTGGCGCAACCCATTGTTATACATTGCAAAACAAACATATTCTCTAACCTACTAACCTAGGTTAGTAGGCCACCTGTTTACGCTGCCATTTTCCCAAGAAAAAACGCGCAAAAGCCAGTGGCTCTGCGCGTTTCCTATTTAGCTGGCTAACAGCTTAGTCTTTGCGGAAAAACTTTTTCTCTCGGGGCTTGCCGTCCCAGCCGGGCTTGCCCTTGGGCGCGCCACGATCATCGCCGCCGCCGTAAGGCTTGCTGCCGCCATCACGGTCGCCGCCATAGGGCTTGCCGCCGCCTTTATAGCCACCACGGTCGCCACCACGATCGCCGCCTTTATAGCCGCCACGGTCACCACCGCGATCGCCGCCACCTTTGTAGCCGCCACGATCACCGCCGCCCTTGTAGCCGCCTTCGCGCACTTCCCATTTTTTAATCAGCAATGCGTTAAAGCTGTCGCGATGAATAGTGCCTTCGTTGCACCATACTGTCGAGACCATATCGCCCTCAACACTTTCGATCGCCATGCGGGGCGAGCCCGCTGTGAGGGCAACGATATCGCCCAGTTTAAAATCCGCCATTTTTTCTCTCCAAATACAACGCCGCAACCATAAAGCGCTCCCAGATAAATACGCAAGGAAACCGCTATAGCAGGTGCTCTACATAGCGCCTTTGGGCAGGTTTACAATAGCAAAGCGGCTAATAACTGCGCTCAACCAGTGTTTTGCTAAACCGATCATAGGGCATGGCTCCGTTCCACCAAATCATCGGTGCCATCCACCACAAGATGTAAGCAAAGGTCGCCGCGCCGAGGAAACCAAGCACCAGCACAATATCTTCGCCCTTTTGCAGCAGCGGCACCACCTGCTCAAGCGAGTAGCTGGGCGCAAAAACGGCGATTAAAAACAACAAGATAGCGGGGGCGAACTTAAGCGCCTCCCGTTTCAGCACTTGCATCAAGCCCGGCGCGTCGCCTTCAAGCCGGATAACCTGCACCTGCGTGACCTTCTTACCAAGCGTCTGCCCCTTCCACAAAAACGTGGTTAAAATTAGCAGGGCGAGCACCAGAATTGGCTGCAAATAGGCCACGGGAAACACCGGAGACACTTGCTGCCCCTTGCTATCCAGCGCCACGTTAACGGTGATGGCATCATCGGCGATATCCCCTGCGGCATTGGTGTGGCTGCTCACCAACAGATTGGACCCTGCGAAAAATCCGTTTTGATAGGAACCGCAAAGGCTGCCGGTTTCGGCCACCACACCGCGCTCGGTGAAATAGGTTCGGGATTCGGCGGTCAGCGGCACGGTGCGGCAGCTCACAAATTGGTAAACCCCACCGCTTAGGCGCAGGGTATCGCCGTTTGCGAACGGCACGATCATGTAAAACACAAGCTGACTCAGAATGATAATATCTATCGTAACCGCTATGAAACGGCGCAAAAAATGCCTTGGCTCCACTGCCCTGTCTCCTTTGAGCCACTATCGGCTTCTGTATTTACATTGTCCGCTTTTCGCGTTTCCGACAAGAGTCAATGGCGCACCCTTGCCGCTAAAGCTCAACCATTAAGTGTTCGGCGACCGAGAAAATATCCTTATCACCACGGCCGCTCAGGTTTACCACCATCAGGTGATCTTTGGGCAGGTCAGGCGCAATTTTGGCAGCATGGGCGAGCGCGTGAGAGCTTTCCAGTGCCGGAATAATCCCCTCCTTGGCGCAGAGCAGCTGGAAGGCCTCAAGCGCCTCGGTATCGGTGACCGACTTGTATTCGACCCGCCCGATATCGTGCAGCCATGAGTGCTCGGGGCCAATGCCGGGGTAGTCCAACCCTGCCGAAATCGAGTGGCCTTCAAGGATTTGGCCGTCGTCATCTTGCAGCAAATAGGTGCGGTTGCCGTGCAGCACACCGGGGCGGCCACCGGAGATGCTGGCGGCGTGCTCCATGCGGTCATCGACGCCGTGGCCCCCAGCCTCAACCCCGATAATGCGCACGGATTCGTCATCCAAAAACGGGTGGAACAAGCCCATAGCGTTGGAGCCGCCACCGATACAGGCGACCAAGCTATCGGGCAAGCGGCCCTCTTGCTCTTCAAGCTGCCAGCGGGTTTCCTTGCCGATGATGGTTTGGAAATCGCGCACCATCGCAGGATATGGGTGCGGGCCTGCCACTGTACCGATGCAATAAAAGGTTTCGTCTACATGGGCGACCCAATCGCGCATGGCCTCGTTCATCGCGTCTTTCAGGGTGCCACGGCCAGCGGTTACGGGAATCACTTCAGCCCCGAGCAGCTTCATGCGGAACACATTGGGCGACTGGCGATCCACATCTGTTTTACCCATAAATACAACGCATTTAAGGCCAAACTTCGCGCAAACGGTCGCCGTAGCCACCCCGTGCTGCCCCGCGCCGGTTTCGGCAATAATCCGCGTTTTGCCCATGCGCCGCGCCAGCAAAATTTGCCCGAGCACGTTGTTGATTTTATGCGCGCCTGTGTGATTCAGCTCGTCGCGCTTCAAATATATCTTTGCCCCGCCGAAATGCTCGGTCAAGCGATCGGCGTAATAAAGCGGCGACGGGCGGCCCACGTAGTGCTTCCAGAGGGATTCCATTTCGGCCCAGAAACTATCGTCGGTTTTTGCGTGCTCATACTGTGCTTCCAACTCCAGAATAAGCGGCATCAGGGTTTCGGACACAAAACGCCCGCCGTGGATACCATAGCGGCCCTGCTCGTCGGGGCCTTGCATGAATGAGTTCTTGTTGTCGGACATTTTGAGCGCCTTTACCTGATGGTTTGGCCCTCTTTAGCCTACAACGCCCGCCGCTTCAATAAAGGCTTTTATCAAGGCGGGGTCCTTCACGCCCGGCGCGCTTTCCACGCCGGAGGACAGGTCAAGCTGGGTAGCCCCCGACTGCCGGATCGCCGTAGCCACATTGCCCATGGTCAAGCCCCCGGCCAGCATCCATGGCTTTTGCCATTGGCGGGTTTTGAGCAGGGTCCAGTCAAACGCGTGACCATTACCACCGGGCAGCGCGGCCCCTTTTGGGGGCTTGGCATCAAGCAAAATTTGGTCGGCCACGGCTTCATAGGAGGCAATAGCGGCAAGGTCACCCGCCCCTGCGATCCCCACCGCCTTCATCACCGGCAAGCCGTAGCGGGCACGAATTCCGGCCACCCGCGCGGGGGATTCAGCGCCGTGCAGCTGGAGCATATCCAGCGGCACCTGCGCGGTGAGCGCGTCTAGGAATGCGTCGGAGGCATTCACCGTAAGCGCCACTTTGGCCACGCCGATCGGCACCTCAAGCGCCAGTTTGGCGGCCTCATCAAGGCTTACGTTACGTGGGGATTTTTCAAAAAAAACGAGGCCGACATAGCGCGCCCCTGCCCTTGCGGCCACCTGAATATTGCCCGCATCCCGCAAACCGCAGATCTTGATCCGCATCAGTGGAGCAGCGCCAAAACGTCGTCTTCATCAGACCCGTTGGACTTTTTTAGCTTGGAAACTTCGGCGGCCAGCGCAGCCGCTTCACGGTTTTTCACGGCCGCTTGGCGGCGATATTTATGCTCGCGGAAATATTCCAGCACATAGCCCAGCAACAGCCCTGCGCCCATAGAGCCGAAGATCACAGCAAACATTGGCACTTCAAGCCGCAGCATACCCGCATAAGGAATGCCCTCAGGCAGCGCCGCCACAGAAACCACACCCTTATTGGCGAGAGCCAGTAACACTAAGGCGGCCATGAAGGCCGCCAGAATCAGATATTTAATATAGCGCATCATGGGTCCTAAAATAGGCGCAGATCACTTGCCGTTCAAGCGGTCGCGCAATAACTTTCCGGTCTTGAAAAATGGAACATGCTTTTCTTCTACCTGCACGGTTTCGCCGGTGCGTGGGTTGCGGCCTGTGCGGGCATCGCGCTTCTTAACGGAAAAGGCACCAAAGCCGCGCAGCTCAACGCGTTTGCCGCTCGCCATCGCATCCACGATCTCGTCAAAAACGGTTCCTACAATACGCTCCACGTCCCGCTGATACAGGTGCGGGTTTTCATCGGCGATTTTCTGAACCAGTTCGGATTTTATCATTGTTATTCCCCTACAAATTGTCGGCTCTGCGCAGAGGCACCCCGTCAAGCACCATTACAATTATTACAATATGTCGAGCTATTGTGCCACGCCTAAGCGGGTTATGGAATAGAGTTGCGAAGATTCAGTTGCAGAAAAGCGCTCAACTAGCGGATTTATGCCCAATAACGAAGATAAAACCCCGTTATACCAAGGCACTGGCTCGCTAAGGTCCCAATCTTCTACATCAAGAGAGGTTAACGTTTGCGTCACCGATTCGAGATAGGCGCGTGCCGTTACGTCACCACCGAGCTCATCTATCAGCCCGTTATTCACCGCCTTACGGCCTGAAAAAACGCCGCCTGTCGTAACGTCATCCAAGGCGGTTCCGTTCAGGTTGCGCCGCTCGGCCACAAGGTCTTTGAACCACTGGAAGGTTTCTTCGATCATGGCTTCCTGCGCCGCCACTTCATCAGTGCTCGCCGTGCGAAAGGGGCTAACCCCGCCCTTGATTTCAGAGCTGCGGATCACCTGCATCTGCACGCCTACCTGCTCCAGAAAGCCGCTCATATCGGGGTATTCCATAATCACGCCAATAGAGCCTGTGACCGTGTTGGAACGCGCCACAATGTAATCGGCCCCCAAGGCCGCGATATAGCCACCAGAGGCCGCCACGCCCGCCATTTGCGCCACCACGGGCTTTTCAGCCGCCACCGCCCGCAGGCTTTCATACAGGATTTCAGAGCCAACAACGGTGCCGCCCGGCGAGTTTATCAGCACGATCAGCGCCTTCACGTCGTCATCGGCGGCGATCTTCGCCAGCACCTCTTCGCGGTGGCGGTCTTGGGTGATGATACCGTTGATGGTAATGCGGGCAATGTGCTCACCCGTCGGAAACGCACTTTCGGATTTGCTCAGCACCAGCCATATCAGCCCACCGAGCAGGAGCAGCATAAAGCCGATGCCCCGCCAAAAACCAGAGCGGCGCCACTTACGGCGCCGCTCCTCATAGAGATCACGTTCGACCTCCTTTTTTGTGCCATCCCAAGGGGGCATTAGTCGTCAGAGCCTTTCAGCGCTGCGCCAAGGATATCGCCGAGCGAAGCCCCGGAATCCGAGGAGCCATACTGCTCGATCGCTTCCTTCTCTTCGGCAATCTCGCGGGCTTTGATCGAAAGACCAAGACGGCGCGAAGATTTGTCGATGTTCGTAACACGAGCGTCAACCTTATCGCCAACAGAGAAACGCTCAGGGCGTTGCTCGGCACGATCGCGAGACAGATCAGAGCGGCGGATGAAGGACTTCATGCCGTCATACGTCACCTCAATGCCGCCATCTTCAATCGACGTCACTTCAACGGTTACGATAGCACCGCGCTTGATGCCGCCAACAGCGCCTTCAAACGGATCATCGCCAAGCTCTTTGATCGACAGGCTGATGCGCTCTTTATCCGCGTCAATGTCGGTCACAACCGCTTTCACGATGTCGCCCTTCTGGTAATCCTGAATGGCTTCCTCGCCAGAGCGATCCCAATCAAGGCCCGAAAGGTGAACCATGCCGTCAATATCGCCCTCAAGGCCGATAAACAGGCCAAATTCGGTGATATTTTTGACTTCGCCTTCAACTTCAGTGCCCACAGGGAAGGCCGCCGAGAAATTCTCCCACGGATTGCCCTGAGTTTGCTTGAGGCCAAGCGAAACGCGGCGCTTGACGGTGTCAATCTCCAGCACCATCACTTCAACTTCTTCCGAAGTGGAAACGATCTTGCCCGGATGCACGTTTTTCTTGGTCCAAGACATTTCAGACACGTGAACAAGGCCTTCAACACCGGCTTCAAGCTCAACAAACGCACCGTAATCGGTGATGTTTGTTACGCGGCCTTTGTGCACAGACTCGAGCGGATAACGCGCTTCCACATCCATCCACGGGTCTTCTTGCAGCTGCTTCATGCCAAGCGAAATCCGCATGGTTTCGCGGTTGATCTTCACAACCTGCACCTTAACCGTCGCGCCAATTTCCAGAATTTCGGAAGGATGGTTCACACGGCGCCATGCCATGTCTGTCACGTGCAGCAAGCCGTCTACGCCGCCAAGGTCCACAAACGCACCGTAATCGGTGATGTTCTTGACCACGCCGTCAACGGTGTCACCCTCGGCCAGCTTGCCAACGATTTCAGCGCGCTGCTCGGCACGGCTCTCTTCAAGAATGGCGCGGCGGGAAACCACGATGTTGCCACGACGACGATCCATTTTCAAAATCTGGAACGGTTGCGCCAAGCCCATCAGCGGGCCGGCATCGCGCACGGGGCGCACATCAACCTGAGAGCCAGGCAAGAACGCAACCGCGCCGCCCAGATCAACGGTAAAGCCGCCTTTGACGCGGCCAAACATAGCCCCTTCAACACGCTCTTCTTTTTCGTAAGCTTTTTCAAGCCGGTCCCAAGCTTCCTCACGACGGGCTTTCTCACGGCTGATCGCCGCTTCGCCACGGGCGTTCTCAACGCGCTCGAGGAACACTTCAACAGTGTCACCAACTTCGATTTCAGGGTCTTGGCCTGGCTCGGCAAATTCTTTTAGATCAACGCGGCCTTCCATTTTGTAGCCAACGTCGATGATCGCTTGGCCAGCTTCAATTGCGATAACTGTGCCTTTGACGACGGATCCCTCGTCAGGGGTTTCAAGTTCAAAGCTCTCGTTTAGAAGGGCTTCGAAGTCTTCCATGGATGCGGAAGTAGCCATAAATATAGTCTCCATTAATGTTTTTACGGGCCGAGCGGTTGGGTCCGCCGGTCTTTGGGTTTACGAGTCAAAGGCGGGAAGCACCTAGAAGCGGTTCGATCAGCTCACGCTGTTTCGAATCGCTTTTTCACAAGGGCCACCGCCTCGGCGACAGCCGCTTCTATAGACAATTCAGACGTATCAAGCAAGAGCGCATCTTCGGGCGCGCGCATGGGCGCAACATCACGGGAAGCATCGCGGATGTCCCGCTGGCGCAGGTCAATCTGCACGGTTTCCAGCTTGGTTTCGGGCTTTTTCGCCTTAAGCTCGGCATAGCGCCGCGCCGCGCGCACCTCATCCGAGGCGGTCACATAAAGCTTCACCTCGGCCTCGGGGCAGATCACGGTGCCAATATCGCGCCCATCCAGCACCGCGCCGCCCTCGCGCTTGGCAAAAGCCTTCTGAAAGTCCAGCAACGCCGCCCGCACCGCCGGCAAAGCCGCCACCTTACTCGCCGCCTGCGCCACCCGTGCCGTGCGCAGCCCCTCGCGAGCAAGGTCATCCTCCGTCAACCCCTCGGCAATTTCGGCGGCAATTTCGGCCACAATCACCCCGCGCCCCCGCATCATCGCCTTGGCTCCGACAGCGCGATAAAGCAGGCCGGTATCGAGATGTGCAAAGCCAAACGCTTGCGCCACCGCGCGGGCAACTGTGCCCTTTCCTGCGGCTGCAGGCCCGTCAATGGCAACCGTAAACTGCATTCTGTTTCCTATCCTCTTTGTGGCATATTAGCGGCTGTTCCTCAGCAAAACCACCACCAATACAGGGACATGCGTGAAATCCCCCATCGCCCTTTCATTTTTCCCAAAATACTCCGGAGGGGGAGCGACGTATGTCGCGAGGGGAGGCCGCGCCTCCCCCTAATGGGCCGACAAGGTGGCCCGCAGGGTCGCCACGAAGGCCCACCTACGGCACAATCCGAACCGCGCCCTTGGCCGCCGAGCTTGCAAAGGCCGCATAGGCCCGCAGCGCGCTCGACACCCGCCGCGTGCGCTTCTCACTCGGCAACCACGGGGCAGCCCCCTTGGCTGCGCGCCGCGCCTCTAGCACCGCATCATCCACCGCAAGGTTAATCACCCGCTTCGGAATATCAATCTCGATGATATCCCCCGTTTCCACCAGCCCGATCAACCCGCCCTCAGCCGCTTCCGGCGACACGTGCCCAATAGACAGCCCCGAGGTCCCGCCCGAGAACCGCCCATCGGTCAGCAAGGCGCATTTTTTGCCCAAGCCTTTGGATTTCAGGTAGCTGGTAGGGTAGAGCATCTCCTGCATCCCCGGCCCGCCCTGTGGCCCCTCATAGCGAATGATAACCACATCTCCCTCCACCACTTTTCCGGTCAGAATTGCACTCACAGCGCTATCTTGGCTCTCGTAAACCTTAGCAGGCCCCGTAAACACAAGGTTGCCATCATCCACGCCCGCGGTTTTCACAATGCAGCCATCCAGCGCAATGTTGCCGCCCAGCACGGCCAAGCCACCATCTTGCGAAAAGGCATTTTCCTTACTGCGGATAATCCCGCCCGCGCGGTCACGGTCCAGTGCTTTATAACGGTTATCGGTCGAAAACGCCTCCACCGTGCGCACACCGCCGGGGGCCGCTTTGAAAAACTGCTCGATCTCCGGCGCGTTGCTTACCGCAATATCCCACTTGGCCAACGCATGGCCCAGCGTATCACTATGCACCGTGGGGATGTCCGCATGAATCAGCCCCGCGCGGTTCAGCTCACCCAAAATACCCATTATGCCGCCCGCGCGGTGGATATCCTCCATATGCACATTCTCGATCGAAGGCGCGACCTTGCAGAGCACCGGAACCTGCCTTGAAAGCCGATCAATATCCTCCATAGTGAAACCCACATCGCCCTCATAGGCCATCGCCAGCAGGTGCAGCACGGTATTCGTAGACCCGCCCATTGAAATATCCAGCGTCATCGCATTTTCAAAGGCTTTGAAATTGGCAATATCGCGTGGCAAAAGCCCTGCTTCATTGCCCTCATAATGCCGCTTGGTGATGTCCACAATCCGCGACCCGCACTCCTCAAACAGCACCTTGCGGTCTGCGTGTGTGGCCAGCATAGAGCCATTCCCCGGCAGCGCCAGCCCCAGCGCTTCAGCCAAGCAATTCATCGAATTGGCGGTAAACATCCCCGAGCAAGAGCCACAGGTCGGGCAGGCCTCGGCCTCCATATGCGCCACTTGATCGTCCGAATACTGGTCATCCGCCGCCGAGATCATCGCGTCAATCAGGTCGATCTTTTTCTCCAGATCATTGATCGTCACCTTGCCCGCCTCCATCGGCCCGCCAGACACAAAAATCACCGGAATATTAAGCCGCATCGCCGCCATCATCATACCGGGGGTGATTTTATCACAGTTGGAAATGCAGACCATCGCATCGGCGCAATGCGCATTGACCATATACTCCACCGAGTCCGCGATCACCTCCCTTGAGGGCAGGCTATAAAGCATCCCGTCATGCCCCATGGCAATGCCGTCATCCACCGCGATGGTGTTGAATTCCTTGGCCACCCCCCCCGCCTTTTCGATTTCGCGAGCCACCAGCTGCCCCATATCCTTCAGGTGCACATGGCCGGGCACAAACTGCGTAAACGAATTCACCACCGCAATAATCGGCTTGCCAAAATCGCCGTCCTTCATGCCTGTCGCCCGCCAAAGGCCACGAGCGCCTGCCATATTACGGCCATGGGTGGAAGTGCGAGAGCGATAATGGGGCATGAGGATTTCCTTGTGTTAACCGGTTTTCACCGGATTAGCACAAGCACAGGGGTGAGCGCCAGAGGGTTCAGGCCTCGCCAAAAATGTAGGGTGGGTTTCAACCCACCACCCCCGTCACCCTGCACTGAAAGCAATTATTGCGCGCCGAGCGCACATCGACAAAGGTCACGTCTTTCCGCGCCAGAATCTCTACCGCCACTCGCTCAATATCCTCCGCCGTGATTTGCCCCGTGCCATACACAATCCGGTGGTCCACGTTATAGCCTTTAAGAAAATAGTCAGGGCTTGCTTGCAAAACCGGCGGCACGCCTTCGCCTGCCCACGCCTCGCAGTCATCCGCACACAGGAAGATCGGCCCTGTTTCCGCAAAAGGCTGTTTTTCGGGAAATGGCCGCGCGACACAAACCAGCATATCCGCGTTGAGACCAGCAGACAAAACGGTATTGAGGGATTACAAGTCCTGTAGGGCGGGCTTCAGCCCGCCACCGCTGCCATAAGCGCGTGAAAAACCACGCCCTACCCCGCCGCGCTTTGCAGGCTGCTTTCCAGCAAATGCTTGGTGTAGGCGTGCGTCGTGCGCATCATTCGCATATCCTCCACCCCCAAGGTTTCCACAATCTCGCCAAGCTGCATCACCGCAATATCCTGGCAAATATGCCCGACCACCGCGAGGTCATGGCTGACCATCAGGTAGGTCAGCTTATGCTCGGCGCGCAGGTCGGTGAGCAG
>Ga0256840_1001552_pt1 | contig 21354 bp, 21 predicted proteins | sample 355202metaG_FD_185969 | JGI IMG/M metagenome (GOLD analysis project Ga0256840, IMG submission 185969) | Hydrothermal vent microbial communities from Mid Atlantic Ridge, Atlantic Ocean - 355-202 | ecosystem: Environmental > Aquatic > Marine > Hydrothermal vents | place: Atlantic Ocean: Mid...
GGTGGCAGTTGCATCACGATCCGCGCATCACAGCGCCATTGCGACAGGATCGCCAACCGCCCGTAAGCCTTGCCGCCCGGCTGCGCCACAATCCGCTGTGCCACCTCTTTTTGAAACATCAACGTCAAACTGTCCCAATAGGGCGGCCATTCTTTCGGCGTCAGCCAACGCACCAGCAATTCCGTGCCTACATTATAGGGCAGGTTCGCCACCACCCGCACCGGCGGCGTCAAATGCTCCAACACATCCAGCTCCAGCGCATCCGCATTGATCACCTGCAACCGGTCGGGATAGGCCGCCGCCACCTCCTCGAGTGCTGGCAAACAACGCGCATCCTTCTCCACCGCCAACACCCGCCGCGCCCCCTCGGCCAGCAAACCACGGGTCAAACCGCCGGGGCCGGGGCCGATTTCCAGCACATCACAGCCCGATAAATCCCCCGCTTGCCGCGCAATCTTAGCGGTCAGGTTCAGATCCAGCAGAAAATTCTGCCCCAGCGATTTCTTCGGCTGCAAATCATGGGCGGCAATTACCTCGCGCAGGGGGGGCAGGCTGTCAATCATCACACAGCCCATCCCGTCTTTGTTCCATAAATATCCCCCGCGCGGAGCGCATAGAATCTATTGCCCATCGGCCCGCATCCGCGCCATCCGGTCAGCCATCTTCAGCGCCTCGATCACACTGTCCGGTTTGGCAATCCCTTGCCCGGCAATATCAAACGCCGTGCCATGATCGGGCGACGTGCGGATAAACGGCAGCCCCAGCGTGACATTCACCCCGCGGTCAAAATCCAGTGTCTTGATCGGGATCAACGCCTGATCGTGATACATGCAAATCGCCACATCATAGCCTTTGCGCGCACGGGCGTGGAACATGGTGTCGGCGGGCAGGGGGCCGGTGATATTCAGCCCTTCGCCGCGCAATTCCTCCAGCAAAGGGGCGATCATTTCGATTTCTTCCATCCCCATCGCCCCGCCTTCGCCCGCGTGCGGGTTCAGACCGGCCACGGCGATGCGCGGGGCCTTTAGCCCGAAATCCTGCCGCAGCGCGGCATCGGTAATGCGGATATTTTCGGCCAGCAATTCAGGCGTCAGCGCCGCTGGCACATCCTTGATTGCAATATGGATTGTCACCGGCACCACGCGCAACTGATCGCAAGCCAGCATCATTACCACCTGATCGACCCCCGCCAGATGGGCCAGAAATTCGGTATGGCCCGGAAAGGCAAATCCGGCGCCATCCTTTAACGCCTTCTTGTGGATCGGACCCGTGCACAGGGCCGAGGCAGCCCCCGATTGCACCAGATCCACCCCGCGTGTGATCGCGTCGATCACCCCTTGGGCATTTTCTGCTGCGGGCTGGCCCGCCACAGCAGGGGCAGCAAATTCATGCGCCAGCAGGGGCAATCCATGCCGGGCCGCATCAGCGGTCTCGGCCGGGTCGGCAATTTTGATTGCCGAAACTCCGTCGGGCAAATGCCGTGCATCGCCAATCAGGAAAAACGGCAAATCCGTGCCCAGCCGCTGCCAGGCGGCCACGGCCAGTTCCGGCCCCACCCCCGCAGGTTCGCCACAGGTCAGCGCAATCGGGGCGCGGCTCATGGGTAAACGATGGTTGCGTCGGCTTTCAGCTCGGACAGATACCCGTCTGCATAGGATTGTAGCCGCTGGTTCACCAGTTGCGCGCGGATGGTGTCACGCGAAACATCCTCGCCCAGTTCCGGCGTGCGGCCGCACATCATCAGAAAGACCAGCGTCTGGCCGTTGTTGCGGGTCAGGCGGGTCGAAACCTCGCCCGGGTCCAGCTTGGCCAGCTCCAGCGCGATGTCCTGTGGCACCTGCGACACCGGAAGGGTATCGATCTGCAACAACTCTTCCGGTTTGCCCTTGTTGATACCGTATAGATCATCACATGTATCAACCTTGGCTTTGATGCGTGCAGCCTCTTTCAAAGCGGCGTCCGATTGGCCGCCGGCAATGAAATACTGCGCATATTCCAGAGACAGGTCCTTGGGTTCTGCCACATCGGTTTCCTCGATAGCGCGCAACTGGAACAACACAATCCCGTTGGTGATTGAAATCGGTGCAGTCACCTGTCCTGGGGACAGGGCAAGGATCTGGCCGCGAATAGCCGCGGGCAGGTTGGACAGGGGCATCCACTGCAAACGTCCCCCTTGCCGTGCCGAGGGCGAGGCCGAATAGCGCCGCGCATTGGCCGAAAATACCGAAAGCGATGTGGTTTGCGCAATCTTTTCCGCCCGTTTCTGGCTGGCGGCTGTAGCTTGGGGGGTGTTGGCCGGCAGGATGATTTCGCTTAGCAGAACCCGCAAGCCCCCTTTGCTGGATGTCTGGGCGATGGCGCGGTCGATCTCGTCTTCGGTGACCTGAACACGGGGGCCGAATTTGGCCCGCATAAGGTTACGCCAGGCCAGACCGGATTTGACAAAATCACGGAATGTTTCAGCGGCAACACCGCCACTGGCCAGCGCTTTGACAAATTGTTCGGCTGTCAGGTTGGCGCGTGCGGCGAATTCTTCCATACCACCCTGCACTTCTTCTTCAGTCGGGTTGATACCGGCAGCCGCAGCGGCGGCGGTTTGCAGCCGTTCATCAATCAGCCCTTTCAGGGCCTGTTCCTGTGCGTTGCCCGGTGCGCGCAACAGGGTCATGAATCGCGCCCGTTGCTGCACCTCGTATTGGGTGACGACCTGTTCGTTGACTTTTACGGCCGGTGAAAACAGGTTTTGCGCCGAAACAGGCGCTGCTAATCCGGTCAGGACAAGGCCTGTGAATGTCAGGCAAAGGGTCAATATGCGCATCATCATAATTTCCGTCGTGCTTCCTATTTATACGTCTGGCAACGCCGGGCCGATGTCCGGCCGCTGTTTCCGGAACCAAACCCGGTCAGCGAAACCGTAAACCCGAAGTCGGTTGTCGGGGTTAGACTACCTGATGATGTGAACCGACGCGAGAGAGAAAGATCAATCTTCACACATTCGCTGCGGTATTCCAGACCAACACCCGCATAGGCGGCCTCGCCTGCGTTGAAATCATAGCGCCAGTCCATCTTTCCGGTCCAGTTCGGGACCAGTTTATAGGCCGCGTCAAAGGTCCATTCCGAAGTGTCGTTGGGCCGGTCCTCATAGGGTTCTGCCTCCATCCAGATGAAACTGGTGCCCAGACCCAGCTTTGCGGTTTGCCACGTCAGGCGGGTTTCGTTTTTGGCAAAGTTGAATTTGTTATCGAAAATCGAACGGTTGGTCAGTGTCAGGTTATTGCGCAGTTGCAACTGCACCGCCGCAAGCCAGTCCGAATTCTGCCCCGACAGTCCGGTGCTGGCCTGAAACTGGCCCAGATCCTTTTCCCGGAATATCCGACCGACGGTCAGACCCAGTGACCAGCCGGTCGGATCATAACGGGTCCATGTCACCCCGACATTGGCGCGAAACCCGCGCTCGTAACGGTCAGCGCCGGGGAAACGGGACAGGGAAAACAGATTGGCCTGATCAAATTCCACCAGACGGCTGTCTTCGTCCGGAATATTGACCGAATTGGTGTCGGTCCAGACCAGTTGCACCACAGGTTCGATCACATGCGAGGCCCCCAGACGTGTCGTTTTGACAAAGGGCCAGCGCAGCTCAATCATTGCCGCAGGTGTGATGTGGGTGCCGTTGAATTCGCCGGGCAGCCCTTGTTCGATTTTGTAGTAATCGGCATTTACCTCGCCCAGAACACCGGCAACCATGCCGTTGCGAAGGGTCCAGTTGCGTTTCCAGTCCAGCCTGAAACTGGCCCGTGTCAAATCGCGCCCGCTGTCACCGGCAAGCGACGAGGTGCGGTAATGGCTATGGGCATCAAACCGCAAGCCCAGCTCGCCGCCGATGCTGTCCGGATGATAACGGCGGTGATAAGCCAGATTGCCAACCACGGTCGGCAAGGTGTCGTTGTTTTCGGTGCTGCGCAGGGAATGGTAATGCAGGGCCTCGGCGACGATCAGTTCGTCACGGCGGGCGCGGCCCAGTTCAATGCCGCTTTCCAGCCGGTCCTTGTTGGAATAGCCATAGTCCAGCAAGTAATCGCGATCCGAGCTGGTTTCGATGTTGAATTTCAGCACGAAATCACGCGGCAGATCGAACCGCCCCTGACCAAAGAAATACCCGCGGTCCTGACCGGGGCGCAGATCATCATGGGTAAAGGCGCTATCAAAGGAAATATCCCCTGTACGAAAAGCACGGCGAAACCGCAGTTCCATCGTTGTGGTCGAACTGCTTAGGTAAGGGGTCAGGGTAATATCCGCGTGATCCCCCAGTTTGATAAAATAGGGAACCTTTATGCCCCAGCCCAGTTTGGATGTGCTTTTGAACGTGGGCACCAAAAACCCTGTGGCCCGTTTCAGGGTCGGGTCGGGCAGGCGCAGGCGGGGCAGGTAGAAAACCGGCACTCCGGCGATTTGCAACACCGCGTCATCAAAATACAGTTGGCGTTCCAGTTGGTCATGGATGATCCGCCGCGCCCTGATCTGCCACAGCGGCACAGGGTTGTTGGCGCAAACCTGACAGCTGGACGCAACGGTTTTGTAAAGCTGGGTATAGCGCCCGTCGACACGGTTGATTTCGGCTGCGGCCAGTTGCACTTGCTGGTTCAGCACCATCCGCGCGCCGCGCAGGATACCGTTGCGCAGATCCCCGTCCATCTGGGCACTGTTGGCCAGTATCAGGATTTCTTCGCCATCAATCAGGGTGATCGGCCCGTCAATTTGCAGGCTGCCGTCGGTGCCGGAATAAATGATGCGGCTGGCCTTGATGCGGGTTGCCCCATAGAGGATTTCCACATGCCCTTCGGCGGTCAGCGTATCCTGGCCATCCACCCATACCTTGTCGGCCACCAGTGTTGCGGTCCCCGAGTCAGGTGTTTGTGCGCCAACCGGCGCGGACCCGAAGGTAAGGGGCGCCAGCAGCAACAGGATAAATGCGCGTAGTGTCATCCATCCTCCATATGCAGGATCAGCGCCAAGGCCAAGAGGGTTGCTGCAATTGGCGGACTCCAGGCGGCCAGATAGACGGGCAGTTGCCCGTTTTCACCCAGCACCTGGGCAAAGTTGCGGATGAAAAACAGCGAGAACCCCATCAGAAGCGCCCCCAGAACCATCGGGCCGGTGCCGCCAAAACGGGTGTGCCGCATGGTGAAACCCGCGCCAACCAGCACCATCGCAACGAGCAGCAGCGGCAAGGCCAGTTCACTTTGCAGCCAGACACGGTGTTGACGGGCGGAAAACCCAGCGCGGTCCAGCCGGTCTATGAAAGCTGGCAATTCCCAGATCGGAATGGAGCTGGGCGTGCCGAAACTGTCGCGGATTTCTTCGCGGGTCAGATCACTGGGGATTTCCATTTCATCGAACAACCTGGCGTCGCGTTCAGGGTTGGCACTGCTTAGAAGCGGCCATTTCTTTGCGTCTTTCAGCACCCAGGCGCCGGGGGTCAGTTCGGCCGAGCCTGCCTCGATACGGGTCATTGGCGTGCCATTTGCCGTGAACGTCAGGAAACTGACATCAACCAGTTTGGTGCCATCCAGATTGGAGCCGCTTGCGCGGATCACTGTTTGCCCGTCGGGGCTGCCTTGGCGTAGCCACAACCCTTCTTGCGAGATCGACAAAACGCTTTCTTTGCCGGTGGCATAGCGGCTGACGGTGGATTCATATTGTTTGGATGTGGCGGCAACAATCGGGTTGAATACCGCCACCGATAAAACCCCCAACACCAGCGCAACCCCGACCGGCGCAACCAGCGCCCGCATTCCCGACCAGCCTGCCGCGCGCGTCACAACCAGTTCCGAACTACGGGCCAATCCAAGGAACAGCACCAGCGTGGCCAAAATGGTCACCAGCGGCAGGATTGGATACATCAACGAGGGCAGGTGCAGCAGTGACAAATGTATCACCTCGGGCATCCCCACCTTTTCGCTGTCAAAACGGTTGATCTGTTCAACCACGTCGATCATCAACATAATGCCGCCAAATACACCGAAAACACCTGCAAAGGCTTTCAGGTAGCGATAAGCGAAATAGCGATACAGGATCATGCGGTTGCCCCGCGACGACGGGTGAACATGCGTTTCAAACGCCCAGGTCGTTCAGACAACCACAGCAATAAGGCTGATATTGACAGGCCAACCAGAACCGGGACATAGACCAGCCCCCATAATTTAACATCGCGTTGGGCCAGTTGAACCATTGTGCTGTCAAGGGCCTTGATCAGTACCAGAATAACGATTGCCGCCAATATCTGGCGCATAACCCCAAAGCGGCTGTAGTTTCCGATAAGCAAGGTCGCAAACCCGATCAGGGCGGTTACAACAGCAAGCAGGGGCTGGGCAAAGCGTTCGTGCCCTGAATACAGAAGATAGGCGCGGCTTGTTTTGACTTCTTTGGCCAATTCCTCTGTGGGCCAAAGCAATTCGCGTGTCGACAATTCACCGACTGAACGGCGGCCCTGATTGCCAACATTGATCAACGCGCCGATATCATAGGAAAAATCGGAAAAACGGGTGGTAAACAGCCGGTTTTCTTTTGTATCAAGCGTTTGCGCCATGCCGTCAAACATCACCAGCTTCGGCCCCGTTTCCTCGCGCACCAGAAAGGCGTTCTTGGCGGTGTAAATCACCTGGCTGTCGGGGTTTCGACTGTCGGACATGAACACATCCAGCAATTCACCCTGCGGACTGATTTCGCGGATGTAAAAGGTGATCCCGTCGGTCGGATGCAGGAATTCGCCTTCGGTCAGGAACCGCGCGGTGATGTTTTCGCGGATCTCGGCGCTGCGTTCGGCCAGCAGTCCGGCAGAAATCGGCACAAGGATATGCGACAGGATGCCCGTCAACAACGCCACGATCATCCCGAACACCAGAACCGGACGGGCCAGCCGGAAGCCGCTGAACCCCATGGCCTGCACCACCACAAGTTCGCTTTCCGAACTCAGGCGGTTGGTGGTATAGACAGATGCCGCAAATGCCGCGACGGGCAATACAATACGGATTACATTGGGCAGGGTCAGGGCGGTGAATTCCAGAAATACCGTTGCCGACTGGCCATCGGCAATCAGCTGGTCAAACAGCAAAACCGCCCGGTTGACCCAATAGACCATGACCAGAACAAGGGCGAAAAAGCCGAAAAACACCATCAGTTGCGACAGTAAATATCTGTCGAATCTGGCCACGCGTTAAATCCCCCCCGGGAACATTTCAAATCCCGCGCAGATTAGCCGATAAAACCGGCGGGTGAAACTGCTATCTGGCAATATCTGTGCGCAAAGGCTAGGTATGGCAAAACCCCGCCATTTTACGCGCAAGCAGGAGAGACCTTATGACCCATCCCCGCCACATAGACTTCAAGGAAATCGATCTGGAGGCCATTGGCACAGCTTCGGGCCGCGTGGTGGTGTTTGTGACCCCCGAAGGGCAATTGGACCAATGCGCCCGCCGTGTGAACCGGCTGTGCAAGGGGGCGCTGAAACGCTTTGTCGAATCGGAAGGGTTTGAAAAACTGAAAACAGCCGAGGCCCGTGATCTGGCCTATCCGGCGGGCATGGCCTGTGATGCGGTGCAGGTGGTGAAACTGAAACGCCGCCCCGCCGCACATGATGCCCGCAAGGCCGGTGCGGCGATTGCCAAATCGGCAGGCACATCTTTGGTGCTGGTTCTGGCCGGTAATCTGGGGCAGGCGGCCGAGGTCTCATTGGGGCTTGCCCTGCGTGGTTACGATTTCAACATCCACAAAAGCAAGGAAAGTGAGCCAAGGGGGGCGGCCACCTTTATGGTGAGCAAACCTGAAGAAGTTGCTGCTGTGGCGGGGCCGATGGCCGCCGTCGCGGAAGGTGTGTTTTTCACCCGTGATCTGGTGAACGAGCCTGCAAATATTCTGACCACCGATGATTTTGCCGCCCGTCTGGCGGCAATGCAGGAACTGGGGCTCGAGGTGGAAATCCTTGAGGAATCCGAGCTGGAAAAACTGGGCATGGGTGCGCTGTTGTCGGTCGGGCAGGGGTCGCGCAGCCCCTCGAAAGTGGTGGTGATGCAATGGAACGGCGGCAAAAAGGGTGACGCCCCGCTGGCGCTGGTTGGCAAGGGCGTGGTGTTTGACACCGGCGGGATTTCCCTAAAACCGGCGGCTGGCATGGAAGACATGACCATGGACATGGGCGGTGCCGGTGTGGTGTCCGGCGTGATGCGCACGCTGGCCATGCGCAAGGCCAAGGCAAATGTTGTCGGGCTTGTCGGGCTGGTGGAAAACATGCCCGATGGTGCGGCGACCCGTCCCGGTGACGTTGTTCGCTCGATGAAGGGCGACACGATCGAGGTGATCAATACGGATGCCGAAGGCCGCTTGGTGCTGGCCGATGTGCTGTGGTATGCGCAGGACCGGTTCAAGCCCACTGGTGTGATCAATCTGGCCACCCTGACCGGCGCGATCATTGTCGGCCTTGGCCATGACAACACCGGCGTGTTTTCCAATGATGATGCCCTGTGCAACGCCTTCCTGAAGGCCGCGAAAACCGAGGGCGAAGGCGCATGGCGGATGCCGATTGATGACAGCTATGACAAGCTGATCGAGTCCCGCATTGCCGATATGAAAAACAGTGCCGGACGCCCGGCGGGGTCCATCACCGCCGCGAAATTCCTGCAACGGTTCATTCAGGAAGATATGCCTTGGATCCATCTGGACATCGCCGGTACGGCTTCGCTGAAAACCGAAAGCACATTGGCCCCCAAGGGCGCAACCGGCTGGGGTGTGATGGCGCTGGACCGGTTGATCCGTGACATGCAGGAGGGCTGATGGGCGCGGTTTATTTCTATCATCTGACCCGCCAGCCACTGGAAATGGTGCTGCCAATGCTGTTGGAGAAATCCATGGCGGCAGGCTGGCGCTGTGCAGTACGCGGGGTGGATGTGAAACGGTTGGAATGGCTGGACGAAAAGCTGTGGCTGGGGCGGGAGGACGGGTTTTTGCCGCATGGGCTGGCCGGTGGCGACCATGATGCGATGCAGCCGGTGTTGCTGACGGTTGACCCTGTGGCGGCCAACAATCCCACAGCCATTCTGGCGATTGACGGAGCCGAGGTAAGTCCCGAAGAAGTGGCGCCGCTGGAGCGGGTCAGCATTCTGTTTGATGGCAATGATGACGCGGCGCTGACGCGGGCGCGCAGCCAATGGAAGGCGCTGACCGATGCGGGGTGTTCGGCGCAATACTGGTCGCAGGAAAGCGGGCACTGGGAAAAGAAGGCTGAACGCTAAGGCGAATGTTGCTTTTTGTAAAAATTATGTAACATCATGTAATCGCAAAATAATAACCTATCTCCTATTCACGGATTTGTGTGCCAACCCCTGTTTACATCTGCCCATGCAGCGTCCAGATAGCCTTTGAATTCCGCAACACCAAAATACCGAGGCTGCTATGAAATCTGTCACCCTGCCTACAGTGATTGCCACCCTGATGATCGCCCTTGGCGCTCCTGTCTTTGCGGGCGGGGATGCCGTGGCGGGGCAAAAGGTTTTCAACAAATGCAAATCCTGCCACACGATTTCCAACGGAGACGAGGTAATCGTCAAAGGCGGCAAGGTCGGCCCGAATCTGTATGGCGTGATCGGCCGTCAGGCCGGAACCTACGAGGGATTCTCCTATTACGATTCAATCATTGCCGCCGGTCAGGCCGGACTGGTTTGGGATGAGGAAAAAATCGCGAAATGGGTGCAAAACCCAAAGGCGTTCCTGAAGGATTACCTGAACGATCCCAAAGCCCACAGTGCCATGACATTCCGTGTGCGCAAAGGGGGCGAGGATGTGGCCGCCTTTCTGGCCAGTGTCGGGCCGCAGCCCGAGCCGGAAATGCCGGAAAAACCTGCCGATACAACGAATTGAGCAAACACGCGGCGCTGAATTCTCAGCGCCGCAACACCATCTTGCCGCCACCCAGCTCGATCTTGTTATAGCGTTGTAGATAGCTCATCCCCAGCAGGGACGTATCCATTTCCCCCGCATTCACCGAAGCCGATACAACCAGATCGGTGATTTCGCCCAGCCGGACGTTGTGCAGTTTGACCCGCGCGGTGCGCACTTCGCCATTGGCGGTGTTGGCGATGCCGCCAAAGAACAGGTTGTCCACATCAATGCCGATTTTTCTGGCGTCGTCCTGTGTCAGCACCACATCGGATGCGCCGGTATCAATCACGAACCGCACCGGCGTGTCGTCGATATCCAGCGTGACGTAATAATGTCCATCATTTGCGCGGGGCACGATCACCGTTGCCTGACCCTCGATATAGCTTTGGCTGGGCATGACAGAATTGCGGATGTCACCCCACAGACCGATCACCGCCACAGCGCCGACAAAAATCAGCCCCCAGACCGCAGCCTGCTGGGCGGTTTTGCCCAGATTATTGCGGTTTTGCGCGAAAAAATAACCGGCAATTACGCTGCCGAGTAAAACCAGATATATCAATCGTGCCAGATTGTCGCCGTCCATGAAGCTGCCTTTTGTTGGTTGCAAGCATGATATAGGCGCTCACAACGGTTACGAAAAGGGCTATGCCCCGAGCCAATTTACCGCAGTGATCCCGTCGATCACGAATTGCACTGACAGGGCTGCCAGCAACATGCCCAGCAGGCGGGTGACAACATTGGTGCCGGTGTCACCCAAAGCCCGTTCCAGCATGGTGGCGGACAGGAAAAACAGGAACACCAGCAGCAACACGGCCAGCAAAACCAGCATCACAGCGCCGATGGCGGCCCAGTTGCCCTCGGCCTCGCCGGTCAGCAGGATGATCGTGGCGATCGAGCCGGGGCCGGCAATCAGCGGCGTTGCCAGGGGGAATACCGACGGATCATCGGCAGCACTTGCCTGCCCCTTGCGCCGCTTGGTGCGCCGTTCAAACAGCATGTCCAGCGCGGTCAGGAACAGCAGGATACCGCCTGCGATGCGAAAGGCGGGCATCGAAATACCGGCAAAGCCCAGCACTGCCTCGCCGAACAGGCCGAACAGCACCAGCAGCCCACCGGCAATCAGCGTGGCGCGAATGGCGATACCGCGTCGATGGCTGTGGGTTTCGCCTTTGGTCAGGGCCACAAACAGCGGCGCCAGCCCGATCGGATCAATGATCACGAACAGGGTGATAAAGGCGGTTATCAGGGCGGCTTGGTCCATTAGAGCGTGTCTCGAGACAACTGTATAGGAGTATTCGGCAGGCAGGCCGAGGCAGCGGTTGCATTGCAACCGCGTTCGGACAGTCTGTCGAATTCATTTAAACGAGACATGCTCATTTCTCGGCTTTTTCCAGCTTTTCCAATGCCTTCATCCACATATCATCCGCGCGATCCAAAGCGTTCATCACCTCGGAGTATTTGCGCTGCCACGGTTCGGCGCGGTTGCCCGCGTCCTCGTCATAGAGCGCCGGATCGGCCAGTTTCTTTGCCAGTTTGTCGCGCATTTCGTTCAACTTGTTGACCCGTTCCTCACATTTGCGCACATCGGCGCGCAAGGCAAGGATGGTGTCGCGGCTGGCGCGTTTGGGGGCGGCTTTGGCTTTCTTGGGCTTGTCCGGTATGTCCTTGGTCAGCAGATCCTTACGATAGGCTTCTAGATCCTCTTGCCACACGCTGACGCCACCATCTTTGACCAGCCACAGCCGGTCCGCGACCATCGACAGCAGGTGCATATCGTGGCTGATCAGGATCACGGCGCCGGAATAGGCGGTCAGCGCCTCGACCAGCGCTTCGCGGCTTTCGATATCAAGGTGGTTTGTCGGTTCGTCAAGAATCAGCAGATGTGGCGCGGGCAGGGTGGCCAGCAGCAGCGACAGCCGCGCCTTTTGCCCGCCGGACAGGCGCCCGACCTCGGTTTCCGCCTGATCGGGGCCAAGGCCGAAACCGGCCAGACGTGCGCGCAGGCGCGCCTCGCCCTCGTCCGGGCGTTCGCGGCGCAGGTGCTGGATCGGGGTTTCGTCGATGAACAATTCGTCCACCTGATGCTGGGCGAAAAAGCCGATCCGCAGCTTGCGCGAGGTCTGCATATTGCCTGACATTGGATCAAGTCTGCCCGATAGAAGTTTGGCAAGAGTGGATTTTCCCTGACCGTTCTTGCCCAGCAGCGCGATGCGGTCGTCCTGATCAATCCGCAGGTTCAGGTTTTTCAGAATGGCCTTGCCATCGTAACCCACAGACACACCTTCGGTGGCGATGATGGGGGGTGACAGTTCCTCGGGTTCGGGGAAACTGAACACGGTGCGCGCGGCGTCTTCGGGCGCGCGGATGGTTTCCATCTTTTCCAGCATCTTGACCCGGCTTTGCGCCTGTTTGGCCTTGCTGGCCTTGGCCTTGAACCGGTCCACAAAGCTTTGCAAATGGGCGCGGTGGGCTTCCTGTTTCTTGGCCGCCGCCGCCTGCACTTCGCGTTGTGCCTTGCGCTGGCGCACGAACTGGTCGTAGGGGCCGGTGTAATAGGTCAGTTGCCGGTTTTCCAGATGCAGGATTGCGCCAACCGCACGGTTCAGCAATTCGCGGTCGTGGGAAATGATCAGCACGGTGTGCGGGTATTTCACCAGATAGGCCTCGAGCCACAGCGCGCCTTCCAGATCCAGATAGTTGGTCGGCTCGTCCAGCAGCAGGTAATCGGGTTCGCTGAACAAAACGGCGGCCAAAGCCACCCGCATCCGCCAGCCGCCGGAAAAGGCGGAACAGGGCATGTGCTGTTCTTCAGCGTCAAACCCCAGACCCTTGAGGATCGAGGAGGCGCGGGCCTCGGCGGAATAGGCGTCGATATCGGCCAGACGGGTGTGGATGTCGGCGATGCGATGCGGATCCTTTGCGGTTTCGGATTCGGCCATCAGTTCGGCGCGTTCCACATCGGCGGCCAGAACGGTGTTCAGCAGGGACACCTCGTTGCCGGGCACTTCCTGACTGACGCCGCCAATGCGGGCGCGGGCGGGCAGGGTGATGGTGCCGGATTCGGACGGGATATCGCCACGGATCAGGTTGAACAGCGTGGTTTTACCCGCGCCATTTCGCCCGATAAGGCCTACTTTGTGGCCTGTTGGAATCACGGCATTGGCCCCTTCGAAAAGCGGGCGGCCCTGGATTGCGTAGTTCAGATCATTGATGCGTAACATGGGGGGCGGTTTGCAGGATGTTGCGGGGAAGGTCAATCACCGCTTTTCAAGGGCGTGCGGGCATGTTAGCAGGGCGGCGAAATTATCACGGGGCGGGCAGGGGCCTGCCCCATAAACAGGAAGAGACCATCATGGCCATTCAACGCACCTTCAGCATCATCAAACCAGATGCCACCAAACGCAACCTGACCGGCAAAATTGTTGCCAAATTCGAAGAGGCCGGACTGCGGGTTGTTGCCTCCAAGCGCATCCAGCTGACACTGGCGCAGGCGCAGGAATTCTATGGTGTTCACAAGGAACGCCCCTTCTTTGACGAGCTGTGCGAATTCATGATTTCCGAGCCGATCGTTGTGCAGGTTCTGGAAGGCGAAGACGCGATTGCGAAAAACCGCGAAGTAATGGGCGCCACAAACCCGGCCGATGCGGCTGATGGCACCATCCGCAAGGAATTCGCCCTGTCGATCGGTGAAAACTCGGTTCACGGGTCGGACGCACCGGAAACTGCGGCTGTTGAAATCGCTTACTTCTTCTCGGGTCTTGAAATCGTAGGCTAATCCCTACCTTTCAATCACCCCGATCCTGTCAAGGGCCGCTTCCAGTTCGGAGCGGCCTTTGTCATGTGCATTGTTTGAAATACCGGCCTTGATCGCATCAAAGCGCACGCGCAGGGCCTTTTTCTCGTCCCCCTGACAATCATTCCACGGTCGCCCCTGCAACCCCATGACCATTGCGTAATAGCCGATGAAATGCGGTTTGCCGCCGGATTGCAGCAATTTGCGATAGGCCGCATCCGGCCCAAGACCGCGCAATTGTTCTGCCGTGGTAATCCCCGCCCGCGCATAAACAGCGTCAGAGGCAGGGCCAAGGTTGCGAATACTGGAAACGGGATCAGGCATAGGCAAAGCCTAGCGGTTCATTCCCGATAAGAAAACCCTGGAGCAAATCCAATCAAATTGAATTCACACAGCACCCCGAATGCATTTGCTTGCGCAAACGCTGCCTCGGGCTGCTGTGTGAATACATGATCCTGAATGGATTGGATGCGCTCTAGATGCTGGCCCAGTCGGTAATCAGTTGAACTTTGGGCTTTTCCTCGGCTTTCGGGGCAGCTTGCACCCCTTCCAGACGTTCGGTCACATAGCCGATTTTGCGCGGCTGTGGCTCGGACGCGGATTGTGCCTGATCTTCACGTGGCTGATAGCTTGCCATGGTCTTGCTCCTGATATGGACCGCTGCGGTCCGGTTGCCTCTGTTCTCTCCTCCCTTGGCACCTCGTTGTTCGGGCGCTGTTTGATAAGAGGGGATCTCGTCACTGTGGGTATTCGTGGAGCGAAATGGGGCAAGAATGTGGCGGCCTAGTGTGGGCAAAATTGCGCCCCGCTACATCTTGTGTATAGCGGGGCGTTTGATTGAATTGGACAGAGATTTATTGGCGGAATGTGCGATTTATGCCGCAGCCAGTCGGGCAAACCCGAATTCACCCTCAACGGCATCCACCAGCCTTGCACCGGTGACTTCGCGCAGGCGCTGCGCAAAGGCCAGGCGCCAGTCGAAATCCTCGGCCCCCAGCAATTCGGCCATTGTGACATCGCCGGTCCAGGCATCGCAAGAGGTCAGGTAAACGGTTTCGCCGCCAGATACGGAAACGGCCGAGATTACTTTGGCATGTGTCATCATAGGCTCCTTGAATAGGGGTTGTGCTTTGATGTTAGTATAGAATATTGTTCTATCAATCGGCCATATGCCAAACAAATAAAGGCTAATATCGACTGTAACTAAATTAATTAGGAACATACGTTTCGCATCGAGGAGGGATTTGGAATGAACGCACAGCTTGACGGTCTGGACCGGAAAATCCTTGCGCAGTTGCAAGAGGATGCGTCGCTGTCGCTGGACGAAATTGCCCGCAAAGTGGGGTCTTCGAAGACGCCCGTGTGGAACCGGATTCGCAAACTGAAAGCGGCGGGGGTGATCGGGCGGCAAACGGTGCTGCTGGATCCGCTGTCGCTGGGGCTTGAGGCCTGTTTCTTTGTGCTGGTGCGCACCAGTGAACATGATGCGGATTGGCAGGCGCGGTTTTTGGCAACGCTCAAGGCGCGCCCCGAAGTGATGGAGGCGCATCGTCTGGCCGGCGACATTGATTACATCCTGAAAGTGCGGGTGAAGAATGCCAAAGCCTATGACGATTTCTATCAGGCGCTGATTGCCGAGGTGAAGATTTTCAATGTCACTGCGCTTTTGTCAATGGAGGAGATTAAATCAACGACAGTGCTGCCGGTGGGCGCGGACGAACGGCCTGTGGCCTGATTTATAAGGGATAATGGCTCCGACGGTAGGGATCGAACCTACGACCAATTGATTAACAGTCAACTGCTCTACCACTGAGCTACGTCGGAACATGTGGGCGGATATAGCAACGGGGTTGGGGCGCGTCCAGAGGGATTTTCAACAAAACGCAATTTTCTACAAGCGGATGAATTCGGCGTTCTGGGACAGGGTTTTCAGGGGCTTGACCCGCTTGCGTGTGGTCAGGTCGATCAGATGGGCGAAAACATTTCTTTCAGCCGCCGGGATTAGGGCAGGCGGCGTGTCGGTATAAACCTGTTTGGTCAGGGTGGCGACACTCGCGGGCCTGTCCCCCAGCGCCGCCAGAATCTGCGCTTCGCGGGATTGGCGGTGGGTGATCAGCCACTGGATGCGTTTTGCCGGCTGGGTGATCGGCGCGCCGTGGCCGGAATGGTAAATCGCATCATCCCGCGCCGCCAGACGGGCGCAAGAGGCCATGAATTGCGTCAGATCGCCATCAGGGGGTGAAACCAGCGAACTGGCCCAGCCCATCACATGATCACCGGTGAACAGCACATCCCCCCATGCAAAACACAGGTGGTTGCCGATATGGCCGGGGGTCCAAAGCGCTTGCAGGGTCCAGTCGGGGCCGGTGATGTCCTCGTTATCCTGCAAGATGTGGTCGGGGCGAAAACCGGCGTCGATGCCTTCGCCGCCGCCGGTCAGGCCACGGGCCACCAGATCGGTCATCACTTCGCTGCGGCCTGCCGTGCTGTCGCCATAGGCCATGACGGGGGCGCCTGTAGCCTCGGCCAGCGGGCGGGCAAGGGGGGAATGGTCGGTGTGGCTGTGGGTGACAAGGATGGCGGTGATTTCCTCGCCTTTGGTGGCATCCATGATGGCATCGAAATGCGCCGGTATCGCGGGGCCGGGATCAATCAGTGCCACTTGCCCGCGTCCGACGATATAGGTGTTGGTGCCCCGCCATGTCATTGGCGAGGGGTTGGGCGCAAGGATGCGGCGCAGGTCTGGCGCCAGTTGTTCGGCCACACCTGCGGGCGGGTTGAAATCTGCGTCCATCGTCATAATCCGGCTTCCCCTTGTGGCTGCGTCCCGTTACGCTTCTATTATGAACTTTAAATGGCTCAAACGCTATATGCCCCGCAGCCTTTATGGCCGTGCCGCGCTGATCCTGCTGGTGCCGATCGTGACGACGCAACTGGTTGTCTCGGTTGTGTTTGTCCAGCGGTATTACGAGGCCGTGACGGTGCAGATGACCACCAGCGTGGTGCACGAGCTGGAGTATTTGCTGCGTCAGGTCAATGCCGCGCCGGATGTTGAAACAGCAGCCGGTCACCTGGCCGGGTTGCAAGAGCCGTTGGCGATGGAGATTACACTGCCGGCAACGGACGGCGGCCTGAACCGCCGTGCCTTTGCCGATCTGTCGGGGCGGGCGATGATCAAGACCCTGCGTGGCGGAGTTGAAGGGGTGAAAGCCGTTGATCTGCTTGGCAATGACGATCTGGTGCAGGTCTGGATCAAGACCCGTTTTGGGGACATGAAAGTGGTGTTTGACCGGCTGCGTGTTTCGGCCCGCAACCCGCATCAATTGCTGGTGCTGATGCTGTTCACCGGCATTTTAATGACCCTGATCGCCATCATATTCCTGCGCAACCAGTTGCGTCCGATCAAGCGGCTGGCGGCGGCGTCCGAGGCCTTTGGCAAGGGGCAGGTGGTGCCGTTCCATCCTACCGGCGCGATTGAGGTGCGGGCGGCAGGCAATGCCTTTCTGGCGATGCGGACACGGATCGACCGGCAGATTGAACAGCGCACGATGATGCTGTCCGGTGTCAGCCATGATTTGCGCACGCCTTTGACACGGCTGAAACTGGGCCTGTCGATGATGGAGGATAGCGAAGATACCACTGATCTGTTGCAGGATGTGGCCGATATGGAGGGGCTGCTGGACGGGTTTCTGGATTTTGCCCGTGGTGATGCGGGCGAAGAGCCGCAAGAGGTTGACCCGCTGGACCTGGTCCGGCAGGCCGTCAGCAACGCGCACAGGGCTGGCAAGGCGGTGGAGCTGGGCAAAGTCAGCGGCGAGGGCAAGATGATGCTGCGCCCCAAGGTGGTGCTGCGGGCGGTGGAAAACCTGATCGGCAATGCGGTGCGCTATGGCAGCCGTGCGGTGGTGTCGGTGGTGATGACGGACCGCACACTGGTAATCAGCGTCGAGGATGACGGGCCGGGGATTGCCGCCAAGGACCGCGACGAGGCGCTGAAACCGTTTTCCCGTCTGGAACCGGCCCGCAACCAGAACAAAGGATCCGGTGTGGGGCTGGGCCTGTCGATCGCGCTGGATGTGGCGCGGGCGCATGGCGGGTCATTACGGCTGGGGGAAAGCGAAACGCTGGGCGGGTTGAAGGTGGATCTGGTGCTGGCGCGGTAAGGGCTAAAGCAACAGATCCTCGACCAGCAGCGCCATCAGTTGCGATTTGCCGTTCACACCGGCTTTTTTGTATATCGCGGTGCCCTGGGTTTTGACCGTGCCTTCACGGGTGTTGCGCAACTGGGCGATTTCGGAAACCGACATGCCCTTCAGGATGTACCACGCCACTTCGGTTTCGGCCGGTGTCAGCCCCAGTTTGGCGAAATATTCGCGAACCACATCGGTGAACTGACCGGCGGTCAGCCGTTGTGCTGTCTTTGCCCGCTGCATCTCGCGTCGTGCGGTAATCGCCAGTGCGACCCCCATCAGACTGCCCAGTATCAGCCCCAGTGTGGCACCGATTTCGACAATTTCGCGTTGCTCCCAACGCAAGGGGATAACGGGCAGGCCCAGAACCGAGGCCAGAATCTCCCACAGGAAATAGGCGCCGCAAATCATTTGCAGCGCCACCAGAAACCAGACGATCAGGGGGTGTCTCAACATCGCCTGAACCTTTGTTGGCGTATGAGAGCGATGTTATATGTGCGTGCGTGCATCTTCCTAGAACCCTCCGGGGCCGCTACCGCCGCCGCCAGGACCACCACCACCGGGACCACCACCGGGACCACTGCCACCACCTGGACTGCCCATATCTCCGGGGGCGGGTGTGTCCATGCCGGTCGGATTGGACGGCATGTTGGAATCGGGGCTTGCATTGAAAACCTGATCATTCAGGATCGCCCCCGAGCGGCGGTTCAACACCACTTCACGCAGGATCTGGCCTTTTTTGGCAACGATCAGGATGCGTCCAAGCCATGTACGGCGCACTTCCGAAACCTTATAGCCCTCGTTTTGCAACATTTGCACAGCCGGTGCTGTGACATCGGTTTGGGCAAGGGCAGGAGAGGCCCAGCCCAAAAGTAGAAAGAATGTCCAGACCATCGCGTGTTTCATCACAAGAATCCTGAGGTTAAGGAGTGCGTTGTCCCGCGTCTATTCCCCCTGCGCAATGCGATAAGATCACGCAGGGGGACGCGGGTGTCAACCGGGGATGGGACGATCGGTTGACACCCTTTCCCTGGGCAAAGGGATTAAGGGCGACCCGGGCCGCCGGCACCACCACCCATGCCACCACCACCCATGCCTGCACCGGCACTGGCAGCAGCTGCGCCCATTTCGCCGGCGCGTTCACGAGTGCGCTCGCGTGTTTGTTCCATGGTGGTCTGGCGATCTTCGCGGATGGCTGCAACCTGTTCCTTGATATCGGCGATTTGCTCGTCTGTCAGTGTGGACATGTCAATTTCTGTCACGGCAACTTCTTCGCCTGTGGCCGGGTTGGTTACGACGGGCACGTCCTGTGCCAGTGCGGGGAAAGCCGAGAAGGCCAGAGCAACGAATGTGAGTGATAGCTTGTTCATGGTAAACCTCGTTAAATATTTGGTGCGGCAGGATCGCCACTGCCGTCAATGAAAGGGTTTTCGCCGCCATCCTCTATTGCGCCGAGGTCCTGTTTTGGCCCGCATAAGCAAAGGTCTTATGCCGTTCAGACCTGTGTCATATGAATAAATGCAAAAAAGCCCCGCAAAGCGAATTGCGGGGCTTTTTCTGGCAAGGTCCTGAAAACAGTTGATTTCGGCAGGTGCCTATTTGTCGCTGCGGGCAGCACGTTTACGCTCGTGCGGGTCCAGATGGCGCTTGCGCATGCGGATCGCGTTCGGTGTGACCTCGACCAACTCGTCATTGTCGATATAGGCAATCGCCTCTTCCAGCGACAGGGTGATCGGGGTGGTCAGGCGCACGGCCTCGTCCGTGCCCGAGGCCCGCACGTTGGTCAGTTTCTTGCCCTTCAGCGGGTTCACTTCCAGATCGTTTTCACGGCTGTGCTGGCCGATGATCATGCCGGTGTAAACCTGTTCCTGCGCGCCGATGAACATGCGACCACGATCCTCGAGGTTGAACAGTGCATAGGCCACCGAAACCCCGTTTTCCATCGAGATCAGAACACCGGCCCGACGGCCCGGGATCGACCCCTTGTGCGGCGCCCATTCGTGGAACACACGGTTCAGCACACCGGTGCCGCGGGTGTCGGTCATGAATTCGCCGTGATAGCCGATCAATCCGCGCGATGGCACATGCGCAATGATGCGGGTCTTGCCGGCACCGGCGGGTTTCATTTCTGCCAGCGCGCCTTTGCGCGGGCCGGTCAGTTTTTCGATCACGACGCCGGAATATTCGTCATCCACATCAATGGTGACTTCTTCGATCGGCTCGCAACGCTGCCCGTCGATTTCCTGAAACAGAACCTGCGGGCGGGAAATCGACAGCTCGAACCCCTCGCGGCGCATGTTTTCGATCAAAACACCCATCTGCAATTCGCCACGGCCCGCAACCTCGAACGCATCCCCGCCCGGTGTGTCGGTGACACGGATGGCGACATTGGTTTCGGCCTCTTTCATCAGGCGGTCACGAATGACGCGGCTTTGGACCTTTTTGCCGTCACGACCGGCCAAGGGGCTGTCGTTGATGCCAAAAGTGACGGTGATGGTGGGTGGATCAATCGGCTGGGCCGGAATGGCGGTATCGACATCCAGCGCACAAAGCGTATCGGCTACGGTGGCTGTTGCCATGCCGGCAATGGACACGATGTCGCCGGCTTCGGCTACATCAATCGGTTTTTGATCCAGCCCGCGGAAGGCCAGAATTTTGGTGACGCGGAATTGTTCGATCTTTTCGCCTTCGCGCGACAGGGCCTTGATGGTTTCGCCAACCTTCAACGTGCCGCTTTCAACGCGACCGGTCAAAAGGCGGCCGATGAACGGGTCAGCCCCCAATGTGGTGGCCAGCATCGAGAACGGCTCGTCCCGGCGGGCGATCTGTGCGGGGGCGGGGACGTGTTCGATGATCAGGTCAAATAGCGCATCCAGATTTTCGCGTGATCCGTCCAGTTCCATATCGGCCCAGCCCGAGCGGCCCGAGGCATACATGGCGGGGAAATCAAGCTGCTCGTCGGTGGCGTCCAGATTGGCGATCAGGTCGAACACCTCGTCCAGCGCGCGGTCGGGTTCGGCATCGGGTTTGTCCACCTTGTTCAGAACCACAATCGGGCGCAGACCCAGTGCCAGCGCCTTGGAGGTCACGAATTTGGTCTGGGGCATCGGCCCTTCGGCCGCGTCTACCAGCAGCACAACACCATCCACCATCGACAGGATGCGCTCGACCTCGCCGCCGAAATCGGCGTGGCCGGGGGTATCGACGATGTTGATGCGGATGCCTTTCCATTCCACCGAAGTGGCCTTGGCAAGGATGGTAATGCCGCGTTCGCGTTCCAGGTCGTTGCTGTCCATCGCACGTTCGACGGTGGTCTCGTTGTCGCGATAGATGCCGGATTGCTTCAGCATTTCGTCCACCAGCGTGGTTTTGCCGTGGTCAACGTGAGCGATGATAGCGATATTTCGCATGTCCATAAGAATAAGCCTTTTAGGGATGTTT